>JGI24158J21664_10004403_pt1 | contig 18127 bp, 8 predicted proteins | sample Ectturendosymbi3_FD_21664 | JGI IMG/M metagenome (IMG submission 21664)
TAGNTCATAACTTTTGAACCCGAAACCCCAGCAAGTCATCCAAAGTATCAAAAGACTCGGATTGTAGCCTAGTTTCCAATAAAAACTTCAGCGAAATACTACGATCTAACGGTTGTCACCCAGGGCCAGGTAAAGTGGGCCAAGGTGGCCTAAAAGTCCTCTGCTTATGACGTCACTCATAAAAAATCTGCACCCCCCAACCAAAAATTCTTTTGAGTGCAGACTAGAAGACTTGCCGCGTCTTTTGAGCCTTTTGCCAGATTGGCTTTGGCTCTTGGCGTTGGTGCTCGAGTCCCGGGAACCTGAGCCAAAAAGACCTAAAGCCTGCTTCACTTATGATGTCACACACAAAAAAACTGAAATCTGAAACTTCCCAAGTTTTTAAAAAATCCAATCTAGAATACTTGCCGAATCTTTTGAGGGTTTAAACAGCTCTCTAGCGCAATCGGCTAGCAAGTTATGGAGTTGCAAACTGGTGTGAAAATAGTGGCTAACGCGAGGTGTCCAAGTATGAGTATACACCAGCTCCCAATGTGTTAAATGCTGGTCAGCTTCAATTGTCCATAAACATAGCAAAAAGATTGTGATTCTATTATCTTGTCCTTAATTTTATTGAGGCAGTGCTGATTCTAGGAAAATCTGTGATGAGCCAAGATATTTTCTTTGATGTGTTGAATAATGTGAATAGTTCATATTTTATGCTATACTTTTTTATGCGTTATAGAGAATGGTTTAGCTGGATAGTAAGTATCCTAAAGCTTCTGTTGTAAACATCAGTCAATACTGGTTGTAAATTATGAAGCAAACAATACGAAAACGTGTGTTCTTTGATGTAGAAATAGATGGAAAACCATCTGGAAGAATTATGTTTGAACTGTTCACAGACATTTGTCCGAAGACATGTGAAAATTTTCGATGTCTCTGCACTGGTGAGAAAGGTGTAGGAGCAACTACTGGGAAGCCCTTACATTACAAGGGTGTTTCTTTCCATCGTGTTATTCATGATTTCATGCTTCAAGGTGGGGATTTTTCAGAAGGTAATGGTCGTGGTGGAGAAAGTATCTATGGCGGATATTTTGCAGATGAATGCTTTTCTATGAAGCATGACAAACCGTTTTTACTTTCAATGGCTAACAGAGGACCTAACACGAATGGCTCTCAGTTTTTTATTACGACTCAGCCATCTCCACACCTAGATGGAAAGCATGTGGTGTTTGGTCGTGTGGTGAATGGCGAGGCTGTGATAAAACAAATAGAATCTCAAGAAACTGATGCCAACAGTAAGCCTCTAAAATCATGCAAAATTGTTCACTGTGGTGAATTAGTGTTAGCATCACAAAAGAAATCACAATCTTCATCAGCTGAATTAGATTCAGAAGATGAAAAAGAGAAAAAGAAAAAAAAGAAAAAGAAGCACAAGAAGGAAAAGAAAAAACATAGGAAGAAGCATAAAGATATTGAATCCAATGATGAAACCATTGAAGAGACTGCAGCAGCACCTTGCTCCATTTCAGCGGAAGAAGTGCCTGACATACCAGAACATAAATTTTTGCAAAGGGCTAGTTCCTACAACACGAAAGTTGCTGATGTTGAAAATTCTGCTTCACTCAGACGAAGAAGACAGTGGACAACAAAGTCGGGTCGAAAAATTAAGGGAAGAGGTGCCCTGAGATATCGCACTCCTTCTCGATCTAGGTCAAGAAGTCCACGATATCGAAGACATCATGATCCTTATTCTCGTCACTCCCGCACTGGTAGTGAAACTCCACCACATTGGCGAGAAGCCGAAAGAGGACATCAGCGTTACAGGGCAAGGAACTCCTGGTCACCAGAGGAAAAAAAAGAGTCGGATCATTGGAGAAAAGAGTCACAAAAGCATATGGAAAATGGTAAAGAAAGGAAGAAAGCGAGCAGGAGATAACATTTTATGCAACGTAAAAAATCTGGCATCAGTGGTGTTGATATTGCACTCCTCGTGTTTCGATGAAAGCATGTTAAAAAATCTCATGAAATAGTTAACCTGTTCTTTTGCAACATTCAAGTATGTTACATGTAGCTAACCAATAGTGTTATTACTGAACTTAAAAAGAGACCGTTTGGAAACTGCTACTAAGTAAAACCATATTTTTCTAGGTTTTGAGTAAAATTCTTCATTTTTTAAATGCAAATTATCAAGATGCTCAGAAAATCAGTTATGGATTCTAATGGCAGTTATTTTAGTTTCTGTAAAACAAATTGTTACGAACATAGTCAATGCAAGCATTCATGAGATTGGATTTCATATGTTATCTTTATTGTAACAACAAAGACATGCAATGAATGCTCTAAGTCAGGGGTTGGCAAGCCATTCCATGAAGACATTGTGACTGGGCTATGAGAACCAAGGCGAAAGTGGCCCAGAAGTGACTAGAACGACTGACACAACTTGCACACATTGCAGGTGCCACTGACTACCATAATCCATACTGATCAAAGCATCTTGTTTCCGCAAAGGAAGCCCAGATCTCTCACTCAATCATTACTATGATGACTCACAAGTTGGAATAAATTTGCGTGTGCCAAACATTATTTTTTGACAGCAGGTCTGCAAAATAATGCCAAGCTGAAACGGGTCTGCAGTGTGTTGCTGACCCCTGCTCTAAGTGATAAAACATTTTTACTAAAATTTACTGTCATTAGCATGCACTGATATTTTTTGAGTTACTGCTGATGGGCACACCTTTGGCAGTGAGGAACTAGGTGTAAACTAATATCAATACTGTATTATGACATTCTTGTGCTTTTACTATATGGTAAGCACTTCAACCAATAGCAAACTTCACACACCATGACTGATAATTGTAACTTTTGCCAGGTAGAGCATCAGGATTAAAAACGTTTGGGATGTTTGAGGTTTGTGTAATTGGACTTCAATGCACGCTGCATTTGGAAAGCATTGGTTTCTTTTTAATTTTAATGCACTTCTCTTTTGAAATGAGTAAAATTACCACCATATTCATTCAAAAATTACGCATGAAATCTATACTGTAGCTGATCATCATTCTGGGAATGTTTGGAAGTTTTTCATGTTATTGTTATCTTTATGAAACACTGAAAAAGCTTACGCAATCAATAGCTATTCAAATAACAAATCACCAAAACCAGAGTGCGGAAACCAGGTTATTTGAGAAATAGATTTTCGTGATATCAAATTCACTTCAAACTTAATAGGAGAGAAACTTACCGTATTTTTCATACAGATCAGGATTAGAAAATAGGAAGAGAATCTTAGTTGTTCTGCAGATTATCATCTGCTGAGAAGATTTAGGTTTCCTGGGCAAACTGACAGACTTTAAGGAATAACAAAACCTGCAGACTTGATTTTCATCCAATATAAATTTAATGCAGCATTAACCAGTTGGTCTGTAGGTGACGTGTCTGAAACTGTTAATCAAAATATGCTAATTTATAAATTTAATCCAATTGTGTTAGAAACTAGAGTAATCATAGTAAAATTTGGTGCTGTTTCCCTGGTTTTATGAGGGTTTGTCTCATGTAAGTATGTTTTTAATTAACATAAACCCAAGGTTGTGTAGTAATATGCTGTTGGTTTGTTCTCAGACCAGTTGGTGTTGAAGAGCAACGAAGATTAGCAGTTGGAGTTTAGCTTAGATTACTTGACACATAGATCTTGTAATTGGAGCAGTGCTGCTGCGAATATGTCTCAGGCAATTTGAACATATAAAATTTACATCATTACCACAGGGTTGTAACATTATTCCATGTAAACAAGCTTTGCGCCTGCAGATCGTACTGCTGCTTGTGAAAAGACAAAATTGCACAGTTCCTTTGTAATTTGCTTGGCCTCATAGTTTTTTAAGTAGAAGTATATTGTATATGAATTGAACATTCCCTTGGACCTTGCTGAAAACCGTGTGCTGAGAAAAAGTTTGAAAAATTTAGTAAAACACATTTTCTGATGAAACAAATTGTAGGAAATGGATATTGATAAGTAATGAGTGTGAAAAATATTACATGAGGGACTTTTGTCACTAAAAATTTCAAGATTGTTTTCATCATTTTATAAAAATCTCTGGCCTTTCTCTGTTTAGAATATTTGTGGAAAGAGCTTTTTTATTGGAACATTCTTTTTTAAAAATGTGCTGTTTTACTCATGCATTTCCTGGACTGTTAAGCAAGACAATGCGCATATGATTTTGGATTTTTAGGGACTCAATTTTTGTAATGCCTGCTTAGATGAATGTTTGACCCTTTACTCACCAGCAGAGTGTGAAAACCCATTGATCACATGCAGTTCAGAAAAAATTTCGACATATGATATTTGTCACAAAGTAGTGTTTTCACTTAAGAGTGGACTAAATGCACAGTTTTGTGCTGGAAGCCATTGTCACACTCTTCTGTCTTATTTTAAACTAGCTTTTAAACTAATCCCAAGAGTTTGAAAACCAATGCATAAATGTTTTGAATCTGCAAAGTGTCTGTGTAACATGTGATGATTGAAAGAAACGACCCTAGATGTTGGTGGCTTCTAATGTGACCTTTTTGGTAACATTTGATAATAATGTTTGATTTGTCTTGCATAATTGAAAAGTTCGTTGGTGACTTGCATAGGTATAAAAATAATTTGAATGCTCATTACCTGTCTCTGATTTCACAAGCTTAACTTTTGTTTGATGCTGTTGGTTTTTCATAATTGTGGATCGAATTTATTGCCAACTCTTTGATTTGAAGCAGTTTCAAATAAAAGTTACGCTACTCGTTGGTGAAAAGACTTACGTGAAACACTTTTTGTTGATCTTGCGTTTGAGCTGTCTGAACACAAGTCGAATTTTGCAGTATCATGCTTGGTATTCTTTAAACGAAAAAATAAGTTTCAGTGATATTTTGTTGTTTGTGCGGTAATATCTGTGAGTTGAACGACTGCATTAGAGTTGTAGCAGCGTTATGGAAGCTCATGGTTTTGTTGTGGTCATTGGTATATTATGGATGACTGCCCACTATTTAAACTGCTGCGTTCAGTCTTTTGTCCAGATAAAAACTAATATCTTTTTCAGATTGACTTTAATTAAAACAACCTGGCAAAGAGTTAATGATTGTGTGAGTCCAAGCGTTTCTTCATTTATGTAGTTGTCAACTATTGAATTTAAAAACCTACGTTTCTTGCTTTAGTGAATGCAAGTTATTTTTTGTTTTGACTTTTAAAGCAGCACAGTCGTAAAGATTTTGTTGATTGCATTGTTTTTTAAATAAATAATTGTATGTAGATACCATCTGCTGTGCATTTTTATCTGTTTTTAGCCTGTAGAATCTTGTTAGAAGGTAAGTATATTGAATAATACCCGTCGTTTATTAAAGCCATGCTATCGTTAAATTTTTGGAATTCTATGTCGTTTTGTGTTTTACACTGTGAGGGCTGAAAAATGCTACTGTTCTTTGTTGACTTTTGGTTGCCTGTGTAGAAAACAGAACTTAAAATAGATTGTTTCAGCAGAAATGAGGTTTTAAAACACAGCCATTGGAAGAACATGTACCATTTGCTGTTTAACCGGAAATAGATCTAATTACTGTAGATTACCGGTACCCTAAAAATAATCTGTTAATTCGTTCTTTTCGTACCGGACTCATGATGTTTACACGGAATAGTACAGCCATGTGGGGTCTCGTGACAAGATAAGGAGGGTTTGCAAACACTATGCTAAGCTATGTGGGACCACTTATCTTGCCTTAACGAAAGAAGTACGGCAGTTATATTGTAGATGAAGTCTTTCTCTTTTTGAAAGTTTTTGTCTGTTATTTTTCCCTGTTCGCGTGAAAGTCGATCCCAGCATACATCAGCAGGAATGCGAGAAATCAACTCTTGCGGAAATCTACTTAATCTAGGAAAACTATCATTCCCCGCAACATTAACACCGGCTCCATGCCTGCATGGTCGTAACAGCTGGCGTTACGAGACCAGACAACTGCCCTCTCAAAACTTCTGAAAATCACGTTTTGCCGGGCACAAATAGGTTTTGTTGGGCGAAATGCTCATAAATTTCTTGAATAATTTTTGGAAAATTTTTTCATTAAAACAAAAACGTGACTAAACTTGTTTAGTACTTTGACCAAAATATGCTGCCTGCCAGTGCATACGTTTATGAGGTAAAAAACAAAAACTATTAGACCTGTGTGGTAATTCTAAGGAAAGTTTGATCGATGTATGAGCAGACGTGTTGGTTAACAGACGAAAATGTTGTGTTGGGCGCAAATGTTGTTTTCACCTAAATGTCTGATTTTTTCTCGTCTATGCCTGCTGCTGCTGCGCACCACAATCCTCCCCACTGCTTCTCGTCTGAATTGGTGTTTGCGTTTTGATGAGGCGCGCAATACTTCATTTTATTTTCGGCATGGCGAAGGTGAAAATGTAGGTAATAAAAAACCACTGAAATGGAACTAGCGGTTGCAGCGTTCCGGGGCGCAGTGGCGTTGGTGCCTGGCAATGTTTTTTGAATTGCTTTTATTTTCCTATATGTTTATTTTGGAGTGGGCAATCACTTAGTCGCTCCAAGAATTCCCTTCCTGAACCATGAGCGAAGCCCGCCGTATACCCGCACGCAATTGTAAGCTTCGCACTCACCTCGCAAATACGGGTACACTCAACCCCCCCAGAGTAAGACGTCTGCGCAGGACTTGTTTGATTGACGAGTAATTCCTCACGTCGTGAAATTTTGTTGTCACTGACACTTTACGCTTTCAAGCAGCTTGTGGCAAGTTTAGCATTAGCGACGTGAATTTTGAGACACGTTGTCACGTTGTAGGTGCGTTACGAATCTGCCACAGATGCCCTGCGAAATTCATATGTGGCCTTCCTAATTTAGCTTTGAGTTAACAAACTGTTTGACCTGCTGCAGAGGAAATCGCTTCATTACGTTAACGTGATGGTGTATTTGAAAAACTAAATTCATCATTTCATGAATTTAGCTGTTTCACTCAGATCACAAGTGGAAATTGAGTCGATCTGTTCGGACATAATTCCTGGATACGTCAGTTACCGATCGCAATGGTGGGAAGAAGGTCAGAAAGGTAAAAGGCAAAATGTGGTGTCGCGCCACTGTGCTTTAATAATGCGCTTCTTTTCAGAAAGAGAAATATAAAATGCTACCGTGATAGAATATGTCGATCATGCTGCCAAAAACAAATTTGTCGCCACCAACAAGCACCTCTGCGCACAAAAACTCTTCGTGCGTATTGATGATGTGTAGGCGAACAGGGTTGTTCGCTTTTTTATCGAACCCTCGTGCTGGCTGCATCCAATTCGTCGCGCAAGCAGTAATTCGTCGCGCAAGCAGTTGATTTTCAAAATACACTTAACCATTTTCCATGCACATCTCCTAATTCCTTATGCTTCCAGGTTGTTGCAGGTCTCGTCGCAATGTGAACTACGCTCCCGAAAAGCAAGAAGACAGCGACGGTGAGATACGATTTTCCCCGGAAACTTTGAGGATATTTTGAAACGTAAAACGGTTGTGGCTGGCAAAATCATGCCACATGTAAAAAAAACATGTCCAACACCCGAAGATGCGTGTTTCTACTTGAGTTTAAACAAACAAGTTCACGTACATGTATTGAAGCTTTTGACGTATCAAACGCTCTTTAATCGTGCTTCGTGTCTGACAGGACCGACCGAATTTGAATGTATTTTACAGCTATCAGTGGGTATTCGAGCGTATCTTGTGCATGTTGCAGGGTCGTCGCCAGCGGGGGGCAGTGGTGCCCTCCCCCCCAATTTAAATCTGTACCCCATTTCATATTTCACCCCTTGTCGCTCTATAAATCCACTATTGTATGAAAAAAAATGTGGCTCCCCTTGTGATTTTTGCCCTCCCCTGCTGCGAAATCCTGGCGACGGGCCTGGCATGTTGCTTGGACAATTGATCTAAATATCCGACCGCGAATGGCGGTGAAATACTTTTTCGATCTCTGAAGCAAACGGTTTCATTGCACTTTTGCCGCACGTTTGGAGTTTACGTGCGTCAAAAGTGCAATATTAACTGGAAGACTAAAAGCGATATGCGGCGCCTGTGGCTTTGTCGGTCAGCGAAAATGTCGAGTTACGTGGAAAGCAATGATATTTTCTTAAGAAAGGTTTTTCTTTTTACTCTTTTTCAATTGTCCTGTATTTTCGCTTTGATCTTGATCGATAAGAAGCCCGTTGGTTACTTTTTGACGTAAAATTTGCAAAAATAGTAGAAAGCGAATTTTCTTGCAATAAAGCAGTCTCGCTTCAACAGATGACTTCGCCAGCGCCACTCCGCCCCCGCCTTCTAAGAGGAGCAAACCGGAGAAGAAATCCAAGCCGAAGCCAAAAGTCGGCGCAAAACCTCAGCGGTATGCAACTGGAGCTAGAACTATCGAAGTTGATCAGGTGTTTGTCACTGATGAGGCAGACCACTCATGATTTCCTGTTGTTCAGACTGCCCGATAAAGCTCAAGAAAAATATGAAGAAGAAATTCAGTTGGCTTTGCATCTCTCTTTGAAAGCTTCACAGCAGGTAAATATTAACTTGCAAGTTACAGGAACTATCTGTTTTTAGTTGTTTTGTATATTTTTTCGTTGGATTAGTACTAGAGCAACCAATTTGTCGACGTAAAAACTTAAAATGTTGACTTTATAATTTACAAATTTTGACTTTATTTCGACCTATAAAAGTTCTGCGTTTCCAACTGGAAAATAATTCAGCCTTAGGTGTTGAGGTTAACCCAGAAGCATATTCATGCACTCTGTGCTTCGAAATTTAAAAAAAATTGTATGTTTAACTTTGGGGATGATATATTGATAAGTATATAAATAACTACAGTGGAGTCAAACCTGAAAACATCATAAAATTGGAATGGTATATACATAATGGATTGAGCATTTACCAAACCAAGTACTGAAGACCACGTTTCTTGCCTTACCATGTACGCTTATCTTACATAACATTCAATCGTCCAGTAGGGGGCAAAACAACATTATTACGTCAGAAATCGCAACAAACCCATTATTGAAGAATTGATGTTAATATGCTAAAGCATATCGATATCTGTTGTTGTAATTTCAGTTAAATATCGGTAAAGAGAAAAAAATGTGCTGCAAGAAAAGTTTGACCTAACGATAAATTTTGTTCAAATCATAAATTTGACTTATTTTGACCTAATAACTTGGGATTCCTTCATGGTATGAGCGTGAGATTTGGTTTGAGGACGTTTAATAAACGTTAGTAATGGCAGGAAAATTTTGACTTTATTGACTTTTGGTTGCCCTAATTATTACAACTTGAAGAAAATAGGTAAACGTGGCTGCTTTCGGCATGTTACTCGAATCAATCTATTCGGCATGCGTGTGAACTGTGGATGACTACTGTTCCAATTTAAGTGAAGTCAGCCATGGCTTCCAACATCAAACTAGTGGTACTCAACGTTTTTTCCACATTCCTCCCTAAAAACAATTTGAATTCTTCCCCAATATAAATCACAAAAGATATATACACCGCGGTATAAATACTGCAAAAAGTCAATGCAAAGTAACAAGTTCATCAAACAAATCATCCAAACGAGACTTCGTCCGAAACTGTTTGTTTCGACATAGAGTTGCATGTGTTTGTTCGGAGTAGCATCCACGCACTGTTATGTACAAAAGAGTCTACAATGCGAAGTTTAGAACTCGACCTCTTTTTCTTCTGCAACGGAAAGTGTCAGTAAAATTTGCTTACCAGTTACATTTTTCATCTGTTTACCTGAAAGGCAATGTAATTTCAAAAAGCTGATACTAACATATTCAAGTTGATCAAAATCAAATTTGTCGGCAACGCTTCAACTGGAACACGGGAGGCTAAGATCTTTGACGTCATCAGCACAACACCGAAAGAAGTCCGTGTTTGTCTCTCCACAATCTCAGCACTGTCGTATCACAATAGTTATTTGCGTGTCATTACAACCCAAACCCAGCAGGTTAGGAAAATCTAGCAATGTAGCCAAGCGTAGAATCTATTTATTTCGGTACATGCTAACTACTAGCACTATAATTAGAAAAATAAAAAGTAGCAGAGTCGCTAGAGATATCAGACCTTGCGTTTGCGTAAGCAAAACAATAAAACCCTCGAATCCTTCTTAATTGTCCCCTGTTCTCCCTTGAAAATTTTCCTCTTAAGGTTTAAAAATATCTCCATATTGGGCGAAGTGGTTCGCATTTGAGAACCATGCAGCTGAGACAATCCGTAGCAGCTTCTGGTGGTGCAGTACTTTTTTACTTGTTTATGACGCGGCATCAGTTTAAAGACCAGCCCGCCCGTCCTGGGCAAATTTTGTTGTTAGCCGCTCAAAATTTTGAAGCGCGCGAAGTTTTGATCTCGCATAAACAAAGGATGGCATCATGCCTGCATTTGCTGTCGCTCAGGGAGACTCATCCCATGCTGAAGAGGAAGTTGGTGCCGAGGTGGGAAAGTGCACGAAGGTGCCAGACGAGGAAACCAAGGAAAACGTCCGCCACGGAAGGTATATTTTGCTTCCTTGGACTTGTATTTGGCAGTGTCTGCCCGAACACAAAAAGGATCCGTTTTGGTAAAATGTCTTCTTGTTGCTGTTGAACACTTCGAACTGCCGGGATTTGGTTGTGTGTTTGTTGTACATTTGTGAAGACTCTACTTTCAATGAGTTTGGCGGCAAAACTACCGGTGTCAGTTAATACTTGATAATAACGTGTGTTGCTGCAACGTGTTATCGACATGCAGGGTGTTCCAAAATTTTTGTAATAATTTGAGATATGCGTATTTGAGAAACTACGGACTAGAGGCTTATGAAATTGAACGGGCTTAACGTTTAGTAGAACAAGTGTTATTCATAAAAACTAGATCCGGGATTTCTAACTTGTGTTGTAGTTTCTATAAACGATTTCACAAGGGTTCTGGGTTCCCGTGAACTTTCTGGGGCTTTGTACAGATGCTTCCAGAGCTTTATCGACTATCTGTTCCAATGTTTGTAGTCGTCCAGGTCATTATGGCCTTTTCACAAACAACCTTCCTCTTTTAACTTTTTGTGTCATTTCCAAATGTGTACGGCAGTTGGTGGTATTTTTTTAGAATTCTCTTACAGATGCTCGCTATACAGTCTTGTTCGCTTGTTCGATCATACTATAGCACACAAAGCTCCTTTGCTTTTGGTGCGATTGGCGTTTCTAAACCTGCAGTGAAAATATAAATGCATGTAACACAAAACATTAAAATTTCGTGTTATTTCTACGCATGTTGTTAAAATTTAAGGTATACCAGTTGAAAAAAGATTACCCAAGCGAATATATTTTGTAATAATAACAATTTTTCAAATACCTTGCATACAAATGGCTGTCATCCTACTAACCGCCGTACTTAGAGCCTATTTTGGTGTGGCAGCTCGTTGCTGGACCCAGGCTGCGGAGCCGGAGTGGAGTCTGAGTCGGATTTCTAACAACACTGGGAGTCGGAGTCGTTTTTTTTTATCCGACTCCGACTTCCGGATGTCTAGTTGGATCATTTTTTACATCAAACTCCTAAATTGGGAATTCCTGTGGAAATGGTACAATTTCTTTTGAAACTTTTGTTGAAACAGATTTCTTGCTCTGTACTACCATTTCAATTGATTTTAACAGCCAAATTTCAATTCCTTTATGTTAAGGAGTCGGAGTCGGAAATTTTGGACAGCCGGAGTCGGGAGTCGGAGTCGGAAATTTTGGAAAGTCGGAGTCGGGTATTTTCCTCCGACTCCGCAACCCTGGCTGGACCTCGCTATCGTATTTCGCCGGTGGCTTTGGTTTACATGACGACGAAGGCAACTTCGCTGTTGTTAGCTGTGCATGAGCACAATATCAAAACAGTTTTGATAACATTTTGTTACTGCGAACGTCTGTTTGGCATCAAGTTTTTGTTGGTCGGTGAGCATACTGTTGTTTAATCTATTCGAATAAGAGCTCTGACGAGGCTTACTAGTGAACTATGTGCAAAATGCGACATTCGTAGTGACTGATTACGTCCAGTAACAAAGTACTTCCTGATAACCCCCATAGTGACTGATCCGTTCGTTTTAAGATATGCTTCCTATAGATGCTACATTAACCGGAGTGGTTTTCGTTTTATCTTGATTGCTTTTTACACGATGATTCGGTGCAAGGTTTTGCAGCAAATGATTCTGCGTAAGTTCGCATTTTGAAAAAGTTGCTTTCCCAGAAGGCTTTTTTCATTTTGAATTGCTTTACTGTCAGTTGCAGGAAGAGCAGTAGTTCTTGCTGCTTCTGCTTGCGGCAGTTTGCAATCGGGATTTTTAAAAGCGATCCCAGGTCCAGTTTTATTACCTGTCGAAGTAAAACAACCTCTCCCGTCCGACGATACTGAAGAGATTTAACACCGAAGGTTCAACAAAAAAGGTTTCAAGCTGACAACGCTATTTCAGGCATCAGCCGCCATGCATCGATGACGCCATCGGCGAAGCAGAACGCAGCACCCCATCGCAACGCAAGTCGAAAAATAATCGCCCCGATGAAGATGAGTACAGGGTCTCCGAAGATCAGTGCGAATCTGATGAAGGTATGATTATCATTAAGACGTAGCTTAATTGCGGGACCTTGGTACTTTGTGCGTGCGTGCTATTACTGTGGTTGCTGGATCTCTTGCTTGGCTGTGTATTGATCTTTCGGAAACTTGCGGCCGAAAGGCCTTATATCAAAAAGGAAGCCCTCGTCAAAGATTGTTCGTACGCGATTTCGGGTCTTCTTGGGAAGCAGCAACTTATTGATGTTGTTTGTTTTGGCGTTTGCTTGGTCGTGTTTTTGTGGGATGGATTAGTTTGGTTTATTTGTTTATTTACCAAGTTATGAAACTTCAAAGGCAATCATTAAACGATTGTTGGTAAGAAAGAAACCGGCACCCACGTGTGGCGAGTAGCTGGCGCACACCTGACCAACAAAAGTACTATTTCGCTGTTGACAGGCTTCGATCAGTAAAATTTGGTTCTTGCTTATTCGATGACATGCATTGAGTCATTGTATACATGAGAATAGATTTCCGACATGGGACGAAATGTGCTTATCTTGGCCACGGCTTCATGACCATTAAAGTCTTGGTCCGGAATAGACATCGCTTTTCGGTGGTCGAAAGGTTGCCCGCGCAAACAAACGCCGACCTGCTGCATGTTGTGGATTTCTTCGCAGTGTTCGACATTCGTTTGCGAAAAACTCGCTGCCACTCTTTACTGACGTAAAGTTTCGACCTCGCGACTCTAACCTGTGTGGAAGGTGTTCTTTTTTGCGACGCAGACTCTTTCCGTGAATCGAGCGAGGACAGCGACTGCAGTTTCGACGAAAAACCACGGAAATCAAAGACGAGCAAAACGAAAAAAACATCTCCTGGAAAGAAAAAGGCAGCGAAACCAGGCAAGACGAAGGCGAAGTTATCCCGAAAGCCTCCTGCCATCACCACACCCAACAGAACGCAAGCTAAAGGTAAAACAATGTTTCATTTCGTCAAGGTTCCAATGGGTTTGTTGCGCCGCTTGCACTACAGCAAACTTGCACATATTTTTGTTTTATAATGCTGCCTGTTAACAGTTCACGTCTATTGCTGCTGATTTATACAGCGAAGGCGAACGGTTTAAGAAGTCTGGAATAGAAGCTGGTTTATTGCGAGACGCCACTGATTTTCTTGCGATGATACTCAACCGGCATAACCTCCAGGAAACACTTGATCGCCAAAAAACCTGATATATAATAATTTAAACGGAGATCCTACATCCGGGGCTGACCAACGTTATCTCGCAATGTGCCAAGCTACTTTGCTGCTCACGCAAAAACGCTTTTGCAAACGAAGAAGTTAAACCGACTGCCTTGATTTACCCTTGCGCCCCAAATGTACTTGCTCCGCCAAACCCATATGCGAGTTAGTTTGTTCTAAATGTGGCCACGTCATTTTGGAAAAGTTGAAGTTGCTTTTTCTCGCAGCAGACCTCAAACAAACACACTGAAATGCCAGAAATAGTCCAATTGTCTTTTAGCAACATCGTTTCCAGGATGTGCCAAAACGAAAGTGAGAGCGGTGGTGCACAGGCCAGGCGATGGCGCTGCGCGACCTGCAACGAACTTTGCTCAGCCGAAGTGGACGCCACCAGGTGGGTAAAGGTAGGCATAACCTGCAATCAAGTCAGCTTGAGCACTTCTTTGTTAGTGGTTATGTGACGCGGAATATACCAAATGCTTTCAAGCTACCAATGATACAATCGTCAGAACTCATGCTAATATATGCTTGCGTTGTGGATCCCTAAATACGATGGGGTGGCAAGCGTAAGACAGGTTAGAAACTTTGGCAGCTGCTGTATATGTTCAGTCATAACAGTTGTACTGTTTTGTAACTGTCATTAACGTTGCAACTCAATTTTCTCGCGTATGATTAATTGTTTAACGAACTTTATTCTCCAATTCCACGTCTTGAGCGTGAAAACGTGGCTGACAAGATGTGACCATTGCAACATATAGTTTAAATTAGTTGAAAACAATGTGTACAGTAGAATTTACCCAATTCGTCACCTCAGGGGGATTAGAAAAAAGTGACCAATTAGGCGAAGTGACGAATTCTGAAAACAGGTGAAAACTCTGTCACAGAAGCTCGTATACTTTATCATAGTAACTCGTATGCAGTGTTCTTATTTGCAGTAAATTACAAGTTTATGACGTTATGATTGAATACAGCATTTAATTCCTCTACGCCAGTGGTTCCCAAACTGTGGTACACGTACCACTAGTGGTACGCGAAGGCCTTCAAGGTGGTACGCGAGACCCTTCTGTTCTTCTACACAAAAAGAAACCATTTTGTTTTTATTTATCGAGTTCTGTTAATATATTCCTGCATTTTTGTGTACTTCCCTTATTAATTTTGAAAAATAGCCATTGCAATTTCTAACAGGCATTTTGTTCATGCCGCATTTGCGTCTGGTTTGCCAAAACGTTTGATCGAATGATATTGGGTAGAACGAGTCTTCCTGGAGCAAAGTGTTTTCAAGGTGGTACGTGGTGAAAATACTGGACCCACAAATGGTACGCGATCAGAAAAAGTTTGGGAACCGCTGCTCTACGCTATCTGGACTCCTCCATTTAATCAAGCACCTTTTAAATCTTTAATAAATGACTTCCCGTGTTCTCTGAATGAGGAGTCGGGTCGCGCTTCGCACCTCGTGCATAAATTCGATAAACAAATTGCGAGGTGCAACAATTATCAGATAAAGATCCTTAGTTTGCTTGATATCGATACAAATTTTGCCGGGACCGACGAAAAAGTAACGAATTGGGCAATGACGAATTAGACAAGCTCTACTGTATCATGACTTATCTTTTTCGGTATGAAAAATTGAAAAATGTTTAATACAAAAATATCGGAATGTTTTGTGCATTGTTGTCCTTGAAATGGTTGGTGAAAAGAAGCAGGTCTGGTGGAAAAATTTTACCCCGCAATCGCCAAAGCAGAACAAAAATATGTTTACTGAATGCAATATTCGAACACACTGGGAAAGTACGCGTACGCGCAAGAATTGGAATTTATTAGTAAAGTACGTAGGGGTGCATTTTAAAAACTTTTTAGGACAAGAAAACGAGAAACATTTTCGCAATTCTGGGATGTTGCAAGCGAAAACGATTCTTTCAAATCAGTATTACTCTTGGCTACATTACCCGCTATGGCACTTTGGGACGCATGGCACTATATTATCATCTTCAAAACCTTTTATGTTCCGGGTACTTGCTATACTATTAACTTTGTGGTCACAGTTTGCGGAATTCCCGCTTTGGCTAACAGAGCGAACTTGTTTGTTAAATATGATCAAAATCGTTTGCAAAGGTCGTGCTGGGACTTCGGCCACAAACCGCATCTTGAGTCAGCATCTTCGCTCACCTGCCAGTCTGCGGCTCGGCTTGTCTCGCAACGTCCGCTTGAAGCCACTGCACGCTTCCTTGACGACGAACCGGTGAGGACCGGTTTTCGCCAACAGTTCATTGAATCGCTTGTCGCTCACGCGTTTTCGCGACGTGGCTCAGACTTGTGAGAAGGGAAGGCTGGACATCAGTTGACCTTCGACCTCGTCGCGATGGCTGCCGTAGATCATTAACATGTTGGAAAGACACTGGACTTTACGTTGTTCCTGCATTTGTGGAGTATTATGCGGTCACATGGTCCCCATTCTGGGTCGCACTGTACACGGCGATTGTTGATGCAAATGCAAAGCAAGCCAGCTCGTGAAAGAATATTTTTTTATCGTATGTTTTAGAATACACCGTTACTTTTACGCATTGCTGATCGTTTCTTGCACACGCCTTTGTCCCTTTTCATCTCGCAGAAAAATAACGACGGAAAGTTTAGTTTAGAACAGGAGTTCCCAACCTTTCTCTTACCATGTACCCCTTAAGCATTCTGTGAGATGAGCATGTACCCTTCAGCATTTCAACAAATCAGCATTGTACCCCTTCAGAATGTTGACAGATGAAAATGTACCCCTAAAATTTCCTATCACAAAATATATCATCATGACCATTCATAGGTATGTTTAACGATAAGCATATAATGATTTTTGAAAATAATACTCAGTGATATATGTGTAAATATTTGGAAATAAATCATATGTAAATATATATTTTCTCACCTTCTGCTAGCCTAAAATGTACCCCTTCGGATAGACAAATGTACCCCTGGTTGGGAACCCCTGGTTTGGAAGAACTCGCGTTTGCAGGTAAAGGGTCAAAATTAGTTTTTGCGTGAAGGCTGTTGTATTACGGTAGTGATTTTCTGTTTCTCAGAAGTAACCACAAGCTTTTTATCAGCAGTGTAGAAAACTTGGCGGTGACTGGCCCAGAGTGCAAAAATCGGTGCCCTGTTTTCCCCTCCCCCAGCTGGCGATTTTTCGCCGTCCAAGTCACATCAACTCGTCTGAACCATAATCGTTGGCGATGGTTGCTTCGCTTAATAACTTGCGTCAAATGTTTTTCCATTTTTCAGATACGCAGTTGAATATCTTTACAGGATTCTTTGTATGCAAATATAATTATCTGCAAACCAATGAATTCTGGTAATATATGAAGTGTTACAATCTCTAGGAAAAGTAGTATTTTCCCATAATTGGAAATGGCGTGGACAGCATCTTTCTTAGAGCAAATTTAAGAGCGCATAGATTCGTTGTGTCTTTTATGTCAGTATGACTCCGGGACAAGCTTTGCTTACCACTGTTAATTAAACTTTGACAGGTTTCTGTTTTTTTGCGCATCGATCAATTCCTGAAAAAAAGCAGCAACCACAGCCACTGGGTGAATCGCCTTAGCGCTCATTAAGAAGAGTGGTCACCTCAACCGCCACGGCAAAAAGCAAATTTGAAGCTTCGTCCTGCCGCCAATTGCCGTCCCCACAAATCTAATATCGTGTAAAAGACGCTGTTCTAAGAAAGCAAGGAAGAGACCAATCAGCAAGACGGAATAGCAGTTAGAAATTTTAGATGATATATCAATCCTAGAATCCATTGGAGGACATGGTTTGCAAAGGTTTAAGGTAGAAAACATGATATAGCAGAACATAAGCTTTCAGATTCGGTTACAGATTTTCCTACTGCCTCCATAATTAAGGTCGGGTGCTTTTTGTCGCCAGTCAGTGCGGACAAGTGTGTAATGAAAATGGGACACAGAAAGGTTGGTCACAGTAAACAATGGATGAAAGTTTGAAAACATGATAAAACTTCCATTTATGTCGTAGTTGTGAGCTAGACCTCGCAGACATTCAAGTGGTGCCCGTGTATCAAATTGTTTTAGGATGTTTAAAATGCGTTCATCAGCCTTATTGTATTGGACATGGACATGGTTTATTGTTTCATATGACTCAGCCAACAAGCAGAAGCGTCATAAAAGCCATTGCATGCAGTAAACCAACCATTAGCGAACATTAGAGCAAATGGAAACGCAATGGCACAATAATTGATCAGTGTAAGCAAAGAGGGGCGCTGTGTCATATAGGATTGGGGAAAGACCGTGGCGGTCATCTAGTCAACCAACCCCGTTTATCATTTTTCGACAAGTGTTGAGAAACAACAGTTGGACATCAAATAAGCATAATGAAAAGAA
>JGI24158J21664_10004405_pt1 | contig 18120 bp, 9 predicted proteins | sample Ectturendosymbi3_FD_21664 | JGI IMG/M metagenome (IMG submission 21664)
AACATTTGTGTTAACGGCAGCAAAAACTTGCCAAAGCATGTGTGCGATAAACTTGCCAAAGCGTGTGTGCGATAAACTTGACCTGTGAAAACACAAACTCGTTAAACACTGATGCACAGTACATTGTAACAAGTAAATCACAGAGACTTGTTAAAATGTTCTATTGATGTATTAACCAACCACACTACTCAGTGAATAGACAGTTAACAGAGGCTGTAAACAAATTATAAGTACCCTAAACGATATTGAAGGTCATGGGGTCAAAATCTATTGCACTACTTAATTTGCAGTGGTTAAGTTCAAATATTAAACTGATTTCCTATGCTGAATAAATAACAAAAAATCAGCAATCCAACTACACAAAATATACAAACCAATCGCTCTTGCATATGTAAAATAAAAAAACAAAGCAGTCTAAAAGTAGACCAAAAATCACAAATTGACTGCTATATCACACATGCTTCTATTACTACTTTTTTGCCACAAGATCAGGACAGGTACACACCAGGACTATTATCAATCCTTTGCACAACCACTTTTTGTCCATCTTCAGTTTCAAGAACAATGTTTTCATCTTTGCTTCCAGCAGTTCGTATTCGCTCTTCGTGATACTGCCTCACATGTTTTCCATGACAAACTTCATATGACCAATAGGTTTCATAATGATACGAGCAAACGCCACTTTTGAATAAAGGTGCTAGAAGTTTGTGAGGAGCAAGATTGCTTGTCACAGTTGATTTGGTATCTGTTACATCAGCAACTATCTTTGATGGAACACTGCATTGATATGACTCTTTGTTTGCTGAAGTCACAATAAATGAATCATCAAGGCTATACTCTTGGTCTTCTTGACCCAGCTTTGTTAAGTCTGCATCAAAGCCGGGCCAATTGATTCTGTAAAGTATATCATCTCGCAATGAAGAAAATGGTTCTCCTGCTTTTACTGCATGAACATACACTGATATAAACCACAGGAGTTGTTTCATACTGCTGAAAAAGTAACAACCTGTAAAACAGCAACCATGAAACTAACATAAGCAATGACCTGCTGCACATAAGGACTTGGGTAGAACTTTAACATTCTTGCCAAATGCAGCAACATGAAAGAATGACAGGTGTCCTTTTTTACTTTAACCAATGTTTAACCAGTGCAATGCCTATGTGAACAATGATTGTGGCTCAGACATATCAGGCATAACTCACTAACTGATAGAGCTAGAGAGCCACTTGAACCTTCTAAAGATTTGCAAAGTCTTCTAATTTTGATACTAAAAAATTGAGAGTTTTGTGTTTGAACATTCTTTGGTACGGCATCACAACTGGGAGAGGTAAAGAGTTTTTGATGATGTCATCAAAAAAACTTGACGAAAACCTGCATCTGTTGAGCTTTTGACTGGCCATCTAGCATTTGCAGAATTTTGAGAAGTTACAGCCAAAATGTGATAAATAATGAATATAATTAGGGGATTAACTAATTAATTGTTGTTTTTGGCAACCTCTCGGTTGGCGTTGCATTGAATGTACGATTCACCATGAACAGGATGTGCATGAAGAACAACACCCATATTATTTGTGGAGCGAACAAGCATTAATAGAGTGATTGCAGCGCATGATCTCTACTGTTGCTTGCTGCCAGTGTGAAGCTTTGCGCACTTGCCACTCAGGCTTTCCGATCGCAACATTATAAATTGCCAACCACCAACATTATTTTCATTATCAAATTGGTCAACTATTTTTGCAAAAGTACATTGCTAGTTCAGCAAGCTATATTTTAAGCACTTTTTTGAACCAGCATGATAGTTGGTTATTTGTGGTGAAATAGGTATTGTCTCAGTGCAAAAGACAGTGATGTGGTATTCATCATAGTAAAAACAATTTTCTACATGGTTTAAGCACTCTATTTCTAATCTCTGTAGCAATTAGACCCTTGTGCCAANTTATGAATGACTTTATATACTAAATACAGCCAGTCAGCTAGAAAGTTGTGTTGTGTTTCATACTTTAAAGCAATTTTTACTTCTTTAACTGAGCAAAAAAACAATTTTTATTTATTATAACTCCCTTTTGTTATAAAGTTACTGTGTCGTGCTATAGGACCAACCTGTCCACATTGTTGTCAAACTCAAAAAAATATTGCAATGTTTCTACAATTTACCATTTTATGCAAGAAGTATGCAATGGATTGACAGGTCCCCCTGAAACAAGATTCTCCCAGAAAACAGAGGTGATAACTAAAACCATGCAGCTATGCAGCATGCCAGAACATACAGCCCCCATTTTTCAACTTCATTTTGCTTGTTCTAAGGAAATTCAAGACATTATTCCTAACTCACCAACAAGCACCAATTACTCTGCACATTGCATGCCGCATGCTGGCTTTCTCACTAAACAGCAATCATGCCAGGTTTGTCACACTTGGCCACCTTGTCAGTTGTCACATGTGTCACACCTGAAAATGCTGAAAGCAAGCACAGTGTCTTGTTGACAATTTCTATGGTTTTCCAGTTTTACATAGCCTAGCATGCTTAATTTTTAGCTAATTTAAAAAATGAAGCACAATTATGTATTGGGTTGAAAGGGCTATTAGTACTTGCCAATGTTAATAACATAAATCCAGAAAAAATCCCTACTGAAACCCATATTCATGACTAGAACAGTAAACATTTGCAAACCTTTTAAAGTATATAAACAAAACAATATGATGATTATATGTTACGCAACAGCTGTATGTTTAACATAAGCTTTTATCAACATTTCTGATTAACCCTATGCATCAAGGAGCCTTAGCAACTCTTCACTTAATGTTTTAATTTCATTGTCAACAAGTTGCATGTAGCATTAACCTACGTGAATAAAAACCATATAAATATTCAGCTTTCCATGAAGTGCTCATTTGATAATTCTTAACCAAAAGGCCAAATGTTATTCCATTAATTTAAATTTTGAACTGCTTAATATCTAAACACATCTGAAGTTAACTGAAGGCCTAGCCTAACTTTGTCACTACAATATAATAAAAATTCACCGAAACATGTCTAAATTACTGTCTGCACTAAGTAGCTTAATTTTCTTGCTCGATCACATGTTACATCAGAATACTCAGGGTCATAAGCTAAAAATACCTAATACTGTTAGTGTTTTGCACTGATGGTATTATACATAAACTTCAATATAACTTAGTCTAACGCATTAAAATTAACATCCAATTTACTGATATGACATCCATTGTGAGACATTGGGTCAACTCATGCACACTTATTAACATTTTATAGTTTGCTTAAACAAGCCAGTTGCACTGGAATTTTATATGCAACAAAACAGCCTCTCAACCTTCCTACTGCTGCACTGTGTCCTTGTATCAATCCTGACTAGAATTAAGGGCTTTTTGACTGGTACTCAACTCAACTCACACTACACAAGAAAAAATTTAGCACATGACAGCAAAAAATTATATCCATCACATCAGTAAAAGCTAGTTTTACAGTTCCATGTAAAAAAATATTATTAGCTTGGCTGTAAAGGCTAAGTCGTCACATGCAGAAAATTTACAGAACATCTCATGCATGCAAAAATGTGCACAGTTTAATCAAGAACCAATAATCAAACTGTTAAGGCAGGTTTACATATGACCAATGTGAACTGACTGCAACTGACAGTTTTTCAATTTTCTACAATGATGTAATTGCCAGACAGGATCAGTTGTATCATAATAGAAAATTGAAGGATTGCTGATCCATGTTGATCAATTGTAATCCCAGCTTTAATGGCATTTATATGGATTCTGCTCACAATAATTAGTTGATGAAATCACTACCCTGGTCGAACACCTTGCAACACACTATTAGCCACACCTAAATATCTATTCTTCTTGTATGCAAGCTTGTCACAATCAAGAAAAATGATAATTGCTATTAGACTCACAAGTGTTAAAAAGTGCTTGCAATGACATATGAGAAAATCAAACACAAGACTACTTAACACGTTTGCTGCCAGTGTACAAATATATCATACCTGAAAATCAACTTAAATCAAGTCGCCAAGGTGAGAGACAAACTGCAAACCATTAGCACAGCAGACCTAAAACATACATCCACCTACGCTACTAGGAGGGCGTGCTTGACTGACAAAATGACCGCTTTATTCTGTGAGGTGGTGCAGTCCAATAAGTTTTGAAATAAGAAGATCCATGGGTGGTTTCGTAGCCACTTGCGTATAAAATGCACTATAATGATTAAATGCTAAGCAGAATAAGCAAAAAGTACAGGTACATACATCTTCAGTTATAAGCTAAATGTGTTATAAGCCAACAGAATTTGCCTGAACAAACCTATGATTAGTCTAAACAAAACAACAATATTAGTGCTGCAACCCTATATACCATAGGTTAAACCAGTTCTACTGTACTGTGAGCAAAACTTTAACCCCAAAACAAAAACAAACAAGTCGACAGTATGCCAATCTAAAGACAGACCGTATTTGTTGCCTAACTCAGACCGCACATGACATTGATGGTGGGCTACAGAGCATATAACATACACACAACACAGTGGCAGCCAAGAGTCTTCAACAACAGCTATACTAAAGCTTGCAGTGCAATACATTCAAAGAAATACTACTATATAGGCCTTTGGCTACTGTACAGTATATCAACAACATTGAATAGTGTTGCCATTCTGNTGTGATGGAAAAATACTAGTAGATTTCATTTCAAAACACACTAGATTCACAGAAAAACACTACNNTTGCAATTTAATATGTGGCAGATTTGTCAGATTAAAAGGAAATTGGTGTTGTACTTAAGAACAGGTGGTATTTGATGAACATTATTTAACCCTTTAATGACCGCGCATGCCAACATATTGGTGCGTGCCCTTTTTTGGCCATTGCTCGCCAGCCACTAGAGCTAGAGAGCTGTTCAATCCCTCTACGGATTCAGCACGTCTTCTGGTTGTCATAAAAAAAAAACGTTTTGCATTTGAGGTTTTCTGGGGGGAACGTCACAAGTAGGGGTGTTTTTGTGTTATTTTGGCCATCTTTTCCTGGCCCTGGGCGCTGTCCCAATGGGTCATCTCAAAGTTTAGTTGAAAAAACTAGGTCAAAATCCGCGTCTGTACAGCCCTTGATTGACTTCCTAGCATATCAGGAGCGAAAATTATGGCTCATAAACCAAAAATTGAACAAAATTTTGCTCCCTCAAAAGCAACTCTGAGGAGCATTTCTCCCCAGGCAATAACTCGCTGGCAGATTGAGCTAGAGAGCTGTTCAAACCCTCTAAAGACTCGTAAAGGTATGTAGTTCACAGTAAAAAAAAAGCTTTGCAGTTTAGGATGTCTATTTTTTTAATGCTTATATGATGATAGGATGTTTATGTTATTTTCTGCTGCGTCAGCATTTTTGCCCGACCTCCCTTTACGACCAACAGGAGCCATTTAAGTGACATACATTTTTTTTAGTTTAACTGTTTTTTGGTTACATTTTGGGACTTTGAAGGGTCCGAATGGGTTTTTAGCATTCCTGTTTCTAAGATTAGGGCCAAAAACATTTAAAAAAATTAGGAAAATCCCCTAACAGTATAAAGAAAAGCCCCTTACCAATTAGCTGTTTTTTGACCTAACTTTTGAACCAGAAACATTAGAAAATTAATCAAGGGCTCTAAAAACGCGTATTCTCACCTAGAATCCTAAAATACTGCAACCCAAAATATTGGCGTGTGGGATTGGATGATGACGTCATATAATTAACCAAAAAACATGCTCCTGTCATCATCCCATTGGCCCAAACCCCCCCAACCAAACTTTTAAAAAATGTTATAAATCTAAACTACATGACGCCACTAGTCATTACAGGGTTTGAACAGCTCTCTAGGTCAATCTGCTGCCGAGTTATGGCTGGGCAAAGTCTGCCCTGAAAGGGCAAATTATGCCTTTTCTGAAAAGTTTTGAATTAGGCCAAAAACTGGGTTTTTAACCCATAATTTGGCTACAGATATGCTGGCAAGTCAATCAAGGGCTCTATAGATGTGAATTTTGACCTAGTTTTCAACAAAATTTTGAGCAAATAGAATGTGTCAATGGATTGGGGCCTAGGGCTGGCCAAAGGTGACCAAAATTTCTGAAGCATGCCCTCATTGTGATGTCAACTCCAGAAAACCCCTACTGAAAATGAAAAACGTTTTTTCAATGTTAACTAGAAGACTTGCTGAATCCGTAGAGGGTTTGAACAGCTCTCTAGTTCTAGTGGCCGGCAATTTATGGCCAAAAAAGGGCTGGCCAATAGCAGTCGTTAAAGGGTTAACTTCATTTAATTTTGAAGGTTTTGGAACACACATGAAGTCCATAGAGAACAAGCACACACTCTCTGCATAACGCAGATTGATAAAAATAGACACAACAGACGTTTCATAAAGGTGTTGGATGTAGAATCACAGGTTTGCAGACACTATCGTAAAGGAAGTGACTACAGATATACTTGTCCGGACGTAATTCAAATAAAAGGGTCAGTTTGTCATTCTAACGGCGTAGATCTCATAGCCTAAGGGTTATGTATAGGGCAAGTTTTTGCAACGTTTTTTTACAGCTTCCTAAATACTCAAGATATATATAATTCAATGTTTTGAGCTGTTTCCAGAAATTTTATATTGGAACTTTTTGCAACTTTTTCGATTTTTGCATGCAACTTTTTCGATTTTTGCATGCAACTTTTCAACTTTTTTGATTTTTGCATGTTACTTTTCACAACTTTTTCGATTTTTGCATGCAAAATAGGTTGTTTCAAGTCTTTCACAGTCAAATGTGCGCATAAACGCAGCTTACAGCGCATAAATGCAACTTTCGCTGAAAATAAATGCAACTTTCTCGCTTTGTTACTGCAACCAAAACTTGCCCTAGTTATGTATTATGGCTGCTATGCCAATGGTTTTCGGTTCGACTCTCACCTTGCCAACTTTGATTTTTTTTTCTACTACTTTTTTTCAGGCTTAGATGGTATGTTTAGGGGTCAGTGTTAGGTTAGGGTTAGGATTAGGTTAGAGCTACAGTTGGGATTAAGATTAGGTTTAAGGTGTATTTTTCACGTTTACTTCATTTCTACCAAGCCTACAGCACTTGCATCATGCATTACTGTTACGTGACAGGTGGCACATTAATAAGTTTTCAAATTTCAAGATCCACAGGCGTATCCGTAGCCACTGCCTTTCGTAAAACTATAATTCGTTGACCTGTAACACTTGCTACAACACTACATCCAGAATATGATACTGGGATCAACCCTGGTCAAGGCCAACCAAAGTATGAATGTGTTGCGGCATGCACATGCCCGTGACCACACACTGTTATGTCCAAGTACTTAATCACAAAGCAAAATGCAGATGGAGTGTTCAAAGAATGAGGAATTTAAACAATGTGACTGCATCAAAGCACACAACCATGCATTGCTAGACTTTCTGCATTGTTCAAGAAAGAGAGGCATGCATTTTTTCATAGTAAGGCTTCAAATAGGAATGTTGCATTGAACATGGTGACTACTACACTAGGCTAACACTCGCTCTCCAGGGCATGTTGTATAGAGCCTTGCAAACAAATTTATATCCCACACACAATCTCTGCATGCATGCCTTTCTGAAAATACACCATAATTGTGATGAATACATGGATGCACAAGTAACAGAAGGAACNAAAGATTACATTTTTTACTGCATTTGAACATTGGGAAAAAGCTCGCAGATTGTTTGCTGCACAATATTGATGTCATAGTTGTCTCTCAAAGTCTTTGTCATCTGACAGCTCATTATTTAGTATAATCTGCAAATATTCGTAGTGATTAACCAATTTTACATTTTGTCCATCTAGTGTCAGCAATGGGATGGCCATGCTTTCTGAGCTCTTAGTCTACAACATCATAAAAACAGTTTTTCTGCAGTTGATTCCCTGTGGTTCTGCATAAGCCTGACACATATGTAGTATACTTTGGAATCCATGTACACTTGGACAAGTCACACAAATATTGAAATATACTCAACAAACGTCAAGTGGTTCAAAAGGACTTCAGCAATATAACACGCATATGCAGCTTTAATGTCGTTCAGTTCAATGGATGGATTGTATATTTATTTACCATATATCACAGGTGGTCCATAGAACACATTCACACATGCACACATGCAAACAATTATCTATTATGGCTTGTTTAATCTTCCAACATAACTTCAGGCACAACACATTTACTTGGTGAATTACCACACAGGCGACAAAGATACAGCTTAACATTAATGCTAAGCAATGCTTATAACCANTGTTAACTACTTAGGCTATATCANAGTAAGCCTGAACAACACAAAGTAGACTAAATACTAGGCCTACTGATTAGTCTTCTAANGTAATTCAATGCAACTTACAAGTTAGCTGCAAAAGCAAAACGCGAATTTCACATACTGTAATGTAAATGGCCAGAAAATATGTTGCTATGCAAGCCTAGACAAAAGACATTGTGCAACTCATTGTAATCCGGAGACAAAACGGGAAATAGCGGCAATGCTTGTGTTTGTTTGCACAGATCACTGAAATTTTTAACAGATGACCACAGTAGTGACTTCGTAGCAGTAACTCAAAAATTTTTTCATCTGCTCTTTCCTCTTGTGTAATTTAAGATGTAATTTGGTAGAATTGAAAATGAAATTCAATTTTCGACAAAATACAACATGAACAATTGCACAAAATCAGGAAGTTGCTAAGTAATTTTAAGTAGGCTACAAAATTACACAAAATTGAGTANTTAATTACATTCAGCTAATTCATAAAATAAAAAATAGGTAGTGTCTATTTTACCNGCGATACTCTGGCAGAAACAGATCTGTTGAACGTATCGGCTGGAGCTATTGTACCAGCAGTCGAAGATTCGTTCTCATGNCATGACGCAATATNAAGAAAAAGGTCACTTTGTCAAAAAAACGCTGTCNTGCTCGTGGTGTAACGGTTAGGTGTTATGTCTGCTACGCCAATGGTTTTCGGTTTGACTATCACCTTGCCGACTTTCGTTTTGTTTTTTTTTCTTTGCTTTTATTCAGGCTCCGATTGGGTGTTACGTTTAGGGGTTAGGGTTGTTAGGTTAGCTTAGGATTAGGGTTAGGTAAGAATAAGGGCTAGGTTAGGGTTAGCTTAGTGTTAGGTTAGGGCTAGGTTAGTGTTAGCTTAGCGTTAGGTTAGGGATAGGTTACGGTTAGGATTAGGGTTATCATGCTAGGGCTACGGTTAGGGTTAAGGTTAGGTTGTAGGTTTTTCTTTTAGTTACATTTACAGTGTACTTTGTTTCTACCAAGCCTCTTGCTGCTGCCATAGGAAGCCATTTTCTCGAATACAGTATTGCAAACTTTTTATAAGCGAACCCTTTAAAAAATTTGCAAGGATTTGCACAGCCTAGCAGGCCACTGCGTAGCATAAACTGTTCAAATCACATCACAACACGTATTCTACCAGGGTAGAAGGAGGATAATGTCTCCTGGTCATGCATGACTAAAGATAAAGCTGATTCTAATCCACCTCTACCGGTAGTCCAATACCTCTACCAAACCAACATCAATATTGAAGGGTACGCGCCTTTTCAGTCTGGCCGATTCGGTCTGGCCGTTTCGGTGTAGCCCAGCGGTCCCCAAACTTTTTGCATGCTGGGTCGAATTCGCGATGTTATCAGCGTCCACGGGCTGGACTGTTTTGCGTATTGAAAAAATCAAAAATAGTAAGCGTAATATTAATCACGTTTGTGTGTATAGCTGTTAATTTTCCTTGCTCGGTAATATGTTGGCAATGTGACTTGTGAAACTACTTCTTTTGTTGCATAATAGTTGTGATATTTGGTTCCATGCTTTATGCTGAAATACGGAGAGTACCGTGCAAATCTTTTTACCACTGCCAGATAACGCTTGCGCTTCAAACTCCAAATGTCCAGAGGTGAGCAACCGCTACTTTATGCTTTTTGTTAAATCCAATAGCGGTGCTACCGCTCCCGTTCCTGAATACAAATAGTAGCGAGCTAGCGCTACCGCTATTTGCTACTGCTATTCGCTACCGCTCCTTTAGCTGCACTTTAACAAAAGTTTTGGTCTTGTTTTACAGACGTAGGATCAATTTTGAAAACCTAACCTTGAAATGTTTTTTTTGTAAGAAGTGTTCAAATAAAATGTGNTCTTAAAANATTAGTCATTTAACAGTTATGATATANAAAAATTATTTTGTAGTACATCCACATATAAATGAAACACAGAACTGCACAAACGCCCGTATAGAGTCCATTTAGCTTTGTGAGTCGANAGTTCTAGGCTAGCAATCGCCTTTATCAATGCAAGTTTCGTGCTGTGTGTACAGCACTAAAGAAAATGGTNAAGCAATAAAAGATCAGAACTGTTTGTCACATAGTTTAATGCACGTGTGAACTGAATTAGGCCCGCTGCCAGGGTGGGGGACAAACCGGACAATCAAAACCTCTCACGAAATTTTTATGCATTATTTTAGATTTTCAAAAAGATGTTTTGTTGATCTATGTTTCATGTGAAAGCCCTGGACAAATTACCGACTACTTGTATGTTAAACTGAGGTACTTGTTTCTGCATGGTTCAACGTATTCGCGATAGTAGTTTTGTGCAGAACGTAGTTTATATGGCCTGCGTGCAAAGAATGGTTATTTAGATATTCGAGAGCGAATTGACCAAACACCACTTCCTTAACATTCTAGCTTTTGAAAATGCAACATAATTGTTCAATGCTTTAATTTCAAAGGTGTGCAATGCGCATTAAGCACCCGCCTCAGCTCTAAAAACTAACCCTCCAAACATCAATAATTGAAAGCTCTCGATTTGCTGCAAAAACTTTCAAAGAATCCGCCAACGGGTCTGCTTTTATCTTTTTGCGATGATTTAAACTTGCACATATTTGTAGGCCTATTTAAGTTACGGGTCCCCACAAAGGTGACAAGCAAGCGAATCAGTCAAGCTCATTATTTTTATAGGACATCGAGTTCACGTACCACTACGCATCCACAGTACTGAAATCTTATTCACACAAAATCTATCATAAATTTCTTTTATTCCATTATGAAATTAAGTTCCCTGTCAGTACATTCAATGCCCATACGTGCTCTTTCGCAATATCTGAAAAACGTTTGCATGAAAATATGCAAAAAACATGAAGAACCACATAGAATGTATATAACAACTGAGGAAAATCAAAGCCAAGCGGTCAGAAAACAGTTCTTTTTCTTATGGGAAATTGCAGCATCCAAAGTTTGGTGTTACATTCGGACAACGATTACATGCAAAAATCGACATCATGTGATTTGCGGCTTAGCAAGTGGAGGTGAATAAAACTTTAGCAACATCGTGATGATAAAAGAAATCAATCACTTTACGTTGTGTGTGTGTGTCAGGTAAGAATGTTAATCAGAGAAAATTTTTTCAACACCAACTCTTCTTGTTTAGCCCAGGCGGTGGCCACTTGCGAAAAAATGGCATCATGTAATTTTTACTTAACACATGGAGACAAACAAAATTTTCAGCGAAATTGCAATGATAAGAAAAGCTCAACTACGTGATCTTTGGTAGGGCTATGTCAGGTTTAAATGTAAACGAACCAAAACTTTCGTCAGTGTTAACTTTGAGCGTAGAGTTAAAAGAACGAAAATGTGAAATTGGTTGATTTAAATTATGTTCAAGCAAACTAACGATAGCAAGTTTAACGCGAAGTGATTTACTGTCATCTCAAAGAGAACACTTTCCTGTAGTTCTCCCAGAACGTTTGGTTTTCAAAACGGGGCGGCAGGAGATTGAGCGGACGTGCTCGGAAACCTAAATCCTCAAGTGACCGGGAATTATGATTTGGCAACATCCACAGATTGTGCGAACTTTTACAGCAGTTATCACTGATGTTGAAAACTAAAAAATTAGTGTGAAGCAATAAACATAGCGATTGTACGCACAACGCGAGTTTGGAGTAGAAAAAGTTTTAGTGTTTGGCAAAGTAGTCTTATTTGATTTTTGCTTAACATCAGAACTTTGAATGAGTAGCAGAAAACAAAAATAATGCGCTTTCGGTACCTCGTTTAGTGAAAGTGTAAAATTCTTCAACGAAAATAATTTCACACAGGAGACAGATTTTTTTAGTTAGTAGGGAAAATTACTGATTTGGAGTACTATGGAATACCTCAAATTAAGTCCGATGTCTAGCAGTATTCCTTTTACAACACAAAGTAACGCAGATGTTTCGAGATGTTTCAAGTGAAGAAAGAGGGGAGCAAACAAAATATGCTGGTGAGTGATTTCAGGAAAATGTTTGCAAGACAAATATCAGAAGTACAGCTTCATCGGCGAAGATTGCAAAGTAATGTGTGCACAAACTTGAAAGTTGGTGCACAACGTTAAAAGCATGACAACTTTAACATTTTAATGTAAATTGTTCTGCGCATTGGATTCATTGTAAAAACTTGCTGCTCGATATCCAGTGTTGGTTTGATACACTGTAATTAACATGACGAGATGCTTAGGTACAAAAAATAACCGCAACCATTTAGTAGGTTTGCTTACAAGCAGTGCAACCCATGGAATATAAAGAAGCTTTGCTTTCTACGCGCATTAATGCTAAACCGTAAAAAAAATTGCATTTTCAACTTGGTCGGTTTTGAAGAGTGTTTTCCAAGGTGCTTAGGTATATAACAGCTTCGTTGCAAGTAGGAGGGTAGGCCAGCGAGACGGTTGAATTGTAACATTGTATCAAAAACATTTCGATTTGGCAAAACATGTTGCACAACAACTGATTATGTTGCTTGAAAAGCAACAGTGGATGTCTGTAATCGCATATATTATGTTGCTCACGATTGACATAGCTTAGTAGACAAACTGGCGATTTTTATTCAACGTTGATGTGTATTGTTTTGTTCAGCGAAAAGTTTGTTTATTCACGGGTGCAAAATTTTTGTTGCTGGGCTTGTGAACGTTGTAAGCATCTAAGAAAATGCAAACGGTAATGAAAACAGACAATGCTATTATTAAGGTGGAGTAGTAACAATGCCATTCACGGTTCTCAAAGACGATAGTTTTTTCATAAGACTAAAGTGGTCAGATTAAAAAAAGGGAATTAGTCTATGTAGTTGTTGAGTTTAGTTAGCACAATCCAAGACACGAAGCTCAAAGTGAAGACCACTGCGACCACGCTTACGAAAATAGCACTTCCCCAAATTAACTGCAATGTGAAAGAAACGCTGTGACGCCTGCAAGAAAGAGAACGTGCGATGTTGCAGATAAGCGACATTTGATTACAGTGGCAAGTTACAAGAGTTTTTTCGTGCTGGTTTGAACGAAATTAAATACGACTATGTAGATTCCAAACAGCATTTTTATCTACAGTATCATGTTGCAGCAACAAACATAAAAGCACTTTGCAAAAAACAAACGACACTTCAAGCAGTGGTGTATCTCGGGTTTACCGCGCGTGGGGACAAACTCAGTTTAAGCGCTCCCCAGCCCGTTCTTGTCAGCATAAAATAAAAGAAACACTGCAATCTGATGCTTTACTTGCAATTATCTAATTCCAAGGACAAAGTTTTCTTGCTTTTGCTGCTGAAAATGTATCGATTATTTCGTCAAAAAGCTGATAAGGTTGAAATGTGTCACATATTTTAACCTAGAAAATATATCTAACACCAGTGACTCTCTGTAGGAATTTTTTCTAGCAGTTTTGTGATCTGAATTTCTGTAATCATGTCTGTGAAGATGCATAGGTGAAATTTGTGTATAGGTGAAATTACAGAAAACACAGGTAGCAGCCGAAGCAGCGGTAGGGCAGGGGTGAAATATTAAAAGATTTTTCTAGGTACTGTCTTGTCCTTCTTCCGACTTAATCAGCTAGCATGGAAGGAACATTATTACCAGGTATTTACAAAGGATGCAATGAGTACGCTGTCCCTAAGCCTCGACAATCCACGAACACGCCAAACAGAACCAATAAGGCACAAGAAAGAACAGTTTATACATTAAGAAAACACTGAAGGAAATTGAAAAAATACGCCTTCTGAACACGACAACTGACAGGCAATAAACAAAAATCCTAAATAATAAAGATGGTCTGGTAATTGATGAGATTCGTATTTTTATCAGTTTTATTATCCAGGTACAAGTGCCATCCTTCCCTGGTACTTTTGCTTAAAGTCTTCATCCAATAGATAAGCCGATATTTCTACTTAATACCCCTAGTAATAAGTCATCTGTAACAAAACAGCACTGGGGCAGCAATATTGTTTGAAAGTGAATGAAGACAGAATGCACTTCTTAGAATACAGTTTACAGAAATGGAAGCATGAAATAGGGAAATAAAATAGAACACCATACCCCAATAAGTTTCACAAATCTTTTTATATCATAACTCAGGTCAGGTGCATTATACATTGATGAGCATTTGTAGCCATTCATATGTTTTATCGTCAGTTGGGGTATTAATTAAGAATTCCCACAGCCACATGACTTGCCATTCAAAGTCACATGTGTTCACGTATTGTAATAGTGGGCTGTACCAGAGAAGAGCACCTTGAAATTCTTGATAAAGCTTCTATTTGAACAGTTCAAAGAACATGGGATTCTGTTTAAAAACGTCTATCGTTACATTTTTGGCTTGTAGCTGTTCTTTTAATTTCAGCATTGGACATTGTGCTTCATGAAATTGCATCAGATTAACAGCTCGCACAACGCTATCTATGATATCTGCCATAGTGATAGTTGCTGTTGTTCCTGTCAATATAGTTTCTAGTTCAGTTTCGGTGACATTTATGGCAGTCAAAAATTCCTCAAAGCATTGTTTTGATGCAGAGCTTGAGGTTTCACCTTGATGGGTAAGATCTACTTGAACACTTGAAAATTCAACGGCATCCAATAATATCATTGGCTCTTTGATCGATATATCAGCAAGTTTGACACCTTGAGCCAGTAATTTTGATACACAATTCTTTGTTGCACTTATGGTCATTTTAAATTCTAATTAAGCGTTATTTCATATTCTTATTTCAGCATAAAACATGCAACTTCACAAACATGCCTATTTACAGCGTAAAAACACTAGTTATTTAGGTTATATTTAAGACAGCTGATTCGGTCAGGTAATCATTCGATTTGGTTCTTGTCTTAAACATATTAAGTAGAAAGTACCTTCAGTTTACTTAGAATTTTGTTTTCTAGAAGACATTATAATATAATGATATCTTATTTTTAATATAGCAACATTTCTAACAGCTCATAGCATCCTTCTCCTGATTTTCTGTTAAATAGCACGTCCCAGAGAGTGTCTAATTGCCACTGAAATTCATCTGGGTTTAACCTTTCAATAAAGATACTATAACTATGAAATTCATTTTCTTGAAAATTTCTTTCAAGACGTCTGTTTAGTTTATAAAATAATATAAGTTCTTTAAAAATCTTTACTTGTAATCCAACAGTTAATAGGTTCTTTTGCCAGGTAAATCTGTTTTTCCGGAATACCTCTAGTGCTTAGCATCTTGTTTTCTTGTTCTAATTTGTGAACCAATTCATGGGTTGGATTAGAACTGCTATCCATCGCAGGCTGTTTCTTATAATAAAGTCTTTGACCAGGTAACACCTTTGTAATAAGATTTTTTATATGTGCATAAGTTTGCTCATTTCTTGGTCTATGACAGTTTCCATATAATTTTTACTTGCCAAATGAAATGCGCTGATACTACAAATTCTAATAATCCCCAATATCGTTTATTTAGTTTTCTATATAACTTTTTCCGAAATACCTCAAATAATTCAGGATCTCTTTTGAGATATTCTGATTTTAGACCAACCGTTTGTAATCTTTCATCTAACAAAGTCTCTGGATTTTGAATCCAGTCAAATAGTAATTTTCGTATTGCTTTAGAGCATTTGTCATGTTCATCTCTTGGCATTGTTTTTTATTTTTATGTAAAAGATCTGAAACAGAAAAATAATAATTCAGAAACTTACCATGAAAACAGATGATAATAAAACCTATTTAGACGTCTGATCTAGTGACTTTTATACTCCAATGTAAGTCACGCTTATTCTGTCCTGGTTTTCAGCATACAATACTCTGTTCTGTCTAAGTTTCCTAGCCGCTATGCTAACTTACACATTCAATATAGGATGAAAGATCTTTTACTCTCTCTCTCTCTCTTGTAGAAAAGTTTAGTTGCCAGGACAATATAAGGGGATAGAGTTATTTTTAAAGTAGGTTACTCGATACGCAAAACGTTTAGGTCAAGTTGGTCGAGTGTAAATAAAATTTTGTTGTACTAGGTTTTACCCCCCTTAATGAAACAAACACACCTCACTGGTGGCACCATTTTTGATGTAAGAGCTCTCTTCTAGATAGGAGAAAACTGTCACACATTTAGGACATTCCTCACGAGCACTGGTTTTACAGGAACGTCCATGGCACGCCCAGGAACGCAATGCAACCTGGACCCGCCGGTATTAAGGGGTTATACTCGACCTCTAGCTCAGTTTATCACAACGAAATTGTATCCACTCATGGTTTTATTTTGTATAACGTTAAGCACTGCGATGCTTAATTCAACAGGGGTTTAAATTAATAAAGCACATAGCATAAGTTATAGCGAACGTCAAGGTTTTATATAGACACTTATAATACATGGCAGCGTTTGCTAGTCTTATCCCAGTTATTAGATGATAATACGCACAGCTGAAATGACATCAGGAGAGAAAGAGAGAGCATAGCCCATTTAAGGTAGTTAGTCAGCTACAAGTTATTACACATCTTTCAATTTATATTGAAACTGAAAGACTGTATTTAGATGCAGCCGTCTTAGTTCGTGGGTTCGCGTCATAGATGCACCAAGGACAATGTTCATAAGTCTAAATTTGCTTGATCTCCCTAAAAAGCTTCTGAGGGCTAGAAAATAATGTTTAAAATAACAACACACTGGTAGTATAGATAAAGTCATCTTTTATTGAATATAAAACATTTACGAACTGTAAATTAAAGCATTTACCAATTTGGGTAACGCATGAAATCAAGCGGACTCTCTCGAATCAAGTTCACAGACACAATTCAATTTCTGGGATAATCTTTGCAACCAGCAAGATAATCTTAAAACACCTAAAGTAATTTCCCAACTGAAAACCTGTCGTTACATTAGCTCATCGTCAACTGAATGACTTACAGTTGTGGATAAGGGTTTTTGACTAGTCTAATCGTGACGGGCGTTTCCAGCGTTTGGAGTTTCGTTAATCAAAAGGTTGCTAGTCAGTTTCCGAATTTATAGTCACGATTTCAACGCTTTTGGTTTTTGTCAGCGTTGCAGATGTTTTGTGTAAACCAGTTGAGTTTTTGTTGGAATCATTTGGTAACAGGTTTTACTAAATACTTGGAATCACATAATTTCATTCGTACAAACTAAATTTTGTTGTTTTTTAACAATGTCAATTTATAGTGACAGTGCTTTTATTCGGGCGAGTGTCAGAACTTCACTTGGACAAAGCCAATTTACTGTTCAGAGTGACAAGGACTATCTCGGACAAGCCACCTGTGTTTGATTGAAAACAAGTCGATCTAAGTGACTTTGTTTTCTGTCAGAAGCTCAAGCAGTTGAGGAAGCGCACTATACACGATACGGCCTCAACAGCACTCACAACCACACCGTTCGAGCTTTAGCATGGCTGCAAGGCAGAGCTTCGTTTTACTTCTGATGCAAAACCAAAATGGTTTAAACAACGGAAGGAGACCACTCGTCAAAGTCGACAAACGATCTGAACTTGACTGTGAAAATCGGCCCTTATATACCCAAATTTTCTGGAAAGTCCCTATATCAATGGAAAGTACCTAAAGGTATTTGCACTTCCTGTAATGCTAACTAGGTCACGCTACAATCACGCGACGTCCCATTGCTTGGCAACGCCTCCATTGTCTGGCGTGTCACATGATTAGGTCGTAACAGGAAGTGAAAGTAAAAGTGTTATCTGAACGTGATCAGAGTGAGAGCAGAATAGGGTTATGTTCACGTTCAATATGTAGTTCATGCTTGCTTCTTGATGCTTGGCCTGTTTCGATGTTCATCAGTATTTCTTTGTCCTCCCAGTGCTGGTGGTGA
>JGI24158J21664_10004410_pt1 | contig 18111 bp, 7 predicted proteins | sample Ectturendosymbi3_FD_21664 | JGI IMG/M metagenome (IMG submission 21664)
TGTGTCAGGCTGATGCAGGATTGCATGAAATTATTTTCAACTGCAGCAAAACTGTTTGTATGATGTTTAAGGCTAAGAGTTCAGCACGGCCATCCCGTTGCTGACACTGGGTGTACTAAAAGTAAAATCTGTTTCCTGCTACAAATATTTTGGGATCGTATTAGATATTGAGCTCTCAGATGACAAAGACATTCAGAGACATATGCGATATCAATATGAAGCAGTGAACAAGCTGCGAGCTTCTTTTTCCCGATGTTCGAACGCAGTGAAAAATGTATTCATTCGTTCCTTCTGTAGGTTCATGTATGCATCATAATTATTGGTGTGATTTCAGGAAGGCATATAACCCCTGATTGCGTGCGGCCTACAACTTTGGTTGCAGGGCTCTGTACAACCTGCCGTGGCGAGCGAGTGTTAGTAGTTATCAAGTTCAGTGTACAGTCCTACCTTTGACACCTTATTGAAAAAGTGTGTATCTGTTTCTTGAACGATGCAAAGAGTCCAACAATGTATGGTCGCGCGCTTTGCTGCCGTCAGATTGTTTATACCAGTATTAGTTCTTGTTATTTGAACACTACTACCGTATTTTACTTTGTGACTGAGTGCACGGACGTTACAGTGTTAGTTTGAGGATGTGTGCAGGCCACAAACCATTCGTACTTCACCAGGACTTAGGTTGGACTCTATTTCTGAAATGCGATTTTCACGTCCAACTCTGGATGTAGTGTTGTACCAAGTGTTACGACTCAGCCAACAACTATGTTGAGGAAGTGTCTGTAATGTAGTGTTGTACGAAGTGTTACAAGTTAGCGAAGAAGTATCGGTATTCCTGTGGTCCTACCACCAACGCCGATACTATATGTTCTGTGTCTGTTATTATCAAAAATAAAAATAAATGAAGTTTGTTTTCAAAATTCATTGCATGCTTATTGGTAAATATATTTTTGTTATCTTCCTCAGCATTTTTCTCATAAGAAGTTTCAGGGGCATGGGCTTCGGAAGTGGAGGCCAAGGCCGCACCAAGATTTTGAAATTTGACATTTTCCAATCAATTACTGCAAAAAAAAGTTGTTTTCTTAGTTTCGAGTGGTGAAAATGTCACTTTGCCACTTTTGGCCGCCCATGCAAAAATATTTTTGGCCCATCCCTGGAAAATCCACTATTGGCCCCTTCCTGGAAAAAATCCCTCCGGCGCCCATGTTTAGGGGTACGCGCTCATCTATCGAAATGCTGAAGGGGTACACGGACAGGGAATGTATGGGAACCCCTGATGTAGAAGATGGCATCGGCACCGAACAAAATGCAACGTTACAGGCGAATTGACGTTACATACGCAGCAGTTATAAACGATTTCAACTATGTAGAACAGCTTTACAAGGGGTTTCAGGCCCAATTCGGATTAAATTAAAAAAGTTAGTTTCGGGGTATACTGTTTATTTTTAGGGCAAATTATTATTTTCAGGGCAAATTTTTTCCGCCCCCCCCAGTAAAATGCGTTCCCGTACGCTTATGATTTCATTTATCAGTGTGTTTACATGAATTCGTAAGGTTATTTGCCTAAGAGTGTATGCGATTTGATGTAGGTCATTTTATTTGAAACTTGCATTCTCTAACGAACTTTATTTAACACTACAAACTGATTTTGCGGCTCGCTGGTATTTTTGGTTTTCTGTAAATGACTCTTCTGTTGAACAAGATTGCACACCCCTGGTCTAGACAATCACCACGATATCTAAGATTCGTTGCTTTCTCCCGGTTTTGGTAAACACAGTCGTGTAAGTCCTGTGCTAAATTTTGCTTTTATTATGTTTTTATTAATGATTATGGTTTAATCTTCATAATTTTGCACTGTTTACAGTGTTTTTTTGTCGAAGTATATATAACACTGCTTTTTTTGTCGATGTATATGTAGAAAATGAAATGACATCAACCCAATTCCGTGGAGTTGAGGCAACACGTTATTCCGATAAACTTCTATGAGAATGTGTGGTTTCTTCTGCATGCATCACATAGTTTTTATAGTGAATTACACATCCAATTAAAATAATCACCGAAACTGCTAATGGTAAATTTACCACCCGCAATGTCATAGAAATGTTAAGAATCCCGGATTTGCAAAAAAAGTTGTGCGTGCGGTTTGCACTAAGGTACAGCAAAATCCTAAACTTTTCAAGTTACGTTCCTGGCGAAGTTTGAGATTTGTCAAGCATGGCGAGTTTATTGTACACGTCACTTTTCTAAAGGCTGAAAGCACCGCGGGCGNTTGGATGGACCATTTGCAGCTGAATCAAGTCTACCACACACNTCGTTTACATAACCGTGAGCGCTGCATCAACCGAAAATCTCTAGTTCTTCAACCACTAATCGTGTGGTGAGGTAATAATGTTTTTTTTTGTTTTTGCGGGATATCAACAGNTCAAATAAGAACGGCTCNGTGTGTTTGATTTCACAACAATCAAGATAAAAAGGCAGATCTAGTAGAATATCGTGCGTTGTTATGCACAATATGNTGGCGACACAACAATACGTTTAAAGGTGCATGAGAAAATACCTTGAATCTGCTAGTAACTATGCTCTGACGCAAAAAGTGGTCAAAAATATCCTGCCTTCGCGAAAATGCCCGCTGGTTGCTACTCTGTGCATGTTAAAAGTATGCGGTGGGGTGTAGCAGTTGAGTGGGCTGCAAAGTATCACTCCACAAGTCGCAATAACGAGTATAACAGAGTTGAAATTCTTTAAGCCTGGGTAACGAGTGTCACAAAGTTTAAATTCTGGTCACAAGCAGTGACCTCAGATTCTTTTCATTTCAAAAAGNAAACGTTTTAACTGGCATCCCAAGGGTCTGAACATCATTTTATGAGAAAAGATCTTATTGTGACAAAGTCTTGAGCTAACCAAAATTGCAGAACATTTAATAGATTACTAATCAACCGCCGCAGCAAAATAGGTTCCAAAGATAATATTTGTACATTGCAATTGTCATTTGTTGCGAAGGCAATCGGGAGTAACAAAGTAACAAACCAAAGTCAGATTTTGCGATTCTCAAATAAGAATATTAACTTTAGTTTCATACGAACAATTCAACAATTTGATTGGGTCCATGTGACTCATTAAAATTTCTTCTGAGTGTCACACCTATGGATCGAAAGCTTTAGCCCGTTGTCAAATTACTTTGACTTTCAGAAAACGCTGCATCACTGTAGAAAATAATGTTCATCACAAGGCAATGAATTAAGACCCTGTTGAGAAAAATCACAGGGCAACAAACTCAACTCACTGCCAAATCATGACATTCGGTGATCGGATGTAGCGTTACTCTGCCTGCTGCCTGAGGGTGAAAAGTTCAAAGATACAAGAAATTCTGAGCTACGGAAAAGCTTAACCAGAACCTTTTACTCCAATAGTCTTTCAGTGGCATCTAATGTTAAACGCTAAATTGCAATACATCTGAAGATGAGTGTGCATATACGGTTTCTACGAAATCTCTCCACGTTGACGTGAGAGCATAGGCGGACTGCAAACAGATTCCTGCCAGAAGACCAATTCAAATGATGGAACACAAAGCTTACTGCTGGCATCTGCCAGAAGCTTATAGCTGGGGAAGCACTCTAGCTTCGTCGCAGGCTTCGGAGAATAGACAGTGCAAAGGAAGCACTCTATCATCGAAGATAGGGCTTCACCCAGTGCTGCAACTGCTGACGCTCTGCAAGGCACTTTAGCCATATTTTCCGCAGATACTGGGTTTAAAATTAAATGCGTTCCCAAAAAGGAAGCTACTACACCATGACACAATGAATATATATTAAAAATTCCGTCCAGTGTTGTACTATAGTCCGATGTTTATCAGCTACATATTACAGTAATGCCAATTAGACCTTCGAAAATTGATAACATGTTATAGTTTACCTTATCTTCAATACACGAACAAATTTTGGTTTACAAATGTTTGTGTGAAATTACTGGAATAAAACTTAACCTAAAACGGGGCAATGAAAACTTTTTTGAAAATTTTCATTGTTTGCGAAACGTTACAACGTGCTTTCTGCTGAATTCACCGCTCCAGGTGATTACAAAGATGGGATGATGACAGTGCTCTGAGAGACGGCAGAATGATGGTTAAGAGCTCTATTCCACAAAGAAGAGCCATTAAACATCAATCATAGCCGACCTTCGGCAAACAGTGATCAACTTGCTGACTGTTGACAGCTTTTGTAACTACGAGGCAGGCATGTCAGACCCTGTTCACATTTACAGGGCGCTAACTTGCGATCACTGCCAGATAGTCACAATCATGTGCAGTCGTGATGACAATCGGATAGCCAAACATCATGCGCAGATGTGATGACTGACAGATAGGCCCGGTCACGTGCAGTCTTGGTGGCTCTGCGAGCCCCAGAAAAGTGGATCAAAGCCCATGAACCATTTCGATTGACCCAACCTTTGCAGCATGTCTTGTCTTCGATGTAGTGCGGCGAACGGCGTGGCAGGCAAGGTCGGCCCTGTTCCATTGCAATTAAACAGGGCGCTAACTTGCTATCACTGCCTTGCCGTAGGCAGCATTTAGCCCAGAACCTTTATGATTCCTTTATTTCTTGTTAATGTTCTGGCAAATGAATGGCAGACAACATGTTTGTGTGAAACTTGCGAGATATGACGTATTTCTTTGCAGCAAGTTGCTCACGCCTTACCTCTATGTGGCAGCCAGGTTAAACCCTTTTGTCTGTTGTAAAGGGCCTAACTTGCACATACTGCCATACTTTGGTAAGCTATTGTAAACCTGGTTGCAAGTTTTCAGACGTATTTATAAACAGCTTTGCTGAAAAAACATTGCTTTTAAATGTTTTCATCGCCTTGTTAAAAGTAGGTCTGCCAATGGTCATTAAGAACGATAAAATATATCTACACTGCAGACAGTTATGTTGCTATTGGTTTGAAAAGATAACTTACAAGTTAGTAGTGCGTGTAGGTACAAAATTTCTATCTGTGTTTGTGATCGATATATTGTTCATTATTTAAACTCCACAGTTAAACATCTGCTGTGTAAAGTTGGTAGTGGATGCCAACGTAACATTTCCATTTAAATGCCTTGCTACAGCGATCTTTGGTAAATATTTAACGACAGATCCAGGTGAGAAATACCTAGACCTTTCTAAGGCTTTGTTTAAAGACCAACTGCCGGATCAATATGCATTATGACAGCAAGGGCATAATCAGCCTCGTAACGAGTGATTAAACTTCGGGTTATCAGACCGTGGCGAGAATACCTTTTAATTAGTGCTCAAGCCACTGTAGGTATCCCAGCAATACGCTTCAACAGAGCGACCGTAGCATGCTTCCACTTTCCGTGCTTTATTGCGACTTACACATTGTGTCAACAAGGGGCGACGACACCTTTGTCACGCAAACCCAAATCTCTATATCCTAAGGACAAACAACAGTAGGCAGCGGCGCAGTGGACTATGCACTTTGTTCAATGCATAACTGTCATGCAACTGCAGCTGCTTTTCGTAGACGTCATTGCGTAAGGTTTTAAAACTGCAAAGCCTGCTATACTGCTGGACTTCACTTTACTGTGCAGCGAGATCTCGCTTCTGTTGTTACCCATCGTTAAGTCATAAATCTTGCAGAAGGATTTGCGCACTCACGAAGCAGTTGATTTGCAGACGTTGTAAGTCTTGGTTTCAGCATGGCCTTGAGGCAGAGGCTGTTTTGTTTCTCTGCAAACAGCCTGCTACAAAATACTCACTGCCATACTGAAGCATCAAGATACCGCCGTGAGGTCAGTTACATCGTGAGGACACTAAAAAATCACATCCACACACGATATGTTAAACCAGTGGTTTTCAACCTGAGGGTCGCGAACCCCAGAGGGGTCGTGAACCATTTTTGGAGGGGTCGCGAGTAGATATTTTGTGTACACAGCAATATTACATTTGCTTTATTCAAGTTTCAGATGGGGGTAGTTGGGTTGTAGTTGGTTGGTATAATGGGTCGCGGTACAAAAAAGGTTGAAAATCACTGTGCTAAACCTTTCCTGTAAACCGCAATTGATGACAGTTCTGGAGCACAGTAAGGTAGTGAGGTAACAGCTGTTAAGCACCAAACAGCCTGCTACGATAGCTCACTGCCATACCATGACTTCGAATATACATTCTTCAGCAGGTTGATCGTTGTTCGACTTCTGACAAGCACACAGTTGCCTCGATTGATGATGAGTTAACAGTGGTTTTGCGGTTACTGCGTGCCAAGTCTTACGAGCCAACCAAAGGTCTTTAATCGCTCGCATATGATTTCCGACAGCGCATGAAATCAAGCGTGGTAATGCTTTTAATAAGCTTCTGGTATTTGAATCGTTTTCCTTACTATTTGCATATCAGCTGACTAAAACTATTTTCCATACCTGCTGCCAAAATTTCTGCCAGAGGAAAGAAAACATAATGCATTTTTTCCACATATTAATTGCCTTGAACAATCTACGAAAAGCATTTTATTTCTAGCTAAAGAGACGCTTTATGGCGCATTGCGCGATTTGATGATCGGACTGACTTCTTTTTTGCTGTACACCAAAAACCAATTACGGCCACGTGGACTTCGTAACGTGCACATTTATATAGTACTTTTTTATAGTTGCCAAGCAACAGTGGTCAACAAGACGATCACTGTTCAGGCACGACCTAAGACAAGAAGTGTATTTCAATGAAATAAGAAAAGAAAGTAAGCACTTCGCGGAGGCGCGGCATTGCTTAGCAACAAAAAGTAAATAAGAATCGGAGTCGACGTAACGTTACCTGACGTAACAGCAATTCGAAAGACGTTAAGGCTCAACTACAGTTACAGTCTAGGTAAGCTGGGTTGGGAGAGAGCAATGTATGAATCACAAGTTCGGACAAAGCAAACGGTCGTCACGCGAACACAGCCATTGTTCACGTGAGAGAAGCACGGTGTGCGAATTTGTAACGAAATCTTTCTGCCTCATAAACGGTATCTGAGTATAAAAGGCTTGCCGTCAGCGTGATAAGGCTTGTCCTGTCCGGTCTTATCATGCCCATTTCGTAATGACTTGAACTGTTTTCGTTGTCATTTTCTTTTTTTTTATAAATGAGGTGAGGAGTAATATCTGAAAGGTGTGCAGCTCATATGAAGCTTAAAAAACTGCATTGCGAATTTCAAGCCTGATCCTAGGGTTTATTCAACAAGTTGTTTTTTACCTGTTTAATACAGATTTTCTTCGATAACTCACAAAATTGCAACAACTAATATCACTTTTCCCCGAGTGTTTGATTATTTCGCACAACCAGCAAGCCTGAACGTCTGTGTTCAGCTGAAGTTAGGCGTACGTCAAGGCCGACGATACAAAACATTTTTGTGGCGTTTATATCACCGCCGCCGCTTGGCGTGTCCGAACACGACCTTGTGACGTAAGCAATGCAGGAGCAACGCCACGAAATGCGCATGCGTCAGCGAAGCGGCTGTTCCTATTCCTACTTGTGCCCCTCTCATCATATTATTGCACATTTAAGCATTACACAGCAATAGACTTTGCGTGAGGTTTGGTGCATTTTTTTAAAAGCAGTGCTCCTTTCAGAACTGGATTAAGCCATATACATACTCGCGCTGAAAACGAAACCTGTTTAAACCAGGGTGACTTACCGCTCGCTAGGTTCTTGCCAAGTCGTTTTTGCCGCGTAAATCTAGTAATTGGTTGTTCTGAGCACGGCCCAGTCGCTTACTGACGTTGCTCCAATGTGGTGATGTCATTAACGGTCCAGGTGTGGAAACGGAGCTGGTAATTATGTTCAATCTTAACAGATTCGGTTTCCTAGACTCATAATACGGTTTCTGATAGCTTAACCTAAATAGTTTGCGCATGTAATATTTCTTTTCATGCTAAACGTTTTTTATTCTACAGACACTGATTTGAAAATAATATTGATCTGTAACCCTTGTCTGTTGACTGCTGCCTTCTGCACAACATCGTGCAAGCTCGGCCCTTCTGCAATCTGGCTTTTCTCAGTAACCTCTCATATCAACTGATGCGGTTGCTGTGAGATCAAGTAATTTCCGTGGTAGTGCACTAAGCAGTTGTCGTGGTTGGCGCCATGTTACCACGGACTGCCTCAAAACCAGAAACAACTAGCTAACTACACTGCCTCGGAATCACTTGCAAGTACATAGCCGCTTGTTCAAGAAACGATTTGGCTGCTTTTTATAAATAGCTGATCGTACCAAACGGTTCCGTTCATTGCAGTCAGATGCTCATGTTTGAGATAGTTTATGCCGACGTCTAATCAAAAGCCTTAATAATGAAGATTCAAGAGTTTTTACGTCATGAACGACAACTGTTGTTTATTCATTAACCTTGAAAAAAGTAAAGTTTGACAATTCAATACCTTGTTAAGTCCTAACTCATTCTCTTTAAGCTTGCTTCACAACTACAGGAAGTGTGGTGCTTGCAAAGATTAATGCAGAAGTTATAAACCGTAGTTTAAATACCTTATTGCCTTGTAGTAAAACCTGGAGGAGTTGTGGTGTTTCCTGTACAAAGCTCACGCGACTGACGCAGCATATATCAGCGCAAATGCGCTTATATCAGGATCGTCTTACGTTTGGGAAAAAAGCAAGCAGAGCGTATGACCGTTTATGACGTAATAACGAAATCAGAGCTTGGAATAATGGGAGGAAAAGAGAGCACGTTTCCACGCCGATTTTCCTGATCATTCAATAAATAAATAATTACTCTAGACAAGCCCAAACGCCATGAACGGTTACGAGGTTTAGTCAATATACAGTTGGAATACTTTAAAGGAAGTAAATTCTATGGTTGGCAAGACTATAAGGAGCTGCTCAAAATTTATCTAAAATCGATGGCAAAGAAAAGTTACGTTGATGTTCATTTTTCGGTTGACTAAAAATGATCAGCTAGTTACTTGTAGGGCTGTACTAAACATAACTGAGGCAACTACTCTTTTTGCAGTTTGTTTCTTTAACCATTTTGTGTAATATCAGTTCTGTTTAACTTCAAACCTGTTGTTTGTGGGTTAACAATATTGAAAGATCCTTTTAATACTGCAAGTTGCCGAGCACAGAAACTGGTGCGATGCACATTACGTTGCGCGCATGTGATGGCAGGACTACCCAGCAAACGGATATCATTCAAAACGTTGCGCAGCCAGCAAGAAAGTTGCTGATTGATGAATCTTTGTAATTCTGTCAATGCTATAATCTGCCTCGCTGGTTACTGACGTTGTTTGCTAATACGATACAGCTTTGCGATATAACTAGAGATGATTTCATTTGATCATCAGTTGAACCCAATGATTCTTTTAAAAAATTTTTTGCTTAAAAAAATTGTTCTCACAACTATGAACAGAAGTTTCCCAATTGAAATCAAAGGAATGCAGCAAATATGCAAAAGTCGCTGGCATTTCAATTTCGCACATGCCTTTGCCATCAAATCTTGTTGCAAACTGTCGCGCTACTCTAAACAAGTTGTTGCGATGGTTAACTGCTTTAAACTAATTTTTCGGAAGCATACTTTTCACCTCCAACGTACATTACGTCGTGTTGAAAAGAGTTCTCAAAATGCAAATGCCAAATGCTTTATTTTAATAAATGAAAACGTCGTAGACAAAAGATTTTACCCAACCAAGCAACTATCAATAAACAATTAGTTTTCAGAATTAAAACTATATAGTTTTTGACTTTTGAAAAAGAAACGTAATGCAATGAAATCAACTTACTTTTCATTGAAACTGTTTTCTTCCGAACGCGTTTATCTCGATTATTTTTCGCTTGCCAAGTGTGAGATACTTTTTGAGGGTACACACAGCAGTAGACAAAGCTCCCCTTAATTTTTTCTGAAAATAAAATTGCAAAAATTTGTGTAACAAATTAGGCACACACAAACATATTCAATTAATTCAAAAAAACTAACACAAGAGTTTTTATAGTTGATCTTCATACAATTTTGGTACAAGGAGCACTTTGGCTGATGTGTAAAATGACTTGCAATATTTTTATCACTTGAGATACTTTCAGCTCAGCATTGGATCTATAAAACCTTACAGTGGATCAAGCTCGCTACATTGGTTCCTATATATACCGCTATGAACGAAATAAGGATTTCAGTAATCGTTCTCTTCATGTGAAAATTCGTCAAAAGTACAGCTGCTTCGTATATTGCGAAATCTGAAGAATGTGTTTAAATGAAAGTCAAGCATAAAAGTTATTAGTTTGCCACTTAAACCAGCAGCATACGAAATTATTTTTAAAGGTAGGTAAATGCTTGTCAACAATGGCACATGACCCGCTATATCAGCAGTACATGCAATAGAAACCATTCCAAATATATCGTTTATGTAAACTATTTACTAGGTTATGTTTATGTTATGTGTAACAAAAGAGTTCCAAAATGGGGTTACTCTCTGAAGTGTGCCATACCGTTGTCATGTTGCTACAGTTTTAAAGTTAGTGTGTGCGACAGTCAGCAAAAACATCGCTGGCACCGACTGCGCGAGGCATTCAACTGCGCTGAATATCAAACAAAACGTGCCCAGCGCCGTTTGTGTGCTTTCTCGCCGGGGCTTGCCCTTTGGGAGCAACGACTATTTTATTTGAACTCGTTTAAAGAACAGACTACGTCGAACCGACAGAGCTCGGGTGGAGATCAGCTGGCACGCGCAACACGTGGCCGATACGCGATCACAGCTTAGCTGCCAATCACCCGTGTCTTGCTTTAACAGCGACTATCACCAGCGAAAGACAGCTTTGAACTGCTNGTAGTTTCATCGCTCAATGCAGGTTAGTTGACCATCGCGAAAATGTTGAGCAACTGATTTTAACGAACAGATTTTCTGAGAAAAGTTACATCCGTAGGCGTTGAAATACCACACCGCCCATTCGCATACCTCCCAACAAAAATACAACGGGCCTTTACTGTGTTACCTTCAATGCTGTTCCGACACTTAACCGAGTTTCTTTTGCATTTAAACCTGTTATATTGATTTACTTTTGCTTTGCAAGCTGTGCTCATTCGCGCAGGTTTCTTATTTATAGAAAAATGTGAACTATAGTTACGTTGTAAGTGTGGTTATGACTAAACTGCACTTTGAGGTACATTTTTATCAGGCATGGTATCAAACGTAAAAGACAGCCTTCACACATTACCTGAAAAACATTGGCGTAAAATTATAAAATAGGTGAAGCATTTGAAGGACCGCTAAGCTAATAAACTGATTTGCTCAGACTACAGACTTAAAAGCAAAATACTTCTGCATTTCTTCTAAATAGAAAAAATGTCCCTGTTTTCATGAAACTCTTCAAAAAGAGTCTTTGAAAGATATTCCGTGTTGTAATGATCTCCGACCTTTTACAGCCACGAGCGCAAAATGACATATTTCAATAATATTGAATAAAATCTAATCGGGGAAATGTGGGTCGACATTGTTCTGCCAATTTTTTTATAAAAGATAACCTTTCCGTACTCCTTGCAAAAAACTTTGCAGCCAGTACAGCAACTTCTAACCATTAGGATTTGTCAAATGTACTAGTTCCAATCCGTTACTTGATGTGGTTATGTGCGCAAGATAAACGCAAATGGCCGTCTGCAACAAGTAGCTCCAATTTTTTGTGAAACACTGCAATATTGTTTCTCAAACATTGCCATAACACTGATGCTAATGCAAATATAATGACTTGCATGGTTAAATTAAGCTTCTTCGCTTTTTATCACGGCAGTACAGTTTTGTTCCACAACTATACAGAAACCGTTTAAAAAATGGTCATGCATGTATTTTCTAGAACGCAATCCCATCAACGACATGCAAGTAATATACAGTTGACTTGAAGGAGCGTTCGGATTAAAAGTTACAACAGCCTTCTCACCTTTGAAATACTGTTCAGAAACTTCAGTGTCTCCATCGATTGGCAGGTTGTTCACACCTTTCCAGAAGATAAGGCTGACGATGAATGGCAGGAACGCCCTGGGTCAGTCCCTTTTTGTAACGTGGGCTTCGTGCTGAAGTTTCACAGCTGGAACGGACGCACTCTTTGTCACTGGTCAACGCGATTCTGCGTTTAACCGTGAAAGACGAAAAGAGAAACCGCGACCTAGCAATTGTTTATTCAGTAAACTTTTCATTCTCAAGCGAGCCGGCGACATAACCGAACGTTCTTTGCGTCTTTGTTGTCGACCACGGGCACGTTTCCGTGAAGGCGTGTGGAGACAAGTTACTTCTACTTCTGTCAGGTATGCAACGTTCGGAGCTGAATATGACCGTTACAAAACCGTTAGTTTAACTGGGAAAGAACAACGGCTGAAATTTTCTTGTTGCAGCAGCACAACTTTTTCCTGAAGTTTCAAGCTCACTGAACAAAATTTTGATGCACAATTATTGAAATCTCTGAACGGAGACGTGCTGCTCATTTGCATTGGAGAAAAAGCGTTTATTTGACCTCCTAACTTCAGTAGCCGATGTGTCATCTGTGTCTTGCAAACTTACTGTTTCGACAATTAGGCGTAATACTATAGATTCAAGGTTCTTTCTTGCAATTTTCTAAATTTACAGCAACAAAGTAATCATTCCGAAAAGCTGTTTAAAACTCTTTCTTCCCCAATATTATGATTAAACGTAATGTCGAGTTTGTCCTTACTGTGCTAGCCAGGTGTTGCACTAACATATTACCACCGATTCAGTAGCAGGTACATTCTGTTGCTTTCCGCTTGAGCCCAATACAAATGAGTTCGAGCTTGAATCGTAATTTTCTTTTAGCTTGACTGCATTCGAAAAGAGAAGTGCCCCTGGTATGTCGGTAACTTCAGGTTAGGCATCAATAAGAACTGGTGTTAAGGGCATTGATTTCATCACACAATTTTGCAGATGTTTCGCCGAAGCTAAATATGAATATTGTATCCTACTTGACGTACCAATAGTTCTAATAGCTAATCAAAGATTTGACTCAGACTTGCGTGACAGTGAATTTACAGCAACAAAACAACTTCACTGACATACATTTGTCTTTGATGTTCAGGCCATCACCACTAGTGGTGAGGTTAGTAAGATAAAATTAATAAAAACAATTTATTTGTAGTGAAAAACAGTCTTTGTGTTGTGATGATTTGCCACTTCAATTTGTAATGCTTTAGATAGATCGTACGTGGACGTTTTCGAAAGAGTATACATTTGGGAAAGTTCACTCAAGGAAATTAAGATTACTGGTCACTAAATTTTGCTGTGGTAAGTAATTGTGCAGACGATAAATTGCACTTTATTTTCTTATGATCAGAACGTTATATTGTTGAGGTTACCTTGTTAAATGATGTAGTGTTGCACATTTAGTTCCTGTTCTCCGCATGTCAGGCTGCTGAAAACAGAACTCGAAGCATGCTCTCCTATAGACAATCTTTACGTTCCTGTCGCGTAACATGCCATCACAGCAAACGGCACTATACGAGGCAAAGAGACCATATCACCTTTCCTTTCAAAGCCTTCACAGCTGGCGACGTGCTTTACTCGTTGTCGTGCGGCGTAGACGTTGAGGCTGAGTTTAACCCGACCTTTCCCACGCAGCGGAAATAGCTCGTATTGTCTATAAAGTGTGGGATTACTTGCTGATAAAGCAAGCAAACGGACTTTGCTGAAAGAATTCCAACCACGAAAAAACGATCAAATGGGCGTCTCGAACGTTGGTCACCGGATTTGAGAATTCAGTCATATGCAAGTTTGGATCTGACACCAGTGATGGAGTCCAAACTAAACCGTTGGTTGTCGGAGCAAGGGTTTTGTGTTGAGCTGAATGTTGACCACGTCACCCGGGCCATCCCCACAACCTGACCATCTCCAGTCAGTTCAAAGGTATCAGCGAAGTACCGCCTTTAAAAGGTGTAATTTAACAATTTTCTCAGGCTGTTCTCAAACGTTTCGGTGAAAAAGAACGAGAATGATTAACTCGCTGTATTAACGTCATAGCAGCTGCAGCTTTGAGTGTAACTGTCATCACTTGATAACTTGTACACTGCATGCCTGCGTAGTGCGTTTACAGAATATTACTAATGCAATTTCAGCTTCGCGAGGGCTAAACAAAACCTGGCAGATCGTTACAAATATCTACTAAGCACGAACTGCATGGATCGACAAGCTACTTTCGACCTAAGCTTTTCTGCTGGCTATGCTTTACTACAGGGAACAAAACAGCAGCTGAAGGAAGCATTCGTAACAAGCGGAACACTGCCGTCCGCCCATTCTTTGAACCACGTTCGACGTCACACTGTGCGTATTCCGTTATTAAAGCAAGAATAACGAAGCGGTACAGAGCCGGATGTTATTACCAGTACCATCGGCATAACCATACACCTGGATAAAGCGCTTTGTTAGCAGCCTTAAAGCCAAATTTGGAAATAAAATGATATGCTTAAAATATTTCAAATTTCGTTTAGGACCAAAAACAATTTATACAACGATATTTTTTGTACACCGATTGTTTGGTTATCTAGCAAGGGTTGCATCTATTATGGAATGTACATTGCAGAAAGGAACAAATACGAAGTAACCACAAGTGGATGCGCAAGTCCATGAGACTATTGTACGCTATACTCAGTATCAATTTTCATATTTTTCCCTTTTATATATTGCAATCCAGACGATGCTCCCAAGCATAATTTTATAAGGGCACTACATTTTCCTAAATGTGGCATATTTCAGCTGAGTGATTTGTGGTTGATAATTTTATCGTTTGTTTGCTTGGTACAGGGACGTGCACATCTATCACAATGGGCAAGGTCATACAATTATATCACAATGGGCCACATCACAAAATCTCTCACGTCATACAGTTATAATTATGCTGAGGACCAGGTAATCAAACAATACATAAAAACAACTTTATGAATAATTATTTTAAGAGAAAAGCATACGTAGTCAATTTACTCATAACCAGGGGTGGATATTGTTGGAAGCGAATGAGGAGGTCGCCTTTTCCCCTTTTTACAGAGAAGTCGTGGGACGGGGACCCTTTTGAGAGTTTCGTGCTTAGGCGCTCAGTTTTTGCAAACTTATGAATCACTCTAGAGCAGTGGTTCTTAACCTTTTCTCTACCATGTCTCCCTCAAGTAATTGTCCTTTGTTTCAAGCCCCCTGAATTTAAATAAGTTGTAAAAGCAAACGTATTTCCTAGTAAAGTTATTTACCAAACTTTCTATGTTGTAGAGCCGTAAGTGATCGCGCCCCTTGGAAATTTATTGACGGTCCGCTGGGGAGGCGTTCCTCCCCGGTTAAGAACCATTGCTTTAGAGCCACATTTAACAAGCTCTGAAGCAAGTCATATGTTTTTCAAAATAAGCAAAATATACTTGAAAATGTGCCAAATAGGGACCCTCAATAATTTTAGTGTGTAATTTCGGGACCCCTTTCTGAGAGTTTGATTCGGGGCCCTAAATTCTAATATCCATCACTGCTCATAGCATTAGTATATTAGTTTAAAAATCTGATACCTTCTATTGTCACATGTCTTGTCAGTGTCAGCTTTAACCGAAGGACGTATTTGAAAATAATGACCCACTGTGTCAAGTTTGTGGGGAAGGCGGGCCACATAAATGGGTAATGCGTGCGGGTAACGTATGTTGCACGCCTATGGCTTGGGCATATTGCATAATCATCACATTGTCAATCTTGCCACATGAATATTTTGAGATTATTTAAATGCCTTGATGACGAACTCTACCTAGTCCACGCTTGCGTTAGATTTTGTTTTTTTTAGCTGATCGCTTTTATGTTCCATTATGTGACAGGCTGATAAACAATGATCTGCAACTGCAGCATTACTGACTGGTCGATCGTATAGGAACAGCGCCATAGGCAGAAACTCTGGGCCTAACTAGTTGTTTGGCACCCAGCACGCTGCAGATGTTCTCATGACGTCACCAATAGATGAAAATCTGAATGATATCAATTACCAAAAAACTGAAAGCAAATCTTCTTCCTTTAAACCTGTTTTTTGCTGTATCTACACCTAGTTTCAATGTATCTGGAAACATTCCTCGGGTTTGGCGGAGTTCTTGCTCTTGTATCCGTACGCCACTTGCTGGAGGAGAGTTTAATCTCATTAAGCACCCGGGAGCTTTCCTTCGTTTAATTCACTGAAATGTAAGGAATGTTCATGAACCAGTGGAGGACTTTACCTTTTGGTGAATGACAACTAGAAGCGTCTAAACCAGTGTTTTTCAAACTTTTTTATTCCATCGCTCCCTTTTCACTTCGACACGTTGTTTTCGCCTCCCAAGCCTGATAAAGCAAACACAAGGTAGTAAATTTAAAGAACTTTATTTAAAGAAAGTATTAAATAGCTGAACCAAGCCATTAAAAAGCTGAAGTAAGCAATGGCATTACGACGCTAATATTACGTTCAGAATTCTTGTGAAAATAGTCCAAGGCTACGGAGCTGGAGCGCAGGAGCTGGTCATTTTTTCTGGAGCCGGAGCTCAAATTAAAAATCAGAAGGATCCATAATAGGCCCGTAACAACGGGGGACCATGGGGGCGAAGCCACCCTTGGAAATTTCCTCCCCCCCTGGAAAAATGTGTTGGTCATAGTTTGAAACGATTGGACACAGTTTTAAAAAATTGGGGCCCTCTCAGAAAATTCTTTGCCCCCCTAGTGTCTCCAGCTGGTTACGGACCGGAGCCGGAGCTCAGTTCAAAATTTATAACCGAAGCCGGAGCTCGGTTAAAAATTTATGATCGAAGCCGGAGCTGTGACCATTTGAGAGGTAGCTCCGGTTCCGGGTCCGTTCCTAGGTTCCAACGGTTTTGCCAAATAGGCTTACGTGTGTTCTTTACAGCACATTAAACGCCATTGTTACGAGTTACGACACCAGACTGCAACAATGGATCTGCAAGGCTTTGATGTTTCTGTGGTTTAATAATCTCTAAGGCTGTGACATCGCAGCTGGCAGGCGTGGTGTTACTTGTTGAACAATGGTTCTCAAACACTGTTCTAAGAGCTGCATGGGGCTCCCAAGCATCTTTTGTGTGGCTTTTAGCAATCTTTCAGTAACGGATTCTATTTGAAAAAGAACTGATGATGCCTATTTCGAAGGCGAAATATATACTCTGTGAGAGCTTAGTGTCTAAGTCTTTGCTGGGAAAGGATTCCTTTCAATAGGAAGTGTTATTCATCAACACCTCTAATATTTTGTGTAACAGACTTCGTCAGTGCAATAAAACAAAACGTGTCAATTGACTTGTGGTAAAATGTTTTGCTGTTCTTTAATAAAATCGTTGGTCTGGATTTGGCTCCCTTCAGCGAAATGGTTGAGAACTACTGTTGTAGAAGTAAGAAAAAGGTTAACTATCACAACATCTTACTTTCTACTAATCAAAATGACCAAACCGTGTCTGTAGTAGTGTAGCGATTTAAAAAGAACTGAGCTATAATGAGTTGGCATACCATAAAATATCCGTAGCGTTTGTAGCTGTGTAGTCATGCTGTTAGCAGGGAGTATGATTAAGACATGATACCATTGCAGATATAAGCGTGAAATGCACGGCACGCCATCGTAAATTAGGAATTTTTATAATAAACCATTAAGCTTACTAGCAAGGTTTGCTAGATTACTGTCAAAGTCCACTAGGAAGCATTACGTTTACAAACAGTACCATAACATGAAAGTTATAAATAATTGGTAGCGAAGTAGCATCGCTTTGCATAGCAGTAGCCTACATTATCAGGAGGGTATAAAAATCAATGTACACAAATGTGGACTTTTCTTGAAATTTTCATCTGAGGAAAAATATATATGTTTTCAGCACGGTAGCCAGTCTTATTTTCTCCTAAGCTTTGCAGGTTAAATTGTGCATTACTTCGCGATTCATCACTGCTTATTATGAGTGCAAAAGATAAGAAATCAGAAGTTTCGGCTATTTTTAAAAAGTCAAATGTGAAATTTTTCTAGAAGCAGTGGCGTACAAGGCGGGGGGGCGGCCGCCCCCCCGGCTTGAAAAATTTAGGGCAAACTCTGTATACAGGGCAAGCTCAAGTTGCTCAAAAATCCTGAAAGATAAAAAATATTTCAATACAGTGAAAAATTTCAGGGCAAATTCTGTTTTTCAGGGCAAGC
>JGI24158J21664_10004413_pt1 | contig 18107 bp, 10 predicted proteins | sample Ectturendosymbi3_FD_21664 | JGI IMG/M metagenome (IMG submission 21664)
AACGAAAATCAGAAGCTTACAGTCATTTCTTATACAACATAGTTCAACAAACACTAAACTGCAATTTGTTCTCTGTTATACAAAAGGAAGTGGATCAAGCACTGAAAGTTTTATCAACCATCAACCATTTGAAATTGTCGACGTCACAATAAAATCAAAGCACAGAATCCATGTAATCCATGAGAGTGAGGACTACAAAACTATTCCGGCACAGGAAGAGATCCGATCACAAATTGTGAAAAAGGAAATGAGTCTTTTTGAGGCCACAAAGAAGAGGTCAAATAACCTTGAAAAACTGTTCCATGCCTTAATTACGATCAAGCCCAAATCAGTGGAACCAGAAAGGGCTTTTTCAGCCATGGGACTATTTGTCACAAAACTCAGAAACAGAATGAATGATGAAAATAGTTTGATTGTTATGCGTCAGTGCTATAAAAATCATTGAAAAACTGTGCTTACCTTAATTAACAATTCGCTATTAAATTGTGCAGGGACCAACAGTAGTAATTTCACAACGAGATTGAGTTTTCATCGCTGAAAGTCGCATTCATTTCAAAACCCGAAACAAACGGGTTTGCCCGGGTTTCTTTTCTCAGCTACCCGAAACCCGGGTCTTAAAATTTTGCCACAAATCCGAAACACTACTTGGATGACAACTTCGTATTTCGCTAGGCGACGCTTTAAGTCAATGTTGAATTACGCCATTCTGAAACCCAAGCAAAACGTTCGAGAATCGTTTGCTTGGTAATCGAAAATACCGCTGACAATAGATACGCTCACACAATCACCACGCGGTACTGTTCAATCCATATTTGGAGTTATCACTCGAGCTCATCGTTAAAACCCGATTGTCGGCGTGGTGTGGCCGGTAACTGAGTCACGGGGCTGCGCTCAAGCCCTCTTAGTCCATGCGTTCAACAAGCTTCCGCGTAGCAACACGTTCCGTGAGGGCTGACAGTTCTTTATGATGACAAAGCTTCATATGTGGAAAATGACGTTAGTACCATCGGGCGACAGTTGAATAGACCAAGACTGTCTATTGATATAATTACCTGATATAATTACCGAAATAGGAAGGAAACGGCATCAATGAAATGCCGTGATTGCTTGTGGGCATTTATACGCTAGATATGTTGCTGATGTCGCGGGGATTTACCAGGGCACCGCCTTCGCTTGCTGAAAACGCACGACTTTCTCTTGGTGTGCCAAACAAGCGACTGGCCCGCTATGCCAGATCGAAAATAACTGGCTAAATCTTGTTCAGGCCACCAGCAACTCTTGCGAAAAGCAATATTCGTAGCCTCAAACTGAGGTACCTACGAAACCTTTTTCAATTACGTGTTTGGCCCACATGATAGTGGTCAGAAAAAAACTCAAACACAAACCCTGAGACGTAGCAGACCACCGGCTAGACGTTACGCAGTGGGAAAAAATCGAGATTAGGCAAAAAGCATCATACATTTGAAGTGAGCGTATAAAAATAGTTACATGAATATGCACATTGTTGAGCAAAAGCGTACAAATTGTTTATACTCAAGACATAAAAACTCCTGAAAAAATAGGTAACTTGATGTGGGCGAACACTTGCGGTCGCAGGGATGTAATGCAAAATTCGATAGGCGTTGTTGTAGGCATCGCGGCAGGGTCGTCGCCAGCGGGGGGCCATTGACTACAGCCAAGGATCTGAAAGGCATATACATATCAAACCATAATTAATCAAACAGTCGTGATAAAACGCACAACGGAAGAAGAATCGCATTATATGACAAACCTCAATGCCACTCACCATTTGCGCAGTTGAAATAGAATCGTACCCTCCTGTTTTTACTAAAGACAAGAAGTCGCGCAAACGTTTCGCAAGGAAAATGGCGAAAGAAAATACAATTTCTGGAAGTACGTCTCTCTCCATTCTCCAGCATGGTGCCGACGGTGGTTTCTGCCATTGTTCGAGGCCGTAACACGTGAGCAGTGGCGTAGCCAGCCCAAAAATTTGGGGGACAAAATGCTTGATTTTAGGCGAATAACACTATTTTGTTTGGAAAAACGCCTCTCAAAGCACAAAATGGCTATATTTTCCAAACATTTTGGGGGGCAATCGCCCCTTTGGCCCTCCCTGGCTACGCCTATGCACGTGACCCCTTTTTTCTGTCGTTTATGTGATTTTAAATTGCAATCCTTTACTTCCCTTTTGCTACACTCTATTTCATGTCGTGGTTAGTTCTTTTTGTAGACACAGCTGAAGTTTTAACAATGTGTTTTTTATTACTGAAAGTATAAACCATTCATTCAGTGAATGAACGACCGTTTATAAAGTTAGTGCTCCCACTGACTATGGTTAGGAATTGTTTCAGCTAATTTCCTCTGTCCTAAAACTACAATTCTCGGCAATACAGAAGTTGTATATTCCCCAGTTGCGCTAGCAAAATGCAACTTTGTTAGGTATGGTTCAACTTACGAATAGGCCCGAGTCAAGAAATGAGCAATAGGTGGGAATTGTGTCTGACAAAAGTGCCATCAATATGCTCACATACAAGAAAAAAATAGATGGATCAAGATCAATGTTGATAGAAAACTGATGTTGCATTGGTAAATATCGATTTGGATATTAACACTGTGCGTGTTGACGACACCAAACCTTTATCAAAATATTAGCAACGACACACAGTAAAAAAGCAGTGACTGAAAAAGATTGTTGATCTTACAAATTTTGAAACTTTAATGGATATGCAAAAATTTATCTTGTTTATTTTCGCAGTACAAAAAAGTGGTAAGTGGGGTACGTTTTTCCCAAGTACCTTGTACCTTGACTTTCTTGCCTACAACAAAAATTTTGCTCTTGACTTCGGAAATCATTTTTGCTTTTCCTTAATGTCTCACGAAGCCAGTGGCGTACCCAGCACAAAATTTTGGGNGGGGCAAAATGTTTGATTTTAGGCGAATAACTATATTTTGTTTAGAAAAACGCCCCACAAAGGACAAAATGACTAAATTTTTTAAAATTTGGGGGGGCCATGGCCCATTTGACCCCTCCTGGCTACACCTATGCACGAAGAACGCATTGCGTGAAACTTAGGCCTTGGTTCGCATCGCCGAAATTTCAACACAATGTTGAAAGCTGAATCTGCGAGCAAAGTTTTGCAGTTTCTTCTACATATCACTGCCATGAATGAATTGAGATGGTCAGATCAGATGAAATGGGGAGCGACGGTCAGCATTTCTGGTCTGGGACTTCATCTAGTTAGAGGACCGCAAAGGCAAAGACAAAACATAACTAAGCGATAAATAAAGAACTTACATGTCGTGAAAGAACGTAACGANAACGAGTCTCTTTGTTGAACGCTGAGACNCTCCGAACCTGCCCAAGCAACGACTTTAGCTCCCTAGCACCCTCTTACAAAACGTGGTTGTGGATGCAGTCGAGGGTTATTTTCAATCATGATATTTCAGACATTTTTTGAGTTGGTTGTCTGCTGCAATAATTTTTGGGGCATTTCTTGAACGAATAGTCGACTTTAAATCTCATGGAATTAGGGGATGGGTTTGCGATTTTGTTGCTATTTTTGTGAGTTAATTGAAGGCATGGCATACGTACAAGAACGCAAGACATCAGAAAGATTTTCTTCGGCGCCCATCTCCGCCTTGCTCTACATCTACGTTTCAGGACATTCGTAGTGAATGCATCACTGGTGGCAAGTCAATATCAGCACCGCGCGTGCTGCCTTTACCTTGCACCCACCCGTTAATGCAGACATCGGTATGGACAGGCCTCGAGTGTCGTTTTTTAAGTCTTTGGTATGACCCACCGGGAACCGAACCCATCCTGCTAGCTTTAGTGACGGGAAACCAGAACTGTACCAGTTCGCCAGTAATTGCTTGCAGCCGAAAATTCATAAAAATTTAGATTGCCAACGAAACACATATACCACGTAACTACAAATTTGCGGGGGTTCGGGCCATCTGGTGAGAGATTTTATTGATAAGAAATATGGCTAAGCCAGGACACTTGTAACTCTTTTCCCGAGCATTTTGGTGTTTTCAAAGCTCGTGCTTCAGGTTTTGAAAGTTAGCAGTTCTTTCGCAAATTTTAGTAACCTCTAATGACTGGTTTGCCACAACGATTGCTTCAACCTGGCGGTGTTCAATATGAAATACTCTGGTTTTGCAGTATCTGATTGCACACTGCCCTTCTGTGAGTCAACACGATAGGTAACTGAACCTCGGGCACGAAACCACACACATGAGATCATTGCCAGTTGGGTTGCTATGCCACCGAAGTCTGAATGTCCGACACTCGACATCCAACCAGCACTGAAACATCGACACCAGTTTGTGGTTAAAAATTGCAAGGGGGCCTTGAACAGATATTCCCTTGGCTATCAGCCTTCTTGCGAATCCTTTCAAGGAAAAATCTACAAAATCTTTACTTGTTGTATGTACAACAGGCATCCAATACAAATCGATGAGATTATGGTTGTTTGATGGATATATTATTACCATCATTTCTCTGGTAAACGAACCACTACGCAAACAACAAAGTTCAAGATTTATTATATTTATTATTCTGACCTTTGTACTGTACATGTTTTCAGGCACTACGTCCATGTTTTGAACCATAGTATGCTTTGCGTTTATTTTTTTCTTTCTCTTCTAACGAATAATCAAGGACGCTTTTCTTTGAAAGTCCCTCAAGAAATTTTAGAGATTATGGTCTATACACCAAGGAAGCTCGGACCCCACGATAAAGCAATTAATGTTTAGACCTAAACATATTTGTTAGAAAACGGGAAGACCGGAAGTTCGATAGTACCAGCAATGAATGTTTTGCGTTGCATGTGTGGAAGCTTTCTAAAGTAACTCTTTCTCGTGCAAAGATTATAGCAAAATAGTTGTTTTCACACGTGCATGACGTCATTTGCCCAGTTATGAGTGGAAAAGCTTATTTTAGCGCCATAGGAAATGTTTTTGTAGTATTTCTACCGTATGAATGTCATGATTTTTACGATCAAAGCCTAATTTTCATTACGGGCAGCGTCTAAATATCATCAAACTCCTTTCAAAAGCAAAATATGCACTGAAAGAAAATCGTACGCGTCAGATGTCAAGGCTTGGTTGAGCAGGAAAAGATTTTGACGTGGTTTGTTTACATACACGTGTAAACACGAGCATGATCTGTTTTCGAAGTCGTACGGTCCACATTGGGTTTGTTGTCGTGCCAACGAAGGGCTGCGCTTTTCCGTTCGAGTGCGTCTCAAAACAATTCATTTCCTCGATGTGGATCACCTTCATCTGGGAATTTAGTCAAAGCGAAACAGATCTTGCGCTTTTTTCAGGTCATAACCTTGTTTTGAAAACAAACACAGTGGAAAGTATGTGCGTGGTAATACGCTGGTACTTGAAATTGAAAATCACCCGCAGTCTGATGTTATTTGTACTGCGTTCAGTAGGCCGACAGCATGACACCAGCTACAAGAGTCGCTTTGCTGATGTTGACTAGTAAGCGATTACTTTCATTGTTTTTTTATTTAAAAATTTTTCGATTGCAAACGTTATGCAAAACAAATGATAAAGTAACTTTGCGGTGTAAGCTTGTTCAGTTTGTCTGAGTTTCCAGCAAATTAACATACTATCCGTTTTCAAGTTCAATTGTGAAGTATAGTTGTAATTTTTTTAAATGTATGACGGATAAAAGTATTAACAGCTTAGAACAGGCCTGCACAACTCAGAAAGCTCGAAGGGCCAAATTGTCAACATAAATTTGCCGCGGGCCGCAAAGGTCTATTTCATTTCGATGTAGAGATTTCGTTGTAATATGGAAGGGATTCTGTGAACGACAATTACTTATTCGAGGTAGAGCTTTTGCACATTTTCTACAAATGAGAAAGCTCTTGCGGGCCGAAAGAAAAGCTTTGGCGGGCCGTATGTTGTGCAGGCCTGGCTTAGAAGGACGGAATGACTTAGAAGGACATAACCATTCTCTTGTGTATCTCGCGCTTACAGTTTATCTGTTATACAGTTGTAGCGGTTTCCAACTGTGACGATAGCTCGCCTGCCGGTCAAAGTAAGTAAAGTTTTCCAAAGTCATTATAATAAGAGCGATTGTCTGTGGTCAGGGGCGGACCCAGAGGGGGGCGATTGGGGCAACCGTAACTTTTTTCACCATTATTTTTTACAATTCGAAAAACAGTACTCGCGATATAAAGCCATTTTGTTGTCCACTGTTTTATCGCAGCAGTGTTGTGAGGTATACTTCATCCCTCTTGCAATAGCGAAGCCGTTATGAGACTTGACTACCAAATATTACTGAAATCACTTCCCCCCCTAATCCTACTGTCTGGATCCGCCCCTGTCTGTGGTTGTAACAACTTAGTGGTGCGATATGTTTACAAGTTGGTGAGTCTTTTCAAGAGCAAAACCCGGAAAGATTAGCTCTCTCTTTCAGTTGAAGTCAGAAGGAATGCTGCACAATCAATTTCGCCTAGTCATTAACTTAAATAAAACCTCGTTGAATGGTTTTTAACGCAAGATCAGTGCGCAACCACTATTGGGGGCATCTGTGTAAAAAAGTATGTTTTACAATTTTCCCACACTAACATGTCAATACTTTTCCCTTCAAAAGTACGGCAATCGTTACCGTTTTGCTGTACTGTGTATGAAGATGCCCCTTATTTTTGTAAAAGAGTAAATATAAGACAAATATAAAAGGCGTAAAAGACTTGTTGAGAAGGCAATTTACACATCGAACAAATTTAACATGCCGAGAGACGTGCTTATAGCTGACATCTGCCAAAAACAGAAGATCACTCCTCGCAAGAAAAGATTTTAAGAGACAAAAACAAATTTCAAGATTTAGATCAAATACATGTACCACAATTGGAGGTCCCTTGCGTTTCTAATCAACCTGTTTATCTTGTTGGTTCAGTTTGCTTTTTTGTGATAACCTTAGTTCAGCGAGACGATAAACGCTTGGAAGTGAACTTGGGTAGCAAAACACTTCCACAATTGATAAGCGTTGCTGAGTGGACAGGAGAATCTTCCTAGATTCTAAGTGGCTGCCGCAGGTTAGACCAGTGGAAGATAACAATGCTCTTCACTGTCCTTTCCAATGAACAATGGAAGGTGTTGTATTCTGCGGTGAATTATTGAAGTCATCAAATCGTTTTGTCTGGAGATTGAGTATCTAATTGCATGAACAAGCCGATGTTAAGATACGTTCAAACTTAGTCGTGCATTTTGGTTCCTTTTTTCTCGACAGCCTCCTCTCACAAGCCAGATCTGCATCAGCCAAATGAAGATTAATGAACTAAAGATCATGCAAAACGGACATTAACAAACTGACATTTTAAAATTTTCTGTCAGAAATTTTAAATAGTTCTATGTTCTTGTTAAATTGGTTGTATGCCTAGCCTAGTTATAAAGAAATGGTTGGGAGCATTAGATCTGCAGCCATGGGCATCGGAAGAAATTTTCCAAGAGATTGTTAACTTGTAAAGTTTTGTTGCTCAAATCGACATAAATGACGTTTGTCGATGGCAAACGACTTTTTGTTAACAGATGGTGGTGGATTTAGGGTGAGGCCAATGAAGCACTTGCCTCGGGTCCACCTTTGTTTTAAAATGCCACGGAGCCTTTTTTCTTAAATGTCGATAAAGTTTTGTGCTCACTAATGCATGCAGATTTTCTTGACAATTTCACTTCATAGGAGGGCTTCAAATTCACTCAGGACATATTATCGCCATTGTATTAATTTTTGCAAGGTCCATCTCTTCGTTAGATTTGTAGGTACTGGCAGCATTGCAGAGGCGATCTTTTTGAAATTATTCCTAAGTTAAACAGAAAATATCCGAGTGGCGCCATGAGCGTTGGAAGGAGTTTTTCTATGGGGGGCCAATAGTGTATTTTTCAAGGGGTGGCGAAAAATATTTTTTTTGGGGGACCAAGAGTGGTAAAATTTAATTTTTCCAACTCTGAAACTAAGACAAAAAATGTTTCTACTTTTTTCTAAATAACATGAACAGAAAAATATCAAATTTTGCTTTTAATGGCCTCACTGCACCCCTATCACGACGCCCATGAGAGGAGCACAGAAACAAAGAAAGAAGATGCAAGGAAAACTGCTGGAAAATGTAGAGGTTTGGTGGACATATATATTTTAGAAAGAAGTATGAAAGGGAAAATGCCAAATGAAGCTGGTTATGTGGGTTTTGCAGAGCATCACCATGATGAAGTCAGCACAGTATAGCAGCTAAAGTGATGCTAGAACACGATACGGAAACTCCGGCTATTGCTGATGATACAATGAAAAGGAAGGCAGTGATAGTAAAATCAGTATGAGCACATTGGCAAACTGAGGCTTTGTTAAGTCAGAATCCGCCAATCTAAAGTGCGAAGGTTAATAACAATGATGATGGACAGAAGAAATCAACCGCTCTTTAAGGTAAGATTCGACGGTTAGCACTGGTTCGAAATATAGATTAGTATTTCTTGTATGTACGAGTATTTTCAAATAGGAGGACAAGCAATATGCATATCATGCGATGTATGTCATTTTCATATTTAATTCGATTTTTCAAGTAGCCTCAATGTCTACTACTATTACAGAAGCCCCCTTTAAATCTTTACCTCGGGTCCCCATATTTCTGGATCCACCACTATTTAACAGACTTTGGAACTACCTAAATGCTCATATATGCTTGAAAGGTATGGTTATACAGAGCTATCAGTTCAGCAAGGGGGGCCATGGAAATCTCTATTTAGAAGACAAAAACGTACAACTACAAAACAAAAAACAGTTTTTATAAAAGCAGACGTGTCTCGTGCGTAAAAAATAACGAAGGTTTGCAAGATATTTGCAGACGTGGTTAGATTGAAGGGCTACCACGTTGGAAAAACATTTGGAAAATGGGTCTACGCTCAAACCATATGTGCTATAAAGTGCAATTTTCGCTTATAATTGATTGAATAGCCTTAAGTGTTTCCATTGCTTGTACCGAAACTAGTAGTCACCATCACCTCATGCTCCATTTGCTGCAAGAGCTTTTTTGCTCCAGGCTGCCATCGTCCATGACCACATAGTCATGCACCAAGTTTTATACGACTTGAAATGCTTTGGCTATACGTCTGACATTTTGTGTTGCTACAAACTTGTGCTCAATGTTTTAGCATAGCCGCACCCGCAGAGCAACAAAACGATTTTTGTGCAAAAATCAAGTGTTCACCTAGAAGGCAAAAAGTTACAAGTATCTCAAAGGTTGATCGCCTGTTTCCAGACAATGAACTGTTTCTATAAATTTGATTTTCTTCAAAAGATCTGATTTTGTTGAGAGGGCACATTTACAAAATATTGCTATTCCTTTTTGAAACAAGAACTAATCATGGCTACTCAGTATTTGAATTTTATACTCTGTAAAATCCACGTGATTCCTGATTCTTTATTGTGTAAGGGCTCCTTTCCATAGATATGATACTATCGCATTTTAATTTAGTCTGTATCCAAAGTCGATTGAATTTTAGTGTTTTCATCTGCAATGAGAATGCCAACGAACTGTATTAGTAGGTCTAGGGTGTAGACTGGGACGTCAGTGTTGAAGAGTTGGCAGAGGTGATAAAAAGTAGCATAGGTCAAGCAAAATCACCTGCATGACTGCATCAAAAATTACATATACAACATCGATAAAAACACGGTAGCTACAATGTTTTAATATTTGTTTCAGATGTACCATGTGCAGCTTTCACGTGGAACTGCAACGGTCATTGCATCCCAATATTTCAGCCTTGTAACACAAGCGTTGCTTGCGAGAACGAGAAAACTGGAAAGTCATGCTTCTCTTTCAGTAAGTTGCCTTTTGGTGTACATTGAGAGACTGCGCTGACGAGTGCAGGGACTGGTTTGTGTATTTGAGTATTGGTGCCATGAAAATGCATACAGTAGATGCATGTTACTCCTGGTAAGTACAAGACTGTTGGCACTGAAATAAAAGAATTCAGCATTCATACTTCACCATGCATGATTAATAAAAAATGTATGTAACTGCTAAAAGTTGCTCATAATTTATTTGGTATTTNAGATATTTTGTTTTTTAAATAACAGTTTGCAAATCNTACTCCTCTCCTCAAATGTCTATTTCATACACATTTGCCTTGTCAAGATATTTTGTTGATGTCTTGACTTATACCAGTGGTGTTCAGTTATTTGAAATTGCTACCGAAATGGTTTAGTTGAATAATACTTTATCACTATGATGAAAGAATTAGGTATAGCTTTCAAAAAAATTTAACAAACAGTGAAATTTGCGGTAGCGACGTTAGCTGAAGCGGAGTTTAGTGATTGGCTGGATTACTGCCATTTATGCTTGCTTGATTAGCATTTGTGACGTTGCACAAGAAAACCTCTTGCTATACACTATACAGGTTGAAAAAAGCACAGAACAGAATTGCATAACTTAAAAAACTACATATCGTAGACTCTCGATCAGTGTGACCATGGATTTGTGAATCTGTTTTCTCGGACACCAATTTTGTTGTCGCATCAAATTTTCCGCTCAACGAGAACGGAAGGGTAATACAAAACGAAAAATAAATTACACTGAATAATGTTTTATTGTACAAAATTGACAACATCAATGCAACAGTTGCGATGCTTCTTACTGCACAATTTATCAATTGCAGGAGCTATTAGTTGGGCCAGTAACCAGGGGGGTGCAGAGGAGGCGAAAACCCTAGAAAAATTTTCGAACTCTCCTGAAAAAAATGTTGGACATAGTTTAAAAGCATTGGACATAGTTTAACAAATTTGCACATAGTTTAAAAGTATTGGACATAGTTTAACAAAACCAGGGGGGCTGCTCTCAGAAAACTCTTTGCCCCTTGGTGCCCCAAGCTGGTTACGGGTCTGCTATTAGTGAAGCTGTTTAAGCAAACCTACTGTGCAAATTGCGATAAAAGCATGAAATCATCCACAGTCATTCTATATATCATAAAATTTATTTTCAGTATGGAGCCATCTTGGATTTGATCTGTGAAGACCTTGAGAGGTCAATGACCTTGGACGACCAAAATATACCATTTAACGCTAATTGTTGTAATACCATCTTCAGTAATTTAGCATAAGCCATGTTAAACAGCATATCAAATGAAAGATATGAATGCGTGGGAGTACATATAAACAATAAATAACACCCTTATATGTGACACAAAGCTGTTAGTGCAACAAACAGACACATTTCGTACGAGAATGACAGTCACAAACTACTTACGATTAGCGAACATCATAATAAATTACAATTTCACCAATGTTATCCAAAAATAAAATAACAACACGTTTGTAATATGGCACGAAGCTATCAGTTAAGTGAAACAGACAAATTTGTGAAAAAATTACATCAACTGGATCATGATACTACAAACAAAGTTAGCGGCTCAGGTCCCACGAGAGGGCGGTGCAGCCGGTGCGCCGCACCAGGGTTCATTAGAGTCTAGGAGGTCCATGAACCTCAAAAGTCAAAATTGAAACGATTGGGTAATTATACACAAACTTCATGTTGTTATGACTTCATTTATACAACCTTGTGCAATTTTATTCAGTAAAGTTGTTGTTCAAGTCCATATATAATTTGTCGTTATTTCTTTTGGTGTGCAGTTGGGAATGCCGCATTTGCTGCTGTTTCATTGTTAGTCCAATGCACTAAGCACTGCATTACGTGTCGGAACAGTCGAAAAATATGTTTCATCATGTCACACAGGACTTATCAGCTCAATAGTGTTTAGAAGGAAACCAGTTCCTTCAGTTGTATACACTTAAGAGCAAGGGTGGATATTATGGGAGTAACGAGGCAGTGACCTTAAGTCCTCTTTTTTTCCTGAAATGCTGACGAGCCTCTCTTTGGGAGTCTCGCACTTAGTTTTTGCATTGTTTTGTAAGCTAATAACCGCTCTAGCGCCACATTTGAAAAGCTCTGAAGCAAGTCACGTGCTTTTCAAAATAAAGAAAAACGTATGTGCAAATGTACCAAAAAGGGCCTCTCAACGACGTGTAGACAAAGAACAATATAAAATAAAATAACTTTAAACAATTTACAAGGTGAAAATTACTTCCACGCAGGAACAAATTCCCAGACAAATAGAAAAAATCAACTGATTTCAGTAATTTTTGTATAGCAATTGCAACATATAGGGGCCCCGTTTGTGATACAATGCGTATGGGCTAGGGCCCCTTTGACCACAAATTGTACACATGAAATATCACAAATTAAGCAGTGTTTTAGACCCACTTTCTGAGATTTTGTCTCAGGCCCCTAAATTCTAATATTAACTGCTGGTGGAGAGTGGAACATATTGAAATTTATGTGATTTTTAATGGCAGATATCACACCTAGGAAGCGTAGTCGCATTATTGCGCTTTCGAAACACTGAAACTATACCCAAACAGCCATTGCAAATTGCAAAAAGTATGCAAAGAAGACGAGGCTTGATTTACAGAAGAATTTGATGCACGCTGAAGTTCACATAAGCTCAAGTATAGTGCGACGCGCACTTACTTGAGGCTGGTAGAAATACCAAGAAACCGCTTAAAAGCAGCTTCTTACTCAAAAATTAAAAACAAAAATTTGAATTGGCAAAAAGCATAAATATTGGACTGGAGAAGACTGGAACAAAGTGCTGTTTTCAGATTAAAGTCATTTTTGTTCAAGAGAAACACAGCAGAGTTGTCCGGATCAGGAAGGACGAGCCCTGAACAGTTAAGTCCTGCCGATTCAATGAGGTAGCAAAACATCCGCAAAATGAGATGCTCTGGGAAAGTTTTAGTTCACTTATGCCAATCGAGGGTATGATGAATTTATACAAATACATTGATATACTTGAAAGAAAAGTGATTCCAGATATGTGAAGGGCATTTCCTGATGGTGGAGGAAAATTCCGACATGATTATTCCCCGTGTCTTTCATCTGAAAAAGTGAAGACGGTTTTCAGTAAACAAAAATTAAGTGTGTTAGAGTGGCTTGGAAGCTCACCAGATCTTAATCCCATTAAGAATTAGTGATCAGTAACAAAATCTCGGTTACAAAATTTGTATTGGATGCAATACCATGACCAAGCTAATAGTTGCCAGAGATGATCGGTTAGTGTTTTTTTACTACCCAATCCTATCCTGTTTTTGAAAAATAATATTCCTACCGACCCTTGTTGTGATTCAAATTGTACTATCCGTATCCGAAAACTATCCAAAAGTGTGCCTTTAATAATGTGCAGATAGACTCGGAATGGAACAAAAGCTGAAAAGATGCTTCCAAAGGTAATAAATAAATGATTATTCAATGTGCAACTTTCTCCGAAAGGTCAAAAGTGACAAAAACAGTTGTTTCACCACCTGAATCCTCAAAATATCAAATAAAACGTTTCAGATCGAATATCCTTATCCGTATTCGGTTCCAAATTAAAACCAATTTTCGGGCATCCGTATCCGGTTGAAAACTTACTATCATGCCGGATATCCAACCGCAAACCGGATAGTGATCATCTTTGAGAGAAGCCATTATTCCAATGTAGTATCGAGTCAGTAAATCAAAGAATACTGTCAAAAACTGGTAGAATCCATGCCAAAGCNANTAACAAAATTATTGTGCATCTATTACTGTATTAGGTTTACAGAATTATTAATCTTGCTTTGCAAATGAAATTTGCAATAGACTACTATTAATGTTAAATTTAAGGTACATAATTGTGAAATTCGCAAAGCGACTATACCATGACGATTGTTTGAGACCAGCCTGCGACCTTTCAAAATTAACTAATGACACTGGTAAAGGGATATAATGTAAATTTTAAGTAAAAGCATATCATTTTCTGGTCATAGTATTGAAAAGGTAATGAAGCCATTAGTGATTTACAAAGTGGGCCCAAAACAGGTCTCGCACCAGCACACTGTTTTCCTCTCAAAGGCCCTGGAGCGGCTGGGATTACTTGAAGTCAGTGTTGGCAGAATACATAGCAAGTAAATATCCGTTCATTATTATACGAAATCTAAGACTCGGGCTAAAGCCCGAGTGCCAGAGTCGCCACTTATTTAAAGCATGGTACACAGGCCCGTAGCCACGGGAGAGCATTCGGGGGCAGTCCTCCCAATTTTTTGTGCCCCCCCAATTGTGTTGTGCCCAGAAAAGTTTGTTTTAAACATATATTAAAAACAAAAATCTTGCCCTCCTAAAAATGTATTTTGCCCCTCCAAACCTTAAAACCTGGTTCTGATGGCACAGAATAACAAATCATTAGAAGCGCACTGAAATGCAACGACATTACACAAAAACAATTTTTTTTGGCTCATTGGTTATGCTGTTACTATATTAGCGACATATAGCGCTAAACGGTATGTTTTCGTCGTGCAAGGTCAATGACCTCTCATGGTCGTCACGAGTCAAATCCAAGCATCTGAAAATAAACTTTATGGTATATAGATTGACTGTAGAAAGTTTCATGCTTTTATTACAATTTGCACGATACTTTTATGAGGTTAACGTCTGTACTACATTTTTGACAGGAAATCTCGTAAGTCAGAGTCCACGCTAAGTCTGGACCTGGAATTTGTCTTCATAAATGTAAGCTGGTTTTTTTCGCTCATTGGCCGAATTTTTTTTAATGACCGAAGAACATTTAGTCAATTCGATCATAATGCCTTTTTCCAGTGATAAAAAATAACCAAAAACGAAAAAATGACAGATGCTTTTAAGCTATTTCAGACAAATGACTGAAACAGTTCAACGAAAAAAAAATAGGTTGTAAGAGCTAAAAATATTGCCTCGTGCATGCAAGTAGTGGCAAAATAACTTCGACATCTTCGCCTCACTGCAATTTTTCACTCATTAATCGTCGCTTCACTAACTTCTACACGCGAAAAACGGCTCCTGTATACCTATAGCCATTTTCCAGAAATGCCGCTAAAACCCGATTGGGCAACATTAATCAAGTAACTACAGTATAGTCTCCACAAAGGCGACGTTGCTGGTGGATTCAATTCCGTCGCCTTTGTGGAGACTAGTTACTCGCTCAGAGATATGCTCAATTTTGAATCATCACAAAGGTAGAAAGCAGAGCCCAATTAGCTGATTCCTCGAAAGCTTGCACCAAACCTAGAGCCGGGGTTCTCAAACTGGGGGTGTGAAAGGTTCTCAAGGGGGTGATTATATGGCAGCGGCATATTATTGAAAAGCAATATGGTGCCAAATAAGTTGTTCTGTTTTTTGTGATTGATCGTGAGGTTGGATGAGGCGCGATTATTAATGACTAAGGCCAAAGTGGAACGACTGAAAATGCTTAAGAACATCTGAACTAGGGCTTTTAATTAGATAACATTATGCATTGCATAAACAATTTACGCAACAAAACAATAAACAGAATGAAAAATTCGGGAATGGTCTTAGCAATGTGCGATCACTCCCGATTAGGCACAAGTCATATGAATAATTATTACTTCATAAGCACGGAATGCGAGAATCATTGCAAACAGCTCTTTGTCGTGGATTTAAAAAAGCCACAACAATCAAGATTTACAATGGCAATAGCCTACAAAATCATTTCAATTACGAATCAATGCGGTAATATTTGCGACAGCGTGCATGCATTCTGTACAATCTATATCAGTATGGTCCAACTACAGGCCCGCGGACTGCATGTGGCCCGCCACAACGTTTTCAGTGGCCCGCGGACGCATTCAGGAAAAATCTTCAAATCTGAAATTTGTTGAAAAGCGTGTAAGGTTATATTTGTCTCGCTGAATTGCTTGCGCTAGATGATGCGCATTTGCACAAGAACAATAAATACTACGTTTTCTGTGTACCATTTTATGTATTTATTTATTTATTTATTTTACCATCAAATTAGAAGGTACGGCCGCCGATAACCATCCACTGGGGAACCTGAGTAGATAACCCCTGTGTTTTTTCGGTGTCCCGGTGTTCGTTGTCCTGAAGAGTACATCTGGCGCAATGAGCTCAGTACCAACAAATAAATTTGTTTGTCTATGCGCTAAACGCGCCCATCTGAAAGTGACCCGCGAACCAAATTAATTGCCCATCCCTGTAGTAGGTCATTTTAGTTAGAACAAGCATGCCATCTTTTAATAAAAATGTGCAATAATAAGGATCTTGAAGGCTGCAGAGGGCTTTTGGAAGTTAGTCAGCAAAATGCGTGAGAGTACATTTTCTATGATGAAGCAATCACATATAAAAACAGAAATCGAATGGGAAGCGAAACACTGTACGAGAGTGTCAGAGAAGCCTCGGCCACAGGCATCCCACTGATAGAGATTTGTAATAAATTGCTATTTGCTATTATTTCAATGATGCACTCACTTGTCTTCCTTTTTGGTTTTAACTGTTCTGAGTCTGTTGTTTTATAGGCTGCATCATTTTATTGGAAATGACCCGCGAGTTGCCGCGTTTTTGTAAAATGGCCCGTAGGTCAGAAGTAGTTGGACCAGTACGCTGATCTGTATGTTCAATTTTTGGTAATATCATCACGGAACTGTTGTGCAGTTGTGACGAGGCCTTTTAGGTTACGCTGATGCAAGGATTGGTGATTTAAAACCTACGTAGCTGCCACCGATTACCATCACTTTCCAGAACTACAGGTTATTGAGAACAGTCATCTCCACGTAGGGTGGGGCGCGCAAGTACATACGGTTGAAACCTGAACAGGTGAATTCCTAGCAAGAATAGCATTTTTATTGCTAATGATTCACTCATTTTAGCATCCCCGCTTTACCTCTAGAGCAGTGGTTCCCAACTTTGCAGTTTCATGGACCGTTTTGACGATTCCACTGAAATCTGTGGACCCCTTTAATAAAACCAGTCGATACTGTTACGTACAGGTGGTTTTAAACAGAAAAGGTTATCATTAGGGCAACCAAAAATCATTAAAGTCAAAAATGTTCTGCCTTTTCTGAAGTTTTTGAAACGTCCACCAAATTTCACACTCATACCAAGAAAGACTCCCAAGTTATTAGGTCAAAAAAAGTCAAAAAATTATTATAAGGTCAAAATTTATCGGAAGGTCAAACTTATCTTTGCAGCACAGTTTTTTCTCTTTATCGATATTTTTTTGAAACTACAACAACAGATGTTGATATACTTTTGCAACTTTAGTTGCAATTCTGTAATAATAGTGGGTTGATTGTGACTACTGGCATAATGATGTTGTTTTGCCCACTACTTGAAGATTGAATATTATGCAGGCTATGCGTGGGAAGGCAAAAAAATGTGGTCTCGCAGTACTTGTTTTGATAAATGCTCAATCCATCATCTCAATCAATCAACTTCATAATGTTCTCAGGTTCACTCTACTGTAGTTGTTAATGTGCTTTTCAATGTATCATCCCTAAAGTTAACGAGTATTTTAAAATTTCGAAGTATTTTGCATGAATATGCTTCTGAGACAACCACTACGCCAATGCTGAATAATTTTGCAGTTGCCAACGCAGGAAATTTATAGATCAAAATAAAGTCAAAATTTTAAGTTTTTAGGTCGAAAAATTGGTTGCCCTGTAACTTATATAATCTTCTTTGCGCACCATAAATTATGAATTTTACATGGAACTTATCACGCAAGAAATTGACGTTTTTGCATTACAATCAAACTGTCTAACCAGGGTTTTTTAAGGCGCTTTAGGGACCCGATTCGGGTCCCTAGAATTGCAAATGGGGCTCCTAGAATCAGCGAAAATTATCATCGAGTCCCTAGAATCAGAGAAATTCGGGTCTCTAGAAAGAGAGAAATCGGGTCCTTACCAGTGGTGAAAGTAGAATAATTTTCTTACAGAAACGATCCAGTATTTGTCAATACCCTCCCAAAATTTCAGCCATAAATGTAAATAAGCAATCAAGAGCAGGTCTACTTTTGGCCCACCCTGTATCGTAGATTTTAAAAATACAAAATACGTACGGTACATTCTGAAAACCACCATCTCAAAATCAACCAAAAAGCGTTAGGTTATAGGCTACTTACGGCAACTTGCACTATCTCTGAAAGTGGTTCAGGCAATGCAACTTGAGTTGTCTAAATTTAACACCTCATACTATAGCCTACTTGCTAACACTGTATTTGCAATCTACATACCCTAA
>JGI24158J21664_10004414_pt1 | contig 18106 bp, 9 predicted proteins | sample Ectturendosymbi3_FD_21664 | JGI IMG/M metagenome (IMG submission 21664)
GATGTAGTGTTCATACAACTTCGAGATGATAGTTGCAAGGGAAACAGGCCTATAATTCCCAGGATCACTTATGTTCCCATTCTTGTTTTTGCAAATGACTGTTTGCATGCATTCCTGAGGAATTTTGCCATGCATTAAACACATTGAATAGACTACTCAGGTAGTTGCACACACTTGAATCAGCATAGAAAATGTGTTCAGCAAAGATTCCATCTTTGCCAGCTGCGCGATTCAGTGGTAGTTTGTGCAGCAGAGATTTAATTTTGAAGCTGTTGCTTCAAAATTAAATAATGTATTTGGTTTTAGTGTGATTCAGGTAAAAGCAGTCTGTTGTTGCAGTGTTTGCAAAATTTCACCAAGGGTGCTTTTCATGAAATGAGTAACCTATGGTATTCATTATATCTATGTCATATGTACCTACTGTTTTTATTTTCGATCAAAGACCAAAATGCTTTTGAAATGACTGAAAAAAGTTTTGTCATTTCGGTCAAAATATCTGAAAATATAGGCTAAAATAATGAACACTGTTATGGTGAGTTTTACTGCAACGATGAGACAAATGATTCAAATGTTCCAGTGACTAATTTGTCTCAGCAAAAAATGACCGAAAAATCTCAGCAAAAAAAACAGTGTACCTGTAATGGTTTTCTTAAATATAATGTATGCCATGGGCCATTAGTAGAGTTTAATTTTACACAGATAAAAAATTGAGGTTAAGCACTTGTGATAAAAGTAACTGGTGATGCAAATAAGAATAAAAAAACATGCAGCCACCAAAAACCATGACAGTGCAAAGAGATGTTGGTCAGCATATGTGTATGACAGATAACACCAGGCAAACGCTGAAGTGAACAATATAGTCTCCAGGTGAAGTCATGCACTTTTGCATGTGCAAAGTTTTCCATGTTTTCCTGCACACATTGATTTTGTATGTGCTTTGGAAGCTAAAACCAAGTTTTGTCTTACATGCAGAACTACAACATTTGCATGCAGATAGCTACAATATTTCTGCTATCTTGTGACAAAAATGTTTTTGTGATACGTGAGTGCTGATCAAAAAAGATCTTCAGTTCCAACTGTGGTACTCCATGCTAGAATTCAAGCCTTTTTTGATGAGTACGGATGCATGACACGTAATTGTTTTTGCAGTATCAAAAAATTATTTCCATCCTTGTGCCTCGTTCATATTTCCGTATGAAAGACAAGACTTGCCTTAAGTTTCCAAGTCAGAGCAAAAAATTGCTGCAGTGCATGCAGGAAAATCTTATGAAAATCTAAAGCATTATTCTCAATTCTGTTTGGGATGGTTCAGGCCATGATAAACTTCCAGAGAAACACAGTTACTTTCTAAAATGGGATGACAAAGATCGAACTCATTTCATCTGGACAGAAACATTAGAACCAGGGATGTAAGAGTCTGTTTTTCTGTAATGACAGACCGCCTGGCACTGTAGGTACTGAGGATTAACACCAAGCAAATACTAAATAATGCGAATACAGGTCTTTATTTTAATGTCTTGCCCGTGTGGTGCAGATGGTTTACAGGGTTCCCACGCAGTATTGAAAGTATTGAAAAAGTATTGAATTTCAAAATCAGTTTTCAAGACCTTGAAAAAGTATTGAATTTGGCCAAAATGTCCCTTGGGTATTGAAAAAGTATTGAAATTCCAAATGGAAAAGATCAGAGTGTAAAGGAATACTTCACCAGCTACCTCAAGCTGGATGTGCTCAAGATCATGACTGTGATGTGATCTTAACCAGTTTGATAATTTTATCATCTTGGCCCCAACTTCACATAGTCAGTTTTTTCAAGAGGAAGTTAGCATTTGAGTTTACTGGTGCAAACACTGGACAATTGCATGCCATAAAGTTGAAGCGCTGGGACACCGACAAAAACCTGTTAAACAGGTTGTCTCGTTGGGCACCCCTCAGCAGTTTCATAATTTTCTATCATGGTTTAAAGTTGAAAGCTGAATTATTGGGTAGTTACACAGGTTACATTTTTAAAGGGGCTGCGGTCCACTGCATGTTCAACACAGTTCCCCAGGAGTGCTGGTTTGCAAATGGTATCTATCGTGGTTTGCCCAGTTCCGCAAGGAGCTAAACATGACAGAGAAAGTGTAAACCCATCTAAAATGAAACTTTGCCCGGGTTTCCATAACTCCTTTGCATCCAAGCAGACAATTTCTTATGTTTAGAAGTTATTTATTTCAAACATACGCATGGTAACAACCAGAACCGTCGACCGGAAGTCTTCAGTAGGGAGGCTTTACGTTTGTCCTAGGGGTCTTGACGTTCTAAAATTTTATAAAAACTGCACTGATTTATAGTGTTTCATATTTTAATTTTCAGGGGGTGGAGCTTCAGTTGTGGGGTCTAAGCCAACCAAAGCCTTCCGGTGGCGACGGGACTGGTGACAACTTCTGTGAATTCTGGTCTGTTCTGAAGCTCTTGTTGCTGCTATCATGTGGAAAAGCAACCTTTGAACAAGGTTTCGTTATGAATAAAAATATGTTTGATGCAAATTCATGTGGTTCACATCTAATTGCGAGGCGGTTGGTGAAGGACTACTGTACATTGCTAGTTTGGGAAGATTAAAAATGTCACAATGGAGAAGGAACTCTTGCAAGCAGCATGTCAAGCCAGAGGGCCAAATGAGGGTTTACTGGGTAATCAGAGGGCCGCATTATCTCTACCCAATTACGGGCCGCACTGTGACACATGGCGCAACAATGGCAGTACCTGAATTTTGCGAGAAACACCTACGCAAGGTGTCATAGGTTATAGAGAACTCACTTTTAGCTGTCTCTATGTTCGTTTAAAAGGAAGTTGTTCACTCGCTGGTGGAGCACTTTTAAACATCGATGAATAAACGAAATAACTTGAATGTTAAATATTTGAAAACTTCGAAAAAGCAGCACCGGCCGCACAAAATACCAACGGGTCGCATGTTTGAGACCCCTGGTGTACGTGTAGTTTGCTACAGTGTTCTGTTGCCTTTTGTGCTGTATTTCAAGTTTTTCTGGTATCTCTTGTTTGTGTGTAGATAAAGCAAACCAACTTAACTGCATTAGGTTCATTTAGATCAGCTATGTCCAAACCAAATGGCTTACTGAGCCAAAAATTATGTCAGTAACTTAACCAGGGCTGCACATTGAATGACATATTAATGAGGGCCGCACATTGAATGGCTTACTTTGATCTTAGCCAACTAAATTTAGCTTAAACTAATGTACTGAAAGTGTTTGAATCCTTACTGCAATGGTAGGCTATCAGACGTGGTGAAGTGGTGATTGGTAATTGAGGACCACTAGCATCAAAAACGTCAAATTCAAGATCATCAAAATAAGGATTGGTTGTGAGTATGTAGGATTCTTATTCTACAGCAAAAACCTAAACTGGGCTGCATGCGGGCTGTGGGTTGGACATAGCTGGTTTAGATTAATACAGTAAGTCTTCAGACACTGATTCCTTAAATCTTGTTCTTTGCAGGATAGAATAGTTTTGCTGAAGGAAAAGCAGTTCATAATATTTACGCAGTGTTGTGCAACGTGTGAAATTGTGTTTCATGATTAAGAATTTCGAAAAATGAAGAGAAGGCATGGTTTTGAACTTTTTAAATTTAGTATTGAAAAGGTATTCAAAAAGTATGGAAAATAAATTTTGAAAATGCGTGGGAACCCTGGGTTTAGCACAGTGAACAGCATTTTTCCATGATGCATAGCATTAACATAATAAAAAGGTATTGCTTCCTTATCAACTGTTGCCAACACAATCTGCATCAATGTTAATCAATGATCTACTTTGATATGATCATCAAGCACGTATTTTGGAATCTGCTACTTTGCCAACAGATACATGAATAGAGCCTTAACCTGTAATAGAATTTACAATGAAAGTTTTGACATTGAAAAACTTGACAATGAAATCTTGATTGCAAGACATTTTCTAAAGCATATATTGATTTCTTTATGCAAGTCTTTTCTACTCTAAAGTATTTGGTTTGATAAGTAAGTTTTCACCAAAATTTTTGATCAGGCCTTAAATCAAGTTGTCGAATGTATATCTTCACATTCAAGGTGTAAGGTAAGGTTCTATTTCAAGACCAGTCATATCGGACGACGACCACGTTCACAACAAACCAATTCGAAACAGACCGCGTTCACAGTAGACCGTGTCATAACGGACCAATTCGCAACAGACCACTTTCATAACAAACTATTTCAGCAGACCTGGGGACGCATCAAAAAAGTAGCCATTTTAAAATAGCTTCAAACTTATTTTAAAGCAAAATGTGAAAAAGGTGTGGCAACGCCGTTCCCGCCCCACCACACCCCTGGACTACTTCATAACAGAACACTTTCTTAGCACACCAGTAGGTGTGTGACGGACTATTTCATAACAGACCTATGCATGAGGGAGTGCATTCATAAGAGATGGGTGATTTTAGTTCTTAAGTAGATTGTTTGTATAATAATTGAGGATTCACGCACAGCAGCGCGTGTCGTTGGCGATTCATTACTTCAGCAATATGCGAAATGCAGGCTTCTGCCGTGCTGTGAAGCAACTCCTGCTGATATTACTCTTTACGGCAGGCCTGCACAACATACGGGCCGCATGCGGCCGCCAAAGCTTTCTGAATTGTAAAAAAAGTTGCAAAAGTTCGACGTGGAATAAGTAATTGTCGTTCTAGAATTTCTTCCAAAATAAATAGACTTGCTGCCCGCGGCATATATATGTTGATCATTTGACCCCTCGAGCTTTCTGAGCTATGCAGGCCTGTTTTACGGTAACGATGCTGTAAATACAGTGTATTGTAGCTTTTTGTTAGGTAACATACCATTACTAAGCACTTCTCCGAGCGTGCAGCAAATGGTACCTCTACCTGGGCGACGCATGCCTTGGTACGTTGCTGTTATTCAACACAACATTTCATAGGTATGTCAGGGATTACTACCGTAAAAACAGCAATGAATTTTTTGGCACAGGTTTTGTTCAGCATAACGTACGCGCGGAAGTAGAGAGCACTGTGCAAGGAACTGCTAGCCTGTTACTAGGGCTAGGTTCAAGTAAGTAATTACTTGAAAACCTTGACTTATTAATTGACCAAGTAATTTTGCCATTACTTGATATTTCGAGTAATTTGCTTTCAGAAAAGTTGAGATTTTAGAAGCCACGTCTGTTGCTGTAAACGTAATATTATACACGAAATGCATCATCACATCACACATGAAATAAGCCACTGAGGTGAATAGATTTCTTGCCTGTGCAGAGCGCTTTGTGAGTCAGAATTGTTGATTGTCTTTGCGATTATGATTTGGAGCAAGAAGCTCATTCCATTAAATTGAATCGCGGCCAACAGGTGCGAATTTTGTCTGAATCATCATGTGGTTTAAAAATTGAAATTATTTTGATGTGCTTGATTGTTTTTATTTCGAAATGTCGGTTTTTCTGATTTGCTTGAATTACTTCAGTTACGTAATTTGTTAGAAATTACAATAAATTTTAGTCAGTTGTACCCAGCCCTGCCTGTTATAGCAAGGGAAATGACGAGATCAATTGTAACAAGAGAATCTGAAAAGCACAAGGTGGCTACGGAGAAAGAACAGACGGATCTAACGGTATTAGCTTGAATGCCCGCGACTAAAGCATTTTCTCAGCAAAACTACAGTACTTTCTGAACTCCTCTGTTTTGAGTTTGGCACTGTTGAAAGGTATGTTCGTGGTGCACCGTATGCTGCAAGCTGCACGCGAGTTTATGAGTAGTGCAGCTGGAAACAAATTCAACCTTAATTAAAAACATTCCTTTGCTGTTCGTTTGGTTTACTTCTTTAAATATGAGTGGTTGGTAACGCGGTTTTCGTTGGAGCGTGGGTTACTATGGTGTACTGAACGTTACGGTAGCTAAATTAACACCGGAGTGTGTCACACTGTAAACACAGCTAATGAAGGACATGCAAAAATCGTTTTTTACGCACCTTTACGAGCGCTTTCGTGAACTCGTATAGTCATAATCCGAAGAGCGCATGAACTACAGTAACTAAGGCAAGGTGACGAAGAGCTCGTTAATGTTGCGCATTTATGTGAAGCTATGCTAAAGAAATCATTGCTGTTTTTACGGAAAATAATCACAGCCACATGTCTGAAATGGTGAATGTCATTATCGTACCTAACGTTTGTGTCACCCAGGTGGAGGTAGAATTTGCCGCACCTTTAGAGAAGTGCTTAGTAATGGGTATGTTATACTCCGTGCTTTTAGCGTCGTTATGATGAAGCAGGAGTGGCCAACCTATTTGCCGCATTGAGTGATTTCAAGTGACGCATTACGTCCCTGTAATCGTGATAAATTAAGAAAGAAAACCCCTTCAATATTTAGAACGATTTTTGTTTCGAACAAATCCCTTATGAGATGCCTGTTACCATCTTCAAACAAGCTGTTCATGGTTTTCTGGAATGTAAAATGTGTTACCTGAAGAAAAAGCTCTTCTTTGTGATGACAACTTGCTATTTGATCTGACATTTTAGTTGATGTTATTAATCATCTCAATGAATCTGAATATAAAACTGCAAGGCAAGAATAAAGTGTTTCATAACCTAGCAAATGATATCAATGCAATTAAGATATATTAAAACTGTTCATCTCGTAGCTAGAAAATGTGGATATGAGGCAGTTTCCGCATGAAGCAAAAGCTGGTTGAATGTGTTGCTGATAATGGCAATTGAAGATGTACCTGAAAAGATCAAGTTATGGAAGACTCATTGGAAAGTCTTAGTGCTAAGTGACATAAAAATGGAACTCACTGAGATTGACCTGAAAACAAATTCAATACTGAAAAATAAAAATTTGAGTTTTCCTCAGCAACTGGTGCTTGTGAAACTTGTTTCTGACGATCCGTACCCTTTCCCAAATCCTTAACCTTTCCCAAAACTTACATTTCCCAAAACTAAGAAAATTAGATAGAGTTATATGTCGTTGTGGAAAGACGTACACATGCGAGCAAGCATTTTCGTCCATGATATTGATTGAAAGCCAAACCACGAGGTTGCGCTTGAAGTATTCTCCTCTATTGTTATCAGTAAAAATATTTAACTCTAAACATTGAAAAACTGTTGAAATACAACAAACTCAGCAGTCTCATTGAAAAGTAAGGAAATGAAAAGTTTGTTAGCTGCTTTTCCAGAAATTCCATTTGCATTTAACAATATTACCTGGAAAATCACTGATATGTTAAATAACACCGTTTCAACAGAAGCAACCGATGGCACATGCGCATCGGTATTCACGTTTGAAAACATTGGTGCATGGTGTGCTGCCGTAAAGGGTAATACAGTATCAGCAGGAGTTGCGTCACAAAACAGCAGAAACCTGCATTTCGTATATTGCAGAAGTAATGAATCGCCAACTACACGCGCTGCTGTCCCGCTAGTCTTCACTTATGCAAACAGTCGTTAGAGCTAAAATGACATAGCTCTTGTGAATGCAACCCCTTATGCATAAGTCTGGTATGAAGTCCATCATGTAATTGTAGCCTACTGGTTTGCTAAGAAAGTGTTTGTTATGAAGTAGTCTATTATGAACGCGGTCTATTTTGAGTAGTCTTTTATGAGTAGTCTGTTATGAACAGGTCTGTTTCAAACAACGCAAAATTTTTGTGCCAAGCTTTGCTGGGCATGATTAGTGTGAAGAGATATCGCCTTTTAAATATAATTAACTGTTCATCTACCATAATACATGCTCCATGGTAAAGTACGATGTTAGCAGTTTTGAATGAAAAAAATTAAAAATAAACCCAGTTTCTCCTGGTTCCGTCTTTCGACCAATAGGCGCATCCAGGGGCTGTTTCGTTGCCATGACAGATCCCTGATACTTCAGATATTCAGCATCAATGTCGATCAAACACCAAAGTTGACACGGTGCGAGTGTTTTGACCAGGGATATAGTGCTAACAAAAAGATGTGGAAACGCATCCAAAAAAATACCATTTTAAAACAGCTTCAAATTCATTTTAAAGTGAAAAAAGTGTGGGAACCAGGCCCGTAACCAGGGGTGCGTCCCCCTGCAAAAGTGTGTTGAGCATAGTTTGAAACTATTGGACATACTGTAGTTTAAAAAAATTGGGCCCTCAGAAAACTCTTCGCCACCCCTAGTGTCCCAAGCTGGTTACGGGCAGGGGCGTAATGAGAGGGGGGCACAATTCCCTGGGCGCCAAATGACTGCTGGTGGTGCCGAAAAGTCCCAACAATGTCACATGTACATTCTTCAATACAGTAAATTTACTTTTGAAAGATTCGATCTCAGGTTCGAACATTGGGGCGTCAAACTTGCTTCTTGCCCCGGGCGCCATCTAATCTTGTTACGCCCCTGGTTATGGGCTTGGTGGAACGCCGCTCCCACGCGTTCCGCCCCACTACACCCCTGGGTTTGGCACATGCAACGTTTCCCTGCGATGCAGAGCATTATTACTTGGGATAGAACGAAAAACTTGGAAATATCAGTTATCGGCTATCGGTTCATGAATGGCCGATATGTCGGTATCGGCCCCAAAAAGCCATATCGGTCGATCTCTAATTATTACGAAACAACCGCATTGCTTCCTTCTTGAATGAGCGCCATCGCACCAATCTGCTTTGATATATCCTAATAACGCACGTCTTTCGGAATGTGCTACTCTGTTAGTGCTAGGTGTGGAGAAGCTGTCAGAAGCTCGTACACTGCAAGCAGGGCTGTCACAAATGCCACTCAAAAAGCCCAAGAACAGTACCAAAAATCCCTATTTTACATAAAAAATCCCTAAAATATGGTGGTGGTGCAGCATAAAATCGGAGCGCCATGATAAGTGTTAAAAGTAGATAAGAACCAAATACGCATTGCTGAATAAACTAAATTGATTCATTTTACACGTTTTCAAACTTTTCCGAAAATCCCTAAAAGTGTCAAAGTTCCAATCTAGGGACAAAATCCCCAAAAATGAGAGCAGTGCAAAACACACGCATAGCCTTTTTCCGATGCTTTATGCCACTTCGTGGTATGAGAACCGGTTTTCAAATCGCAATCGTTGTGTTTTATACTAGGCCCAAGTCGTGTCTGCTGTTTACACATGGTAGGCTAGATTAGATTAGAATATAATAAGGTTCAGATCCACTCCAATGTCGCTCCGAGTAATGCGTGTTTATTTCTATTGAAGCTACGTTTTTACGACGAATTTCTCGTATGATTGAAATGCGCGACTGCTAGGCTGGGAATTCGTTATCGAATTATTTCAACAAAATATGGTCCAGCGCTGTATTGCAAAAACAGCTTTGTCGATACGAAAAGTAGACGTTGTTTGCTGCGCAAGAAGTCTTATACTGTAGTACCTTCACGTAATTGCTTTTCCATCACGATGGAAAACGTTCAAAACAACGGCCCTGTGTTCTTTGCAGTGATATCGCAAGTATGTTTTCAACTATTTCAATCCCGATATAGAGCGCTTTACAGACACAGTTGCCCGGGGGGTTATCAGCATCAATTTTAAAAGTATGGGTATGTTCAGATGAACAGCGTTCCTGTTGCTGTATGGCTGACGTTTGCTGATTGTTGTACTAACTACGCACTGCACGGTGCCACGTTTGCACGAACAAAAACCATTGCGATGCAATGAATGCACTGTTACGAATACTAGCTGCAAAACGAAACCTGTAGTTTGCCGAGATATGCTGGTCATTGTGAGATTGACAAGTGGAATGTTTACGCTAGGGCGTACTTCATTGTGACTTTTGCTTGTTGAGTCATCGTGCCCTTTAGCGAACCTGCTTACATAAGAGCTGATGCAGAACCTGAAAGCCACAATGGATTGTGGTCGATGTTCACGTGGATTGTGACTTTTTCTTGCGGAGTCATCGTTCCCTTTTGCGAACCTGCTTACATAAGAGCTGATGCAGAACCTGAAAGCCACAATGGATTGTGGTCGATGTTCACGTGGATTGTGACTTTTTCTTGCGGAGTCATCGTTCCCTTTTGCGAACCTGTTTACATAAGAGCTGATGCAGAACTCGAAAGCCACAATGGATTAAGGCCGATGTGCACGTGGGTGCGACGTTGTGGGCAGTCTTTTTTTTCGGATGTCCGCAATTTATAAAGCCTCAGTTACCAAGTGCCATGTAAACGCAGTGAATGTGATCGGTACTATTGTCCAGACAGTTAGTTTGTGCTGTGTACTAAATCAGTGGTTCCCACCCTTTTCAGTGTTTCGGATTTATATGTTATGACGATGTGGCTGAAGCTGTGGACCCTTTTAATAAAACCAGTTAATACCGCTACGTACAAGCAGTCTCTACTAGAAAAGGTTATCATCCGCTTCGCGTGCCGAAACACATGAGTGTTTCATTGAACTTGTCACGCAACAAGTTGATATTGCATAACAATTGAACTGTCAAAAGCGGATGGAATTGTGTGAAACAAGCGCTGCTAAGGGTGGGATAATTGCATATTGTATGCAATAGGTGGGAAAAAGTGAAAAGTTTGTTCACCAGGCATTGAAATAATCCGCAACAATGTTGCCAGGTGATAAAATACGCCACCAGATTTGGAAATCCGGTGAAATTTGAAACAACTGGGTGGCAAAAAAGAAGCTTGGAATCAGACGAAAATTTTGTGAAATTTTATAATAGTATGCAGTGCATATTTTTTTTCAGTCGTCGAAATCCAGCAACTTTTTCTTTTATCAGCATTGAATTTGACAACACTGTCTCTGTAGCTCGCTTTCTCAGGCGACTTTCCCAGAAAGTCTTTGGGATATTTGGCTGGAAGTTGTGGTCACTTCGAAGTTTTTAGTCAATGTCTGAGTTACGGTTGACAGGTTGAGGTAAGAATTAGGCTTAGAAATAGGTTTTAAATCAGAGTAAGATTTAAAATTTTGGTTTCTGATCAATTCATCCTACTGCTCATTAGGGTTGCGATCGGAAGGCCTAAGCGGCAAACGCACAAAGCTTTACTGTGTGGAAGCAAACAACCATAGAGACATCACGCCGTGCTCGCTGTATTGTTGCTTTTTCGCGTAACATGCAAACAGGTGCTATTCTTAGCGCACATCCCGTTCGTGGTACATTGCACATGCGATGCCGCGTCAACCAAGCGATCTCAACATTACCATACCTGATGAGCAGCAGGATGAGTTGGTTGATTTGCAAAATGGTTGAGGAATTCTAGATTCAGATGATCTGCCCTGTCTGTAACCTGAAGTTGTACTCCACTTGTTTTTGCCTTTTGTTTTCCACATGCCGTATTTATTCGATTGTAAGCCGCGGTTTATGAATTGTTTTTAATCATTTCATGCGGCTTACATATTTAATTCTTTGCCTTATCGAAAAGGATAGATGACGTACAGTCTTTCCTTGGCTACGTTTTGTCGACCAAACTCTCTTTTCTCGTCAGCATCACGTGCACACTCTGTCACAGGCGGGGTTACGATGAATAGAAGGCAGTTTGTAATGGTGCAAGCGTCATTACCCGGGTTGCCAATGAAACGCAGAACGTGCTAGTGTGCGAAAGTATCTCAAAGGCTTAGGTGACCTATGTTCCAGTGCGGCCTACAATCAAGGGCGGCTAACAATCGAGTAAATACGGCATTTATGCGAGTCCAGCTTCTCAACAATGCTTCTCATCAAAACTACACACAGAAATCGCCTTGGATTGGAGTATGATGCAAGATGTGTTCTGTGAGAAATTTCACCTCGTATGGTTAAGCTACCAAACAGTATCAAACTAATCACTGCATTTGATTAAATGACAACTTACATACCGTTGTTGAAGCGAATGAACATGCGCGTTCATGAGACAGATCTTGTACTGCCCTTTTGCCTGGATTCTAAAGTAACTCCAGTGAGGAAACCTTCGTATGCGTTGTGACTCAATGATAACAGTGGTAACCGAAGTTATACAACTGCACAACCTTGCACAACGCATTTCCTAGCAAAATCGCTTCAGGTCAGAGAGTAATGCGTTCATATTACATTTCATGAAACAACAACACATTTTTACAAAATGTTGTACTCTACCTCGTGGTGTATTGCAATACGTTGCTGAGCAATTCGAGGAACGCTACGGGTGAGAAAATTTGCTACACGCTTCAAGCTGTCAACGTAAATAGTGTCGTTCCATTATTCTGGCTCAAGTTATGCTTTCTAGCGGTAACATATTAGTAAATTCAAGAGCGATTTTCTTATAAGATGGACGGCTTCAACCATTTCGGCAAAGATTTCATTATGGTAGTGAAATGCGTTCTTATTGCAAGCAATTTCCTCCTGGGCAACCGACTTTACCAGCAGTTAAATTCCTCGGCGGTGAAGTCCAATGACACGTTATGTGTAAAGAAAGTTGCAGGCAAATATTAACCAATTGTAAATTAAAACTTAGCAAAAGGTCGCAAAGCAATAAAACTTACCAAAAGGTTGCAAAGCAGTAAAACTTTTAATTGTAATGTACATGCATTTTCTTTTTTCACCCATGTATTAGCTCCTAACTTCTGTGAATGAAAAGGTCGTAGCTGGTGTCAATTTATGAGCAATCTTTTCACTTGACTCTGTTGCTTTTAAGCACTCGATTACAGGCGGTTTAACTTTTTTGTGACCGTAATTTGTGGTTGCAAAATCTTTTTTAAGTCGCAGAACATTTGATATTCACTTGTTTTTTTGTTTTTTCTTTTCGATTAGTCAACTCCAAAACATTGGTAGAAAATACAGAATTGTTAACAGAATAGTTTTTTAAGTTTGCAAAAAAAATTCCTCACTTTTCGCATTACAGCTGAAAGTAAGTTTTCTTTTATAACCAAAATAAAGAAGTGTATGTACCCGATGCAACGGCGTGGATTTGATTGGTGGTGACATGTAGACTGCAGAAAAACACTAATGTAACAAAACATTTCAGTGCAGGAACCGTATTGTTGACGAGTTTGACGCCTAAAACCAAGGCCCCAATTGAAAATTCCCAGCGATGTTCTGGACGGTATGGCTAATTAACTGAGACAAGGTTTAAGCAGTAAGTATACCCATATCACGAAATGCTTCGAAAAATCAGTGAACGAAACGCCGTGAAGTTTTTCCCAGAACACGAAATCTTATTAGTTAAAACTGGCAATCGATGTTGGTGATAAAACTTGTATCGGCATGTCCATAGTTAACACGTGAGCGTTGTTCAATAGCGGTTTCGTGATTTTTGGTTAAATGTAATAAATTCACATTATGAAGCTTTCACAGTTGCACGTGTAATTTTGGGATCACACAAACTTAATAAAACATGACGTTTATGCTCGTTTTGTTTTGCTCTGGAGCTTCGTAAACTGATTAAGTTAAAGCTGCCATGGTAGTTAAATAATTTGACTGCAGCTTTCCATGTGGTTTGGGATTGTGTAGCAAAAGTACGCGTTTGCATCGCGGACTCAAATCGAACGCAAGGCATTACTATATTAGAAGCCGTTCTGACCCTTGTTTGTTGGGGTGGTGCAAGCGGTGTGCAGGTATCCTAACCCGTATTTTCGAATTCTTGGTTTGTTCGAGTTTTCATATGTTATCCTACTTTTACTTACTTTCAAGTTTTGATGGTTTGCTTGATATCTATGGCAATACGTTTCCAACAAGATTTTGATAATTGTTTATGTTTGCGTAATATTTTCAACTTCATACAAGTTAATTAAGACCTCAAAGGTGTGGCCGTGCACGTCGCAAGCGTGTGTGTTTTTGGGATCATTTTAAATTTTAGGCCCCTGAGGAAGCAAAACTTACATTGAAAACGTATCAGGTGATGCAGCAGAAAACTGGTGAGACAGAACCGGCAAAATTATAGAAAAGACGATTTGCTGCCATTTGCCCATGAGCAAAAAAAGCAGGACTGCTGACTTGTAGCGACTGCAAGGAAGCATGTTGCGGTGTACACAATTTTGTCAAAGTGTTACTCTGTGCGTGGATTGGCCCAATTAAACAAGATTCTGTCATTAACTTTGCATGCCGTGTTTGCTTATCTGTACTTTTTGAACTTCCGTTTGTCAAAGTTGCACGTAATTTTCTAGTTTTCGATGAAAACACATCACATTTTGTGAATCTATTTCTACAAAACTTTCTAACATGTTTTCGAAAAAGCAATGTGCTGTTTTCTTATTGTGGCAAAGCATTTTCTAATACAATCTCTCACACAATTTTAGAAATATGTTGTTCTGATTTCTTATCGTGAAGTTGAAACAATTCCAGCGTGTGGTTGATATTTTGAGGCGTGCAAATTGATAAACAGAGCGGCAAGCCTCCTGTGTGCCGTTTAATTAATTCATCCTTTTGCTCTCCCTGCGTTTTCATTATTATTTGCTCAACAAACTAGAACACGACAAACCGCTACGTTGGGCAAAGTAAAAGCGGGCATGCTAACAAAACCCCCATATGTCTGTAAACACCAGTCATATCGTATGGGTTCATAGTCTTAAGTATTCACACTGAACAAAGGGCCTCCGCACATCAAAATCTGGCATTGTTGGCAACTGTTGAAGTATGTAAGTTAGCGTTGACGATTGTGCTCTCATGATGTTGTCGATTAATTTTGCTTTGTCGTCCCGAATGTAATCTGTTCAAACTCCGGAAATTACATTAGACGCTTGTCACGCTATTTGCAGCAGTAAACCATTTTTTGTTTGTCAAACGTTTTTGTCGAGTCACGCGTTCTGTTGTTTGTGTTTGCAATGCAATTTTGTGTATTCTGCGAGTAGGAAAGACGCTGCGTGTCTCAAAAAAATGAAGTTTTAATCGAGGCTCGTGGTTTTGGAGGTCGACAGGTAAAGACCGTTCGTTGCTAACTTACCATTGGTTTCCAACACTGGGCAAACCTAAGCGCACGTGTCTACAGCGAGTAGTCCAGCGGTTAGCAGTGGAAGAACCGTTGCAGGAAACGTTTCTGATTTTTCTGTTTTGTGAACATGTGTATTTTTGAGTTTCTTACAGGTGTAGTTGCCGTTCAAAAGGCATATGTGACTCATTGCGTGACTGTGAGCTACCTACAATCACGCCAAACCACAGCTTGCAGGATAGCCGAGGCGGTCATACTCAAACTGGTTGAGATAATTCCATCACTTGCCGTGTTTCATTTTTACTGCTTGGGAATTTTAAACTCCTCATCGACATGTGCTCTGTTTTTATAAATTTGATAAGGTTAGCTTAGTAAAAACTTCGCTTTTCGGGACAGGTTTTGACTGTGCACGATTTTCACTTCACGATTTTCTAAAAGTTTCATATTTTGCGATCGTACAATCTTAGATGATACATTTTGGAATTTTGAGTTGTGAAAAATCTTCATTTTGCTTCTCCAGGCTTATCTCTTTCACATACCTTGTTCGAAAAAAAAGAAATGTCTGATACAAAGCTAATCAATGTTAAATTAACGAAAAATTTAATGCTGTGTGCCTCAATGGCCGTTGTGGGTTCAACGTTTCAGTTCGGTTACAACACTGGTGTCATCAACGCACCGCAACGTGTGATTGAAACGTTCTTCAACGAGACATTCCAGCAACGGTATGTGGTCGTCGTGTCTTCAAATCTTTGAATGGTTTACAAGCATTGACAGAGGTTTATATCCAATATATACATATGATTTCACTTATCATCCAGTACTTCGCGGTGCAACTGCTAATCTTTTTATGTTTTGTGGAAACTTTTCAACGCTTGGCTAAACTGGTTTAACTATTTTAGCCTCAAAATCCTCAGTTTTATGACGGAAACCACACTCAGACAGGCTATACCATCCCGCAGTTTCGGAATGTCATCGTTACCAGCAAGCAGCTTAAGCTCTGCCGCAAGTTGGTTCGAAATGTTCAACTTGTGTGGAGCGATTTTTTATAATAATCGTGAAACGTGTTTTTATAAATTATAATGGTCATACCATTTCAAGGTTTTGGTTGAGTGGGGGCCGAATGTTATGACGTGAAATAAGTCTTATGTTTTTTTGTCATATAAATTTAAATTATAGTGGTCATACCATTTCAATAATCACCCGGTGCTTTTCGCAGTGCAACTGCTAGTCCAACAAGTTGTTTCATCGGAACTTTTTTGAGACGCCACTGAAAATTGATTAAGCTATTTTAGCATTCCGTTTAAGAATCTCCCCAGTGTCGGCTTTTTGCACAATTATTCATTCAAGCGAAATACTAAAGGGCAGAGCATTGATTACATATAGATGTTTTTGGCAAATTGACGTTGTCCCACTCTTGTAATCATGCACTGATTGCCTGCAATTTTGAAACCTGTGATACCGATTTTTTTCCTCGTGCTGACAACTTATGGTCGTCAACACTGACTGCAGCATTTTTGTATCCAGTCAATCAATAATTTCAACTTATTCAGAGGAACAAATATGTGCTTAGATAAAGATCCTTACCAATTTCCACTCAAATAGATAGAAAATTTCCTTTCGCTATCAGCAAGTCTATTGGTTCTATCACGTCTATTGGTGGTATCAAGTCTATAAGTAGCATCAACACGTCTAATGATGTTATTTTCCGATCGTTTTCGTATGTGCACCGGAACTTCATTAAGAAATCGTTGTTTACACGCTGTTAGGTTTTCCTCTTAGCTGTCGTTGACGCCTTGAAGACATTCGGCGGCCAATGACTGTTGCCGAAATATAAACGTCAAATGTTTCGCACATAACAGAAACATTGATAAAAATATATGTTCCACCAATGGCTGTACGTTACACGGCTGGAGAAATTATGACGTGAAACAAGGCTTAGTTTTTTTGACATATAAATTTGCAAGGCATGTTGATAATTGTGAGATCGGTCGTCGCTAAAAGCTGAACCATGATTTTAGTAGCCATCTGGTTGTTATATTTGAATAGTTCCTTGCTTTAGTTAGCGGGTCTTCTTGCACATTTCAGTGAAAATGCACTGATGGATGTATTCAGATGAACAGTGATAGTGGACCACCGGTGGTCCACCTGGAATTTCTAGGGGTCCACAGAGAGTTCTAGGACTCAGATTGACCATGCCCTTGTGTTCACCGACTTAAGTGCAATACAGTTACACAACTAGTTGTTCAAATGTCAACGTAGCAAAGTGGTCCGTCGGATATTTTTTGTGAAAAAGATGGTCCATGGGTCAAAGAAGGTTAAGAGCTTTTCTATCGTGTTTGTTTTTCCTATTGATGTCAGTAAAAAAATGGGGAAACACGCATGCGGAATTGAAAACACGCGTTCAAAATTTGCGATTAAATTCGTGTTTCCACAGAAATTTTGAAAATAAGTTTTTAGTGGAAATGGGCAAAGCCGCTGAAGCTGGCCAGCCTTTTTTGCTAGTGCATTATAGTGCGAAATTTGTTCTATTCGAAAGTTGCCGTTTATCAACGAAATCTCTTGTGTTGCGACAACGGCTAATCTACTTTTCGTGAACACTGCAAACTTGCTATTTGGAATCAAGGCATGCAATCGCAATTTTCGGTTTTGCTTTCGCTTCGCGTGACGCCATCGATCTGGACGCCACCGCTGTAGTCACACGACCTGCGGTATCTCTGCGTTGTCGCCTAGTGCTAGTAGTGGTGCAAACTGCAGAATAGCTGCATTTTGTCAAGTTTACGATTAAGTTGCCATTATATTGAAACAAAATTGGAGCTGTGATGGGGAAGTAACTGTTGAGGACTACGTAGTGATTAGGCTAGAAGCAACAAGTTTTAGCTCATTTTCTTATCAACAGAAAAGAAATGTACTCGATGTAGGGCTTGAATTAAGAGCTTCAATCACAGCGTCGCTGCACAAGTTTGGATAAGGTGCTTTCACATCTGCCACCACAATGTATAAAGCGGGCTTTGGTTTTTCGTCTGGCAGTCTTTCCAGTTGAGCACACCTCTAGTAAGCGGTGGCCATGGATCCAGAATGCCTGAGTTGACACCGGCAGGATTCTGCGTTTTTCTTTCGAACCCGGAGTCAAAAATTTGTGAAAAAACGGACCCGGATCCGGAGTCACTTTTTAATTTCCACAGTAACAGGACTCTACGGGGTCATTTCTTAACTAAAAACATGGGTAAATTTCGGTTGGATCGATAGTAGCCGGAGTCTGAATAGGAGTCGGATTCCCAAATTTGAAAAATTTCCGGACCCGGA
>JGI24158J21664_10004415_pt1 | contig 18105 bp, 11 predicted proteins | sample Ectturendosymbi3_FD_21664 | JGI IMG/M metagenome (IMG submission 21664)
TCCTTGCTATGTCTATGATCGAACTCACGTAGGAACTTCGGACGTAGCTAAATGCGGCACTGTTTAGCCTAACCCCTAAACTTTTCCGTTATACTAGCAACTTCAATGTGTTCAGTAATCTAAAGATAATTTTACAGTGTTTACATGCGTACATCAGGTGAGAAAGTACGCATATCGGATGAAGCAGAACGTGTTCAATCGGTTTCATATTCTCATATAAGATCATTATCAAGGTTATATACAGTGGTGTGTTTAGGGGAAGGCAAGCGACGCACTGCTTCGGGCTCCCCTTTGCAACTGCAATGTGTAAAGTAGCTTGCTTTCAAAGGGCCCCAACAGGAACTGCAATGAATGGCCTAAGTACGGTACGTTGCTTTCAAGCGGCCCCCAACAGTAGTTGCAATGTGTACATACCTTGCTTTCAAAGGGGCCCAAAATAATTGTAATGCATAAGCACTTTTCTTTCAAAGGGCCCCTAACTTCACTGATTTCTAGTGCTTCATATTTCAATTTGGGGGAATCGAAGCTTTCTATGGGGGCTAAGTGGTGACGGGACTGAATTTTGGGCCCCTGTGACAGCGTGCCCCCCCTGATTGGGGAATATGGAGTGCGGTTGATACGCCTCTGTTCACAACTTCCTACGGGGCTGTCTGCAGGACCGATGTTCAAATGATATGGATACCGCATGCGCATCGGAAACCAAAATAAGACAAGCGGGTGGAATACCTTAATTTTGTAGACATTGAAGTACTAACTTGTTAGTGTGTGTCGGCCAGACAATGCACCAAACAATCAATTACTTCTATGTTAGCCAAGCAATTTCAGCGAGTGAGCACAGAGCGCCTACTTATTAGTCCCAATGGGCGATGGTGTCTTACAGCGTATTGTTCACATATTTCACTTTTTACCGATTTAGGGATTGAGGGCCCCTGGCTGCAGCCCAGTCAGCACCCCCCTTAATCCGCCACTGTCTACAAGACTGTTAGTGACCAAGAGGAGAAAAAATCACAGAACGCAAGCACAGAAATGGTTTTGCTGCTGAATGAAAATATGTGCAGCCATAGCTTACCAAACGTTCACGTCGCACTTCGCATTTATCTGTCCATGGCAACATCAAACTGCAGTGGGGAGCGATCTTTTTCAAAAAGGAAAATAATAAAAAATGAGATTCGAAGTGGTATGGTCAACAGCAGCATAGATTTCTCTCCCTTATGAGCATTGAAAATTATATTGTAGAATCACTAACCTTCAGTGATTTTAATCAGAGACTGTTTTTAAAAAACTGACAAAAAATCCATGTAAGGCAACCAAACACGACTCCAAGATCAAGTCTTATTATTTCATTTATGTATACATTTTGTTTGCTAAATTAATGAGTTTCGTTCATATTGTGATTTCGATATAGTTAAGGTGTTTGAGGGACCCGATTCCGGTCCCCAGAATCAGAGAAATCGGGTCCCTACAGATCTATACCGGGTACCTAACATTTTCCTCAAAAAAACCCTGATATAGAAAGGGCCCTTTCTAAGTTTCAGCCAGGAAACAACCTCAATCTGCCCTTGAATAAAGGAGTGGTTTGATATTCAAGCCCGAGGTCCCTAAAAGTGTGAGGCCCCGGGCATTTGCGGGTGTGTCCAATGGTTAATCCTGACTGCTAGTTTTGATGGTGAAGAATGTGATCACCAGTGATGGAGTCCTGCGACCCATTTTTGCAAGTCTCGGTCTCGAAGATTTCAGATCTTGGTCACATACCTATTGCCTTGAAACTTTGAATACTGCAAAGATACTGCTTAGGTAAACTTGAGATCATACCACCTACCTTCTGTAGTTTAACAAGTTTTTCCTGCTGTATTTGCAGACACGGTAAGAAACATCCAAAACGGGTAGAAAAAATGCCAGAAATTGGAAAAATTTTCAATTTCGAGGTGGTGAAAATTTTCGTAACATTTTTAGAAAAATATCGGCATAACCCACCAATTTTCAAGTCCCGAGCCTTGGTCTCGGCTACATCTCTGGTAATCACTGTGTTAGGCACTAAAAAAAGTCAAGGTGGCCTACAAAGTTTTTTTCATTACTTTATGCGCCTTACATTTATTTACCTTATCAAAATGTCTAGATGACGCTCAGCCTTTCCTTGGCTACGATTTGTCGACCAAACTCTATTTACGCATTCTATTCCTTTAAGCATCATCATAACCCCTTCGCCAAATGAGAAGGCAGTTGTAGAAGGTGTAAGCATCATTCATTACCAGGGTTGCCATTTAGACGCCAAACGTACTAGTACGCGTATTTATCTAAGTGGCTTAGGTAAACATGTTCAAGTGCGGCTTAGATTAATTTTTTACACCATTTCGTGCGGCTTACAATCAAGTAAACACGGTAATAAGACGTACGTGGTTACCAGAAAATTAATCACACTGAAAAAAGCAGATTTAACCATACATACAACCGCAGGAAAAATTTCGCAACTTCAACCAGAAATCGAATATTAGAAACCAACTGGCGTACAGGGAAGTCTATAGCGAACAACAACGAACGTCTACATTTGCATCCTCGAGTTTTGCATAAAATTCGTTTCCTTGAAGTCTTACAACACGGATGCCAGTTTATCTTCCCTGAATCAACCTTAGCCATTCTCCAGCGCCTTGTGCTTTTTCTTGATCTGACAGATATTTAAAATATAACTATGCTTCATTTTGCACATTTACCTGGAATGACGCAGTCTGTACAAAACTGAACAGGCTTAGTGCCACCCCAATTATCCAAATGTACTTTTCAAAAATTCACGAAGGTTGTTCAACACCGTGATCTTTCGTCAGGTGACAGTCAGGTTAGTCGCATCAAGAAGTCGCTGAATCCACCCTCGCAACCAGAACGCCGTTAAAATCGAACAGATCGCATTTTAAGAACGGGGCGAAATGTTCACAAGTAACTTTTCATTTTCAGTGGCATGTGGCGCTTCGCACCTTACTATTAGCGACGTGTGCAACAAATGTCAGTCAATAATTGTTTTTAACCGATTCGCTCAAACGCAGTAGCACAATGATAGTTTTGCCTTCAACATTGCAATATTTTACAAAAACGGTAGATGTAATCAGCATGTAACAAAGTTTCTTGCCCAGAAATTGAGTTTATAATTCCCTCAGCGCTCTGCCTTGTAGTGTCGGTTGTTCAACGCCCACTCATCCTTCCGTCTTAGTGTTACGATCACAAGGACTCTTCGCCCTAGTTTCGCACACGCAATGCATGCGCCTCCACTCTCTAAAGAAGCGTGTTTGATGTTACGTACCATGGCGTTAACGCCATTGCCCTCGCGGCTGCATTTTGCAGCGATCTGTTATTGACGTACGATCGATTTCAATCACGCTCTAATCGCATAAACAGCTAAATTTCTCTCTTGTTTGATAATATCTGAACGAAAGAAGAACATTCAACTGTCAATAAAATCATTTTTAATACTCCACAAAAGTTCAACTTCGTTGCGACATCATCGACGACCGCGCAACACGAGGTCTACGTGCAAGTGGCGATACCACGTTTTTACGGAAGCACAAAGTTAGCGGCGTAGACTTCAGCCCGGTTTCCGAACTTCCTTGCTGATGATTTCATAGCACTCTCCATCTGGACTCGTATCATCGGTAGCGTACCTGCAGCAAGGAAATTATATTCCAGTCGCATCGTGAAGTTGTCCTTCTACGCGCAACTCATTGCATGACGCGTAGGAGCCGAACACCTAGTTCGAATTTCAACCGGAACGAGATGAATGCTACATAAACACACCATCTTGCGTTTGTACTGGTTCAAAAACCTTAAATTTTGAAACTTTTTATTGTTTCAGGGTTATCCGCAAAGTGAATGCCAGAAACTGACTTCTTTTGTCTAAATTCCGAAATTTTCCAGCAAACGTTGACTTCGTGATTTTTGGGGGAATCGTGTCGGAGTGACCCTGAGATGAAGTACGACTAAATCTTGAATGAAGCGTACACGGCTCCCTTTTCCAAATCTTGATAATCTAAAATGTCGGGGTGAACGTGGATTTGCGTTTGAAAGGTCAGCAAGTAGTGTAAGGGTTTGTAAAGCAGCAGTATATCAAAACCAAAAAATGCTTTTTGCTGCCTTCTACAGCCGGGGCTTCGGCTCTCAGTTTACGGAAGACGTTGCACACACAGAAGTATCAACAGCTTAATCAAGCAGGTTACAAAGTAAGCCAAGCAACAGACTGTTGGAATTAAGTTCCCACTTCGCTATAAAATTGTGGAGCCGTGCAAGGTGGACAAACTATAAACACCGAGTTACTTCAAGAACTACCCTCAGCGCAGCAGCATAATACCCGAACCGCACACAGCAGAGTACACGTGTTATTGGTTTACCCGCAACAATAAGCCCTTGCCTAGTTTGAAAAAAGCAGTAAGACGACTAATATCTGCCGCATGCCTAACGCAAAACTTAAACAAAAAGAAAGATGAACCAAAATTTTTAGATCTTGTTAAATACAAATTTACTATGGACGGCTGCAGTCCAACGAAAAGAGTGTTATGATTTATCTTGTTATTCCAACGATCATGAATATGAGCCGCTGGCATTTCATACGCAACGAACTTCGTCCACCCAGGCGAAGATTTTGTCTGAGAAATTACGCAGCAAAAGTTTAAGAGAGAAGATAAGTGACAACCTTACCTCAGCGTGGTCACAAAAAAGTTCTTCGACGCGGTGTTCGAACGCAAGACCGTTGCCACTACTTTGTGCATGCCGTGTCTGTCAAACATCAGGTTACATGTTCATGACAAACTCAGCGTCAAATGTCGGATATAATTCTTTGCAAAAGACCTCAATGACGCACATGACGACAATTAACTCTGGTTGGCCTCTTTAGGTTAATCCGGGTAAAATGTAATTTGTCTTTGATTTCAATAGAAACTTCCCGCATATCGTAATAACAAAAAGACTTAAGAGCACAACTCACTTCATTGCCATTAACTGCAAAATCTGCATCATGAACTTTCCCAAGCCCTTTCGTTGCACGTGATTAGTAAGTTGAATCTCGTAACTGTGAAGATAGGCAAGTTATTGACGAAGTTACACTCAGGACAATAAGCACCAATATCGTACTTCGGTAATTCTAGCGCCACTATCAAAAAGAAACATTTTACTACAATTTTGCCCAAACTCACATTCCGATCAAATTTCTGCATACTAAGAAGTTAGCAAACTGATTTAATTTTCATAAATTGTCGAATACTCATGCGCCTTGTTTTTCACTACGGCAGCTAAGCACTGAACTTGTCCACATCAAAAGTAGGATGAGATCATACCATCTACCTGTCTATCGCTCATCTACAAACACCTCGTTTACTGGGTGATCCTGGATCACAGAACCAAACACACATCACTTTTCATTTTGTATTACAGCTCGAAGTTGCATTATTCGTTACCAGGAGACGGCATGTGAAGGCTCATTAGAAAATAAGTACAGCTTATTTCTGCGGGAAACGTCAAAGCGGTTACATAACAGGGTTGACGTGGAGCAGCTACCGGGGATCGGATAGATAACCTTCCTCCAGGGATTGATTTTTATTCAAAAAAATTCAAAAAAGACCAAGCCCTTAATATACTCCTAAAAAACGGTTAAAGCAATGAAAAGCTCCACTGTATTTATCCTTGACCAAAGTAAATTGTTTATGCAATGACGGACTTGTGCCCATCCGCTCAGTGCGTGGTCTATAAGGCATGTTGAACCCAAGGATTTCTCGCATGCGCGCATCTCGTCCGAATAATTTGTCATTGTCTATGACATTCGCATATGCCATGCTTTGTAATAAAAGCGGTAAAATATATTGTAAGTTAAACAAACAACTTAGAAGCTGTTATTTATTAACGAAATATAATTAAATACGTTATATAATTAGACCACTACATAAAGCCGCTTCAGCGTAAGTGAATCATTCACATAGATTTTATTGAGCTAAATTCCGACGTCGCTGAAGCAATGTTTCTTTTCCACGACATGTTATGAAGTGGCAAACGAAACCCACTGTAGAGGATTTCATACAAGGGTTGAAAACGTCATGGACAACAGCGTCTAAACAAATTAAGGTTTGTGGACACAAGCTTCTAACGACAATGAACCTTCATTTTTGTAACATTTCACTCAAAAATTGTAATCGCACATTGTCCCTTGCTTTGATTGGTACTTCACATGCTATTATTTTTAGCTTTGATTTTTTATTTCCTAGCATTACTCTTACTGCTATTTTAGATTGATATATGTTGTTGTATTGTCGCAATATATGAATATATTTTACGTGCTTTCAGCTAGTAACGCATTTTAGGTTAAGCCGGACATTGATTTAAGGAATATTGAAGCGCTGTTGTGGCAAATGCAGGCTGCATTCTGTGCTTAATTTTTATATATACTCGCTGTATGTGTACTAGTGCATTCTGCCACAAATGTAGTAAAGTCACAGAACAAAATCAACACGTTGTAAGATCAAAAGACAAATCCAACAAAGTCCCAGTGGTAAAAAGCTACATGCTGTGGTTGAAAATTTCAAAACTTGGGGATACTTTTTGAAAAGACGGACTTGCTGTAATGAAACGCAGCACCTCTTACCAGTAAAGCACAGGCTTTCCATAGTCCAAGTCAAAACGGAAGCTAACAAAAGCGACAGGTTCATCACCATCATAAGCTAAAAGAAACCACATTCTTTCATCCTGCAGTTCTCGTTGTTTTTCTTTAGCATTCCAGCCCCAGCTTTCCACGTAACTTCACACAAAAACACATTTTGAAAAAACGGCAAGGAAAATCAAAAGTGACGCACTGTACGTCAGCATGTAGGAGTGGAATTTTCACGCATTGTGCTACCAATAGCCAAGCCGTAAAGACCCGTTGGTAAGTAAATTGGCTCAATGCCTTGACGGCGATAGCTCAGTCGTAGTGCCCGCCTCACAAATGGACGTTTGGGTGTTCGACCCACGGCCACTGAGTGAATCGCCACAGCACTCCCCCTAAACCACCCCGAAAAGAAGCAAAATTCAGGCTTCAGTCTGCTGCTAATTGCCAACACCCAAAATGAAATAATTAAAGAATTGTCCCAAGAGACATGAAGTGGTAATTGCACACCAATTAAATCCAGATCCAGGGGTAGGATTGCACAGATGAAGTTTTTGGAGTTATACACTCCCCAGCAGTCCTATGGACGTGCTTATGTCTGAAGTAACTCATGTAGAAACAAGCGAGCAAAAGCTTCTGGCAACTTTTATTTTTGACATAGAAGAATGCAACCTACAGTTGTTCCATGTTGGTTTTGGTCAACCTGAAAACCCATTCTATGGTTTGCTTTGTCAGATCAGTTGAACGCTTGCAGTGAAGATTGAGATTTAAACCATTTCGCTCATATTGCTTAAAAGAAAGAAGCGGTGCAAGCGGATCATCCACCTGGATAAGAGATGACACATTATTCAATTACAAAAGTAAAGCTTTGTAAAACTGATAGAACATAAAACTTATTTGTTCAAAACGTACAGACCATACCTCGTCGCCTTTCAACAACTTATCAAATCCATCTTGAAGTTTTGTAACATAAGAAACCAGACCAAGTTACAACAAAAAACAAACTTCATTTACAAGTTTGCTGTTTAAAAGAAAACTTCAATACAATAGTATTGCCATGCCACACTTCTGCAGGCACCTTGCTACTAACCTTATTGGCTTCATCAACCAGCTTCCAAAATTTATTTAGTTGTTCAGTTTCCTGCAAAAGAATAAAAAACGGCTTCATAGAGCACGGAGTTCAACAAGTGGTCTTGTACATGTTGCTCAATATGAACATAAGCCGTGCTTGATAGTTGCTCTTGCTCGTTTTGACAGCTGGGACTACTGCTACCTATCGCAACTCAAAGCACATGGGCACTAATAAACAACCTACAGTTGGGCATATAGCATTCTGCCATTGAAACTTGTGTGATTGTTACACGAAGAAGATTAAGCACAAGGAGAGTACAAGTATATTAGTACAGTCAAGAGCTTGTCTTCAACTCAAAATGAATTTTTACCAAAACTTGCATTTCAAAGTTTTCATGACAGTTTCCTGTCTCTGAATTTTATTTATGCATTGTACCGCTGAGAGATTTTTTACCTGTGCGAATTTCTACATATGGTCGACCTTGGCTGCGGAATGCTTAGCTACAACTTCCCGCCATCATCAATCAGCACTTTCACATCTGAAGGCATTTTACTCGGGAGTAACAGCCTCGTACAACAAAACAACTGCGCACTGAGTGCGCAGGATGTATGTTATGACACGGTATTGTATAACATGATAGGATCAACACATTTTGAAACGATAGACATAAAATGAACAGGGCAGCGGTACTTGAAGAAGACCTTTCCGAGCAAGCTGAGCAGTTCACTGGCTTTCGTATTTGCTGCGCATCCTCGGAAATCTACAAAGTGATGACAGGGTGTTGCGTGTCTTGAATCGGCTGAAACTTGGTGTATTGTTCGCCACACATCGCCACAACGCGGCGAAACTGCCCGATCGCCGCAACCAAGGACCTCTGACAATGATTGTTAGCTCGAGTTTTTACCTAAGTAAGCATTCCTTTGCTAACGCCTCTGACGTCGCATGGTTTGCTGATGTCCATGCCATTCCCCTTTTATCAAGTTAAGATTAAAATGGTAATCGTGTGGCTACTACGCAATTTCTCAAAACGCAGTCTTTTAGTCACAAGTACGTCAGGATACGCCCAAAGTAGACTGTGAAGTCGGAGCCCAAGCAATTTTGGGTGGCTGGAGGAGGATCCGGAGCCCAAGCAATTTTGCTTGGTGGATCTGGAGCCTGGAATTTGGGTTCCGGTTACACAGACATATTTTGTAAGGCAATCGAGTTGTACAAATAATACATTGGTTTTTGGTTTGCGATGGACCAAATCTTTCTGGAGCCGGAGCCAAAAATGATGCCTGTTGCTGGAGCCTGGAATAACTGAAGTTAAAAATTGTACAATGTTGGAGCAAAAAGTACCCTCCTTAAAGGTCACTGAGGGCATCATAGGCATTAATGCAGTTGTTGATGCCAGTGACGCACATTTTATAGACTAGTATGTAAGGTCTACAACCGACGTACTTTTTAAAGACTGCTAATTGAGCTTTCCTGCTGGCCACAAACCGTTCACACAGCGTTCTCTCTAATCACGTTACTTATCAACAAGGTCTAAGTGTTGAAAATGTTTTTTTGTCTGCATGTGCATTTTCGACACCACGTGCTTTCGCTGAATACTCTGCCGTCACCTTGCTTCAGAACAACATGGGGAGGATGACAGGTGTCTTCACGTGGCCCTCCCTGTTGCGCAATTTCTTGAAATGCTTACTTAACCTGTCACTTCGAAAGCAACCATTACTACCCGTGCTTAATGTGTTCAACGCAAGCTGGTTTGGAATACGACCTTCTCAAAGCGCGGCAGCAGAGATGCTGCTTTAGTTGAACCAAGACCCAGCATACTCCAGCTGAACACCGAGGACGAGGTGCTCACCAGAAAATAGATGTACGTTATCAAACAGTTAGCCCAAGAACAAGGCGTTCATCATCATTCTACAGGAGATCCACTGCACAACTGCAGACAGGCTAATGATTCCAAACTTCTCACTAGTTGGATCAGTCCTGAGTAGAAAGCGCGGCCTTACCACGTTTGTTCACAAGCGGTTGGAAATCGTCACTGGTCGACCAGTCTCCAGAGCAATCAGAGGCTGAGTGGTTGTGCATAGACGTTGCAGTATATAAGATCATTACCGTCTACAAATCTCCATGCTCGCGACTCACACCTGCGGCCAGCCCGACGTTCCCACACTCCAATCTGTATGTTGGCGACTTCAACTGCCAACTGGGGTTACAGAAAAATACCTCCTGACAGTGAGAACCTGGACTCCTGGGCAGCAGCCAACAACCTTGGGCTGCTGTACGACCCAAAGGGAGCAGACAGTTTCTCCTCTCACTGATGGAACGTCGTCACCAACCAGGACTTGGCCTTCGCTAGTGTTGACCAGGACAACCGACTGCCTGACAGATGTGTTCTAGGTAAGTTCCAACCCTCTCATATCGCTACCGAGGCACAAAGTTCCTGCCTACAGCAATCCAGTGAAGCGTTGAAACTTTCCAAAGGCTGATTGGAAACAATTTTTCTTTCTCACAGGTGAATCTGTTGAGAGATTGCCACCTCCGGACACAATAAACATTGAGAAGGCAGATCAATAATTTTTCACGAGCCTGCTCTCTGTGGCCAAACGACGTATCCCACGTGGCTGTCACAAGAATTATGTGCCATGTTGGGACAAGAGCGTGAGACCCTCTATCGCTCTTTCCTCTGATCCCCAATGGGTACTACTGACCCTGATAGAGCCACTTCGTCCCTACTTTTTTGGCTAGAACAGTAGCAGGAACGATAGGAAGACACTGTTAATTCCATCAACTTCTCACTCCAGGCACAAGGTGTGGAGCACCATCCATCAACTTACTGGCAGGTCTGGACGCTCCTCTCGCCTTTGCCCTTTCTCGGCAAATTCCATCACCTCACAACTCGTGAAGAACGAGGCACACAAAGCCGCAAGTCCAACAGGCACACCAAGGAGCCGTCTGACCTACAGAAAGTCCAACACCTGAGGGGAACAGTATCTTTGGCCACTTCGCACCAGAGGAGCTTGCTGCTAGTGCAACCCTCAGGCGCCTGAAGCCAGGAAAGTCTCTGGGTCTAGATCAGTGGTTCCCAAAGTATGGGTCGCGACCCAAGCATGGGACACGAAGGGTCAAAACTGGGTCCCACCAAGGTGATTCAAATCTGTCAAAACGAACTTTTTTCTTTTCATTTTTCAAGTTCTTTCAATTCCGTCATAGACTGAATTATTGCATCACACAGATTTCATTTGGCTTCGTCTTATTAAAACTGGATTATTGCATCATAAGTGGTTTTCCGAGAGTTTTAACGGCAACGCAGCTACTAGCCGTAACTGGCTGCTAAGTTAAGATTCGTTGATTACAGAAATATTTGAGCTGAATAATTTAGTGGAGTATCAGGGTTGATATTGTGAAAGTTTAGCTATGCAGTAGCACAGTAGTTTGAAAGATTTTTGCTTCCTAAGCACATAAAATACATTTTTTTAGATTCTATCTTCCCGGAGTATATACTCCATGCCAGGTGGCTCTCAACTCATGGCTTTACAATTTCCTCACCCTACATATGCCAACTCAAAATTCCAAAGATGTGGAGAAGATCACTAATAGTTGCAATCCCTAAGCTGGAAAAGCCATTGGGGAACCCAAACAGCTATTGCCCTATATCTCTGCTGTGTGCCTCCTTCATGATCCTCGACAGACTCATCTATGCTTGTGTCGAACCAATCATCAACCCACTGCTCCCATGGCAGCAGGCAGGCTTTTGACACAGGAGATTGACCATAGATCAGGTCACCGTGATGACACAGGATATCGAGGATAGGATAGCTTTTTGACTAAGAAGGTCGGACCTGTGTTTGTCGATCTCAAAGCAACCTACAACACTGTATAGCATCACGGCCTAACCTGCAAGCTGCTGCGATTGCTACCTGACGAACACATGGCCTGCATGATCATGGAGATGGTTGGCAATCGCACCTTCACCCCTACCACTGGCAAACGGAGCAGGTTATGATCCTTCAAGAACGTCGTACCACAGGGATTCTCCTGGCACCCCTTCTCTTCAACATTTACATCTCTGACCTGACCAATGATTGTCTCCAGAAAGTATGCATAAGCTGACGACCTAGCAATCATCCATGCTGATGGAGACTGGAAGGGGTGCTGAGCAAGGACATGGCATCTGCAGATGAATACCTGCAGACATGGAAGCTAAAGAAACGGTGTCACTGTCTGCAGTCTTCCACCTCAACAAGGGATCCACATATGAGCTGAAAGTCAACCACAACAACAATATCCTGCCCTTGTGTTCCCAATCCAAATACCTCAGAATAATGCTGGACAGGTCACTCACATATCGCCAACACCTTAAGTCACTTTACAGAAAGTTGACACCATGCGTCACACTCTTCAGGAGGCTTGCTGTCTCAAGCTCGGGTGCTGGAGCAACAATGCTGTCAATAGCCACCTTAGCCCTGGTCCACTCAACCGCAGAGTACTGTGCTCCTGCCAGTGCCGCAGTGCTCACACCTGCCCCATTGACCCTGTCATCAACGATGCCTTGTGAATTGTGACTGGATGCCTGCATCCCACATCACCAGACAACCTTCCTATTCTACCATGGAGCCTGGGCATCTGCTGCACTCACGCTCACATGTCCACCGAGTGCGAATGTATGGTGTCTCAAATCGAGACACCCATTTGCATCAGTTTATCTGACAACATACGTGCGGTGCTCTGGGCAGATCACCGATGAAAGGCATAGTGGTTGAACAACACTACAAGACTCCATACTTTCATCTTCGACTTCAGCATCACCCTCCTGGAATGACCCTTCCAAGGACAGTGTGGGTTTGGCTTAACCGCCTTCGCACCGGTGTCAGACGTTTCCGCTCCTGCTTGCACAAATTGTGCACAAGAACAAACGGTTGACCACGTTGCCCTCCAATGTCTAATCCATCGACCTCCCCAATCCCCATGGACTGCATGGCCTGACAGTTCTGAACAATGAGACAATCGAATGGCTACTCGTGCTCACCACCTGCCCTGAGATCTAGTGCAGCCTAGCAGTGGACAGTAACAATTTGCTCAAATGACGAAGAAAACACGCATTTTTTGTGGTTCAGTAGTCGGTATTGGTAAGAGCTGCTGCTATGAACTCTTGAAAGTAATGTAATGCTTCTCTCTCTTTCGTGGTAGTAAGCGTTTTCAGTTAGATCTACAATTGAGATTTGCACAGGCACTTTGTAGATGTTGGTGATGCTGCATGGTGGGGCCAGCTTGATACAGTGATTGACGATGTGGTTGGCAGTTTGTGTGTCTCCACACAAACTGCCAACCACATCCTCAATCACTGTATCAAGCTGGTCTCAGACTTGGCCTGATTTGTGGAGTGTTACTTTTAATGCTGCAAAAACCGGAGTTCTTACCATTACAAATAATCCATCTCTTCATCCTCCACTACGATTCTGCAACCAAGCACTAAATGTTACTACTTCTCACAAGCATCTAGGACTTATTTTTCATCTGTCTCTGACTTGGCATTTACACATCTCAGCCCTGCATCACAGAGCAATGTCAATAATTAACGCGTTGAAAAAGATTAAAAACTTTCCTCCCAGGTATTCACTTCTTGTATTCTATCGTGCATATGTTTTGCCCATCGTCAATTATGGTGATATTATTTTTGATAATTGTACGACTCCTTACTCTAATCTTCTTGAAAGCGTTCAAACTGCTGCAGCTAAAATTATCCTTGGTTGCCTCAGACCACATCCCATGAGATTATTCTCAAAGACTTAGGTCTTACCCTATTGTTTATCCGTCGTCAGTTTGACATTCTTAAAGCCTTCCGTGCCACCCTTTTTGGACCATGTCCATCATTCCTATCTACCCTTGCTCCAAAATTTTTTTTAAATCTTTCCGACTACTCTTCACCTTTCCATATGAACGTTCAACTACCTTCCTGTAAAACACATTCCTTACATAATTATTTTTTTCATAAAGGCTCAAAACTCTGGAATTCTCTACCCACTTACCTTAATAATTTAAGTTCACACCAATTCTGCTCCAAAGTATCTGATTTATTCCTTACCAAAAAAACTAATGCTTGGCATTTGCACAGTTGCAATACCAATGCAACAGCCATCTTGTGTATGCTTTGGTTAGGACATAGTAAATTGAACATAGAAGGCCACTGCAATCAGATGTGGTGTTATTAAGACTGAAGTTCACACGCTTCTTGAGTGTCCTTCCAGCTGTGCATCACGCCAAATGTTGCTTACAAATGTCTCTAAGATTCTCACCGAGGAAAATGTGTTTTCCCACTCTGAGTTTGCTGCATTGAATCGATCTGAATTGGTCGAAATACTTCTCTTCGGACACCCTAAACTGTCTAAAAGTCCGTCATTGCGCTTGTTTAGGCAGACATTTCTGTTTTTGTACAGAAATCCACCTATTTAATGACCTCACCGTTTGACACGTTTTCTGTTTGTACTGTTTTATTTGTGTGTATGTGTATCATTTTTCTTCTGTGTTAGTCTTTGCGTTGCCAACGATCTCTTCAGGTGCTGGCCTGCCTTCATTGGCTGTTTGTTAATAAATAATAATAATAAATATCTTCACACATAGTTTTTTGTCTTCCTATAGCTTAAATGGCCAAAAACCCACTCACTTATGATGTCACTCACAAAACATGAAAAACCCAAAACCAAAAATATTTTTTTCATTGTAGACTCAAGACTTGCCGAGTCTTTTGAGGACTTGAACAGCTCTCGTGCAATCAGCTGAGGAGTTGTGCCATTGAGACACATGAAATATGCTTGATTTTAAGTTGATTTCCAAGTATGATATATTTGTATGCTGGCAGTGAACATGTTAAGAATTGGCACAATTACTGACTTCACAATTTTTCATTCATAAATGATAGGTTTATTAATTGTTAGATGGCTATCAGAACTCAGAAGCATAAAATATAAGGCTAAAGAATGCTTATCCAAAGGAAATCGAGTCATGACACCATCAGATATATTAGAACATGCAACACCTTAGACAGGTTGGTAGCCTATACCAACCAAACTACAGGAAACTAAGTACTGTGAGATGAAAAACAATGTTGATATCAACATCTTCAATAATTCAAGAATTTGCAATGTTAACATGGAAAAGTATTCCAGCTATGAATATTGCCCATTGATACAGCAAAACCTTAATATAGAATCTTATTTGCATGCCATGCACTTGTCATTTCTGCGCAACATACAAACTCACCTCTTTTCGCTTCTGTTTTTTCTCTTTTGATTTTGTTGTTTTCTGCAAAATTTTGTAAGATAAACATATATATGCAAAAAATTTTGTAAATATATATCTGCAAAATTTTGTAAGATAAACATATATATTGCTGCATATACACATGTATAACATGTGTGTGAAAAAACAATGCAGAATTTTGCACCATACACGACATAGGCAAGCATGTCATCAAGATAGCAGGAAGCTGCTTTTGTATTATCAACTATATAGCTACTAAAAATAGAAACACAAGTATCAAGCTGATTCTTCATCATATGCTAAGACTGCTATAGTGTAAGGAAAATTTAGTAGCAACTCTAGTAAAGTTCAAGCAAAGAAAAACGTGACATGGCTTCATTTCAGAAAAACGTAGTCCAAAAATTCATGATAAAAATTTCCTGTTTTGAAAAACATGCACATGTGACCATTCATCATATGTATACTTTAGATTTGTCTGGAACCACAACCTATTTGGTGAAGACCACAAAATCCTGCATGATGGCACAATCTAACAACTATGCTGACATAACCTCAACAATGGTTACTTGCTCATCAAAACAATTCCTATCTTGTGGCATCACAAACTTGATTTTCAAATCTCAGTTGTGCAGTGTTTCGGGAAATTTTAGAACAATTCTAATACTCTAATACCTTCAAGGTGGCTTTGAGAATAGAAATTGTCACCCAGGGTAAGAGTTAGCTCAATAAAATGTGTATATACTATACATTCTAACTGCAGTGCAATAAAAACTAAGCTGTGCAACATTTTTCTGCAGAACTTAAATACATACAGAAGTCGGTCTTATTAGTTTCACAAGTCCTTACGGACCACAAATGCTGACATATTCTGCTTTTCGGCCCTGACTTTGTCCAGTCATAACTTGCGGACCGATAGAGCTAGAGTTGTCCAAACCCTCTAAGGAAAGAAAGCCTCCTAACTTCGATTTTAGAAAATCCAGGTGCTTTTGGGTTGAACTTTTTTTGGTGTGGCATTGCAGCTGGGGGACATCAAGGGACTTTGGATGACGTCAGCAGGTCCCCAAGAAAACAGTTCAACTGGCAATTCACCCATTTTTTATTTTAAAATAAACTAGGCGAAAATGCACATCTTTTGAGTCCTCGATTGGCCATATAGCATTAGTGGTTGGCAATGGCAAGTTATGGCCAAAAAACAATTAATTAATCCCTTAGAAATTTACTAGGGGATTTAACACTTTGGCGTTCGGCCGCTTTCAGGGATTTTTGCAAAAAAGACATTCGATCACATGTGGCTTTGTGCAGGAATTTCTCTGGTCCGGTGAGTGCTACCAACCCGGATTTTTTGTGAGTGACATCATAAGTGGATGACTTTTAGGTCACTTCACCTGGCCCTGGGCTCAAACTGTTAGATTGTGGTATTTCGCTGAAGTTTTTGTTGGAAACTAGTCTACAATCCATGTCTTTTGATACTTTGGATGACCTGCTGGGGTTTCAGGTTCAAAAGTTATCATCTAAAGTAATAAAAATATTTGACAAATTAGCTAATTAATTTGTTTATTTTAGATCATAACTTTTGAACCAGAAACGCTAGAAAGTCGATCAAAGGCTCTTGAAAAAGATTTGGACTCGAGCCTAGTTTCCAATCACAACTTCAGCAAAATACTTTGGCCTAGCTATTGGGCCCTAGGCCAGGTAACATGAGTCAAAATGGCCCAAAAAGCACTTCACTTATGATGTCACTCACAAAAAATCCACATCCCCCAACCAAAAATTTTTTTTGAAGTGCAGACTAGAAGACCTGCTGAATCCGTTTGAGTCCTTGAACAGCTCTCTAGCACAATCGGCGGAGGAGCTATGGTATTGGTAAGGCAACCGAAAACTGCTGGTTTTAGGCTGAAATCTAGGTACAATATATTTAATTAACTATCATTTTTTGGGCCTAATTTGCCAACCACTTACGCTAGGTGGCTAATTCAGGGCTCCAAGATGCGGATTTCACCTAGCTCATTCTGAAAGAAGAACCAAGTAGATTGCCACTTTAACTTTTTCTCAGGACCTGATGACATTATCCAAAAATCCCTTGACCAGCCCAGTCATGAAGTCAAACCAAAAAATGTTTAAACTCTTTACATCCCTAGATTTTTTTAAAATCAAAGCTAGGAACGTTAGTCAGTTGGCAAGTTATGACTAGACAAATACAAGTCAATATAGTGGCTTTGAAGTTCTTAAGAGGTTAAACAATTATTTTGTAGCATTTTTCCAACAAAATGTGGGAGGTTTTCGCAATTCATTGGATTTAAACTGTATGTATGTGTTTAAGTATTTAGCATCATTTAATCAAACTATCCTATAAAAAAACTAAACTACGAACTCCATAGTGGTTATTTAGCTTTAGTATTCAGTGTTTCTTGATAACAACCTACAGCACGTTGACTCAAGTCATAGCATTAGTCTGCATATTTTATTTGAGTTTAATGCAAAAAATAATCAAAATTAAATCAAGTGGAATTACCAACTGCAAGACACAATATCTACAGTCCACAGATTAACATTTTCACATATAAGCTACCTTTTGCTAGAAAACAACACTACACCCACTCAAAATTTACAAGATAGTCTTTCAATGTGAACAATTCCCTGTCTGGGCATTTTGGTTAATACTGTACCCAAGAAATTTCTTTAGTCATTAACTTGCAGAAGCATCAAGAGTGTTTTGAATAAGAATAATTACAGCATATTGAAATATAAAAATCCGAACCGTAGGATAACAAACCAATAAAAAAGCAGTAATCTGGGACAGTCAATTGGAGAAATTGATTCCATTCTGTGCATGATGCTTTTTACAACCTTGAGAGCCGGTCTACGAATACATCGTACCTGGAAATGGCCTAAAACCAGCAGCTTTCAGTTTCCTTACCAACACCATAGCTCCTGCGCCGATTGCACTAGAGAGCTGTTCAAACCCTCAAAAGATTAAGCAGGTCTTGCAGTCTGCTCGCAAAAAAAATTTTTGGTTGGGGATTGCAGATTTTTTGTGAGTGATGTCAAAAGTGAAGCAGTTTTTGGGTCATTTCGGCTCATGTTACCTGGCCTAGGGCCCAACCGCTAGGCCAAAGTATTTCGCTGAAGTTTTCATTGGAAACTAGGCTCGAGTCCAAGTCTTTTGAGCCTTTGA
>JGI24158J21664_10004416_pt1 | contig 18104 bp, 13 predicted proteins | sample Ectturendosymbi3_FD_21664 | JGI IMG/M metagenome (IMG submission 21664)
AACCAAGTATTCAGAAGCAGGGCTGTGGAGTCGGAGCCCAAGCAATTTAGATGGCTGGAGCCGGAACCTGAAATTTTTAGATTGTGGAGCCGGAGCCTGAAATTTGAATACCGGCTCCACAGCCCTGCTCAGAAGCGTAGTTTTGAATGCCCATATTGAAAGACCACAAAACTTCTGTTTACTACTATTTTACAAAAACAAGTGTATCAACATGCAACAAATTGAACACACCACGAATGGCAATCGTTTTGATTGCTTTCATATTTCAATATGTTAAATTCACATGTGGTTTTATCATAAACTAGGTCATTGCTGCGAAAAGTTCAAACTTTTGTAAAACGTGGTAGTAACTCCTCTTGTTGCTTTCTCATTAGAGATGATGCTTTCACTTTCAATTACCAATCATGCAGCTTTTCGTATCTGGCAATGATAGCATTGTTTTGAAACAAATTTGGTTTAATTCTAAAAAATGTAAATTATCTTCTCCATTGTAATGCCTGTCATCTCAAACTAAAGCCAATAAGACAGATAAGTGATTTCTGAAGAGGCATAAATGCACATTTTTGTCACCAACAGTTTGCTGCAACTGTTAACAGCAAGCAAGGTTTGTTCTTATTCAACAACAAGTCACCAGCTAGCTGCAGCACAAGAACCTTACAAGGGTCGTTGTGTCCGTGTCGTAATGAGGACAATGACGAGAACAATGCACCTCTTAGCGCTTGAATGATCGCGTTTTCGCACTTTTCGGTCGTGCTGTTGACAAAACTAGGTCTACCTAACTTTCACTACCGATCCATTTGAAACCATACCCATATGAAACAACAATGTTCAAAATTAGAAAGCACCAAAAATTGTTCTACTGGTCCATATTAATCCAATCCCACACATAGTTCAGGATCATTTTGAAGTGAAACACTAAAGCAAAACTTAATATCTGGTGCACCTGACCAAGAAAAATAGTGTAGTTGCAAAGGTGACATGCTACAATTATTCTCAGCAGTTGACTGAGAACACGTGACAACCATTTATCCAGATCACTACACACCTTTACCAAATGTCACCCAAGAACGTTAGCCGTAACAGCATTCAAGTTTCCAACTGTGACTGTACAGTCGTTTTGACTTCTGACTGAGCTTGCAAAGGAACGAGTCACTAAGTAGGCGCTTTCGTCCGGCAGCTCATTCATTTCCACACGAAATTTTTGCTCTTCGCGCGATCGGATCCGCTTCGATTCGCATGACTTCGCAATGAACAAGTACTTCTATCACAACATGAGCGGTTATTTCAATCCACTGCTTGCAAGTGCTGAGTACCGGTTATATTATGTGGGAATGCTATAGGACGTGCTATCACGTTACCGCGTTACCACAAGGGCAATAAACTACGTCCCCGATCCCCAAACGTTTTGCATGCTGTACCAAATTCGCGATTATATCAACGACCGGGGACCCGACTATTTTGGCTGTTGAAAAACAAAAAAACAACGCGCATAACATTAGCCACCTTAGTTTACTGCTGTTTATTTTTTTTGCTGCTAAGTAACATGTTTACAACGTGACATTTGAAACTGCTTCTTTTGTTACATAATATTTGTAATATTTGGTTCCACGCTTCATGCTGCAATGCGATAGTATCGTGCAAATGTGCATCTGAAAATCTGTTTCGACATTTGGACTGGCAATATTTGATCTTAGAAAGATCTGTTCGCAGAGTTAAGTCTTTCCAAACAAACAAACCAATGTTTCAGCATGTTTCGAAAATTTTGGAAATCACTCCTTTTAAAAATCCAGAAGAGTTTTCAATAGAAAGTTTGCTTTCCGATCGATTTTCAAAAATCTTTAAAAACTCATGCGTGGACCGGTTGACTCGCGCGGATTGCGGGTACGCGCATTTGCAGGCCGGGTACCTGAACCAGCAGAGCTATGCATGCGGGTGCAGGTTGAACGTGATGCGGGCAGGAGGATGTTGACCCAATGCATGTGAAAGTGACATGACCGAAAATATCAATGCTGCAGAGAGCTTGTGGTACAAGAGTGTAGCGACGTTCTTCAATGGTGGCGAGGTCACAGGTTGGAGTTTCCAGCTCTCAGTGATCTTGCACGAACTACGTTCTGCGTGATGGCAACTAGCGCTGCTGAACGAGCGGTAATATAGCAAATTTAGAGAATTGGTCAAATGACATACTATTTATCAACATAGCTCCAAAAGCTGAGAACAAAGCTCTCGAGGTTGACTAAAAGTTTTCACATTTTTACTTTACAGTGAATTTTGAAAGCTTTTGTTGGCTTTGTAATGAACCACTGAATAAATTAACAATAATCATGACATTTTAGTGGTTTTCAGACACACAGTGACATCACCTTTTTTCACTTTATCAAAAATAAAATGCTGTTTTTACTAATTTTAGTAACTTGAATGATGTCTACTCTTGTTCTCTATGTATCCTCACTTTTTATTCTTATTTTGTTTGTTATCTTTCCTGTGCACGACTTTTACACAGAAAATTACGTACCGATGTTCTTTTTTTTCATTTCGTTTTATTGTATTTTATCTTTGTATCTCATTAATTATTATTACTTGTTTTATTTTCGCTTGGTTCATAATATTTTGGAAATACATGAACATTTCACTTTTCCTGTATTTTGTGTCACTTACTTTCTAATGAAATAAACAATGCATCGCCGATTTTTAAGCACAGCTTGATTGGCATCCAAGTGACTCCTCAGTAAATTGCACAAACGACCTGGACGAAAATGAGGAAAGTGCACGTGTCAAGTATTTTTTATAGTTAATATTAAAAAATGGAAAACTAATTGCAATTTCTTATTTGTCCAATCTGTGACTGAGATTGATTGGACCGACATACGTGAAATTAACCTTTGAAAAGTTTGATTTTTGGACACCCAAGGGTAATTTATGGAAATGTATGGATTCCAAATTACTTTTTTGTTTCAGAAAATGTCGAGCATCAACCTACGTCAAAAACAACATTACCTAAAAATCTGTACATATTTGAGCATCAGAGCATTTTGTTTAGAAATAGAAAAGTTGCAGTCTCATTTGGTAGTAAAGGAAGTTGTAATATCGTTCTAAGGGAAAAAGGCAACTTACATCAGAAACCTGATCTTGCATCCTTGTAGTGTCGATTAATTAGATTAATTGAATGTCATATTATTTAGAATTTTTTTAAAAAGTTCTTTGAACTTCTGTGCTCCTGGCGATTCTTCACGGCATAACACTGTGTTTGGAAAATAAGATTGAGGATGATAAACTCTCAACAGGTACGTTTTACTTCTATCATTGGTATGAATAAGTGAATTATGCCTTAAACAACTTTTTTTAATAAGGGTGAAAAGCTTTTTGAAATACACCTAAGCAGGTTGAGTCCATATAACAGAACGTTTTCGACATTGACGTTGGAAACAGTTTAAACCATATGGAGAAAAACCAATCGTTTCAGGTAGTAGTCGTAAGTTGACACTTACAAAAAAAACATACGCAGTGGAGGACTGGCAACAGTGTGACGAAAGGAAGAATTGTAAGGAAGATAGTTCGTAAAAAAGCCGCTCCACGTGCGGCGACCAATCCCAAAAAGAAGGAACGTCATTTCGCAGTAACTTCAAAGAGGATGATATGTAACCACAGGATGAGCCTATACGGAATGGCATAAAATGCGAATGATGGATATGTCGCAGAGATGGATGAAAACGTTCGGGAAAGATTGCTTCTTGTCAATATGTAAGCCTCACCGGCGTTTCAATACGTTCAATCGAGTAGTTTTAGCGCGACGTAGGGTTGGAGAGGAAAATGGCTTTTTCAAGGCGCGGCAGCATTACTGCTGCCGAAAATGATCAAGGACCCAGCATACTACAGCTGAACACCGAGGAGGTCATGGTAAGCGAGGTCAGCGTCTTTGAGCAGGTAGCCCTTAAGAATAAAGCACTAGTCGTTGTCCTTCAGGAGACCCACTGCAGAACTGCAGACAGGCTAGTTATTCTATACTTCTCACTAGCTGGGTCAGTACTGAGCATGGATCACGGCCTTGCCAAGTTTTTCACGAGCAGTTGGAATGGTCACTGGTCGATCTGTCTCCAGAGCAATCAAACTCTCAACGTCTACAAACCACCACCCTCGCCACTCACACCTGTACGGCCATCTCGACGTTTTCACGCACCAGTCTGTATGCTGGCGTCTGCCAGCACGTCAACTGTTTTCTGGCACATCTCCTGACGGCGAGAGCCTCGACTCGTGGGAAGCAGCCAACAACCTTATGCTGCACAACCCAAAGGGAGTAACCAACGTCTTCTCTCACCGATGGGAAGTCGGCACAAATCCGGATCTGGCATTCGCGGGTGGCGGCAATGCCAACCGGCTGCCTGTCAGACATGTTCTAGGAAAGTTCCCGCGGCCACAAAACTGACCCTTTCTCATAATGCCACCGAGGTTCAAGATTCCTGCCTACAACCTACAACGATTTGCTGAAGCGATGATAATTTCACAAGACTGATTGGAATTACTTTTGCTTTCATACAGGAGAATCCATTGAGAGATTGATACCTCTGGACAGAACAAACATCGAGAGCGCATACTTGGAGCTACGCGAGAGGCTGTTATTTTCCGATAAATAATTTATCAAATGTGGCTGTCGCAAGAATTTTGTGCCAGGTTGGGACCAAGAGTGCAGGATACTTTATCGCTCCTTCCTCTGAACTCCAATACGAACTAACTCTGACAGAGCCACTTCACCCCCTTTTCCGCGACTTGACAGGGAAGAGACGGGAGCAAAAGCAAGAAGTTGTTAATCCCATCAACTTCATGCATTCCAGCCGCAAGGTGTGGAGCACCAACAAGAAACTTACTTGAATGTCTGGACATGCTGTATGTGCCCCGTCTCAGCAAAATCCATCGCCGCGCAACTCGTGAATAACGGGACAAACAAGACAATGGAGCGCGAGACAAGAGGCTCGTCAACGAGGAGGTGCCCCACCTGTGAAAGGTCCGAACACTTGAGGGAAATAGCATCTTAAGCCCCTTTACGGAAGAGGAGTTTGCTACCGTCCTCAGCTCCCTCGAGCCAGGAAAATCTCCGGTAATGGATTCTATTTTCTCGGAGTTTATACTCCATTCCGGATCAGCTATCGAATCTTGGTTGTTCCATTTCCTCACTTCCTGCTTGCTCCAACTGAAAATGCCCAAGATTTGAAGAAATGCACTAGCTGTTGCGATCCGTAAGCCAGACAAGCCATTGGGTGACGCAAAGAAGTATCTCCCGATATCTCTGCTGTGTCTTCCTTTCAAGACCTTTGAGAGATTCATCTACGCTCGTTTGGAACCAATTATGGACCCCTTACTTCCGCAGGAACAGGTGGGCGTTTGACACGGGAGGTTGACCGTAGATCAGGTCACCTTGCTTTGGCAAAACATCGAGGATGGCTTTTCGGATAGAAGACGGCAGGAGCTGTGTTTGTCGATTTCACAGCGCATGGCGTCGCGGCCTCACCTGCAAGTTACTGCGATTGCTACCTGACAGACACATGGTCGTCTGCATGATCATGGAGGTGGTTGGCATTCACCGCTTCTCCCTTAACACCAGTAGCAGCAAATGGAGCAGGTTAAGAAGCATCAAGAAAGGCGTCCATTAAGGATCCATCTTGACAACCCTTCTCTTCAAAATCTACACCTCTGAATTGCCGAAGACCGTCTCCAGAATGCATGCATACACTGACTATCTGGCAACCATTTATGTTGATGGAGACTGGCAGGTAGTGTAAAGAGTGCTCAGCGAACACATGGCGATTATAGGTAAATACCTCCAGACCTGGATGTTGAAGCTCAGCACTATAAAACGGTGTCTGAAGTCTTCCATCTCAACAATCAAGAAAGAAGTCAAATGTGAGTCCAAGGTTAATTTCAATGATGAAACCCTGCTCTTTTGCTCTGAGCCCAAATGCTTCGGAGTAACGTTGGACAGGTCGCTCACGTATCGCCGACACCTTGAGCCACTTCGCAAAAAAACTAAGATATCTTGTTGCTCTCTAGAGGAGACTTGCTGGCCTGGCTGGAGTGCTGGGGCAACAACGTTGCGAACAGCCACCTCAGCCTTGGTCAATTCTGTAGTAGAGTACTGCGCTCCTATCTGGTCCCGCAGGCTCACACCGCCTCATTGACCCTACCATCAATGATGCCTTGCGAATTGTGACTGGATGCCTGCGTCCTACTCCAGCGGACACCCTTCCCATCCTCGCAGGCATCCAACCTGCTGAACGTCGTCGGAATGCAGCCACACTGTCTCTAGCACGCCGTGCCATGGAACTTGCACATCTGCCCCACTCAGCGCTGACCTGTCCACGCGCGGCGTACAACTGTCTCCTTTCTCTGAATCGGGTGAACATTAGGAGTAGATTTGATAGTCGATATCGCTGTTGTCACGTGGCAAGTGCAGTGTATTTTTTGCGTGGGGATGCATCGATTTTTTCATGTAGCCCACCATGTCAATAGCCGTGAATACCATTTGATGTTCTACCTATATAGTGCGCTCCACCGAAGCTAGCGTTAGTCTGGTTCGAATATCTGCTTACGGATCATAGCGAAGACTTAAAAAATTGCTTGCGCCTTGTCTTGCCTCATGATTGGTAAGGATGGGTGCAAGAGAAAGCTTCAAGAGCAGTGCTATAGACTCGCAACAAGTGCTGGTTTCATTCTAAAAATACGATGAAAACAACTTTTTGTGTCAATCTTGATCTAATTCTCTATTGCTAAATGCACCTGAGTATTACAGTGCAAAACATTTTTCAAATATTTTAAATAATTTAATTAAAACCATACTGTGGGAAGCCTTATTCGTACCTTGTTTACCTTATCAATGAAAAACGGAACACTGATTGCATGACCGTAGCAAATATTTTTGCATGTTTTGTTCTAATACCAGAATATTATAAAACGTTTTCGCGAGATCGATTTCTATATGCCTGAAATTTCTGTTTACAACCTGATTTAACGCTCTGAGAATAAGGGATTCAAATTCGTGTTTACTTGTGAGACACATCGTGTGATTTGCTGAAGTTTTAAAAAATGACACTACGCAAGTAAAAAATAACACTACGCAAGACACAACAAAAGTTTTAAAAAATGACACTAATGCGTTAGAGATTGTTAGGTCATTTTACATGCACGGTTCTCAAATCGTGCCCTGCAGAGGTTTGAGCACAATTTTCTTTTTGACTAGAAATTCAAAAACGTGTACGGCTTACCATTGTACAATGAATGAAGCGCATATTTAAAAAAATATTAATGAAGGAAATCATAAAATAACAATTTTGGCCAGTGAAAAATAATTTCTGCTTCTGTTCTCTTTCAGTAATCAAAAAAGCATAACTGGTTTATATTCGCTCGATTGCAAATTTTGTAACTCTTTAGCAACGAGTTTTGAGCTTTTGAGGATCGCACGGCTGTGGATATGTTCCTTGACTGGCCATTCCTCGGATCAACTCAGACAACGCATGCTCGCAAGCTCCGAAACTCGATTCGTACTTTTTGCATCTTCTACTTTGACCTGTGTTAATATCTATGCAGGTGCAATCCCATTTGAGCTGGAATCCGTGGATTTTCATGTTGTTGTGGCAAGAGATTGGATGTCCTCCGTAGGTGGCCTGTGATTTCAAACAACAACTATTGAAATAAATTTGAATAAAAACGGTGAACGTCTTTCTAGATCACGATCGACAAACGAAAGGGCAGAATAACATCAATGATATTTATTTAATTCTGTCATTTTTGCGCATAAATCATTTTCATTTGTTGAACTCCTTCCGAAATGCATTCTTTTTTATGACAACTGAGCTGTTTAGACCAAGCGGTATTCAGTCATTTTCATCTATTTCCCGTTATCTGCGATACCGTTTACTACAATGCTGCACTGCACTCTTTTGTGTCAAAGAAAGTATTACGTGACTGAATGGTTTTTCAGAGCTGTTCAGTTTAGTCCACTACTCTTTCTTCGGGTTTATCCGTGTCTTACTACTTGATTTAAAGCCACTTGTTCCAACAAACACACGAGTTTACCTCATCTTGTAAAGGATAGAAATTAAATCGATGCTTGTGCAAAGATGAGATGATACAAAATCAAAAATTCATTTACAAATCACTTAGCAAAGTAGTTTTCATAACATTGCGCAAGATGCAGGTTTTGCAGTTTTTAGTAACCTGACAGCGAGTCAAAGATGTTTGACAATGCTTGGCAAATTGCGAACCACATAAGATTGAGGTTTACTTGAAACACATAGCATCCTACAACCTCTGTAGCCCCAAGTCAACTGCCGAAATAAAAGTAATTTGGCAAATGGCATACCAATTGCTTGTATATTAAACACTGAGCATGTTTCAGGTCATTTAACACATCTTATAAAAGTTTGATCATTCGGTTTGGTTTCTCACAGCGAAACTTCCGCTTCCACGTATAATGTAAGCTTTCAGTTTTTCAAAACTTGTGGAGTGCTGGCAGTTTTCCCCAGTCGTGCAAGGAGGGCATTGACGTGTTGACTGCTCCGACGGACGTTCCATATTTTCTGAACACATTGCTTCTTCAGGTTCCTGAAATGCAGTTGATGCAGAAATTGAACCAAAGTAACGCAATTCAATTGCGTAGTGAGTTGCATAAATGTTTGATTTCAGATATTAACGTTTGTTATGTTTTGACCTGTTTCAATAACTTTGCTGGGTCAAGAGTTGCTACAACAGTTCATACGAATTTTTTTTAATTTTTGAAAACTACCAACGTTTCAGTTTTAAGAAATATATCCACATCGTCTGAAGCAGGCCCGTAACCAGGAGGGGCGAAGCCTCTCCCAAATTTTTTTGCCCCCTCGGAAAAATGTGTTGGACATAGTTTAAAAATACTGGACATGGTTTAAAAAATTCGGCCCCCTCTTAGAAAACTCCTCGCCCCACCTGGTGTCCCAAGCTGGTCACAGGCCTGGTCTGAAGGCATACGAAAACGACCAATTCCCTTTTCAACAACAAAATACAAAACAATAATTTTTAAATCTACCATTCGGTAAAAAAGCTTTTAACTTTGATGCTTACTGATATCTTTCGCTCTGCGGCGCTCGAAACTTTGCAGACTGATCCAACTATTTTCTCACGTGATCGATCGCTCTTCACATCTTTTGCTGCAACGTATGACGTATTACTTGTAAAATCACAAATGTTGTAGTTAAGGCAAGCCATGATGCCCAGGAAGCATTCGCAGATGCATCGCCGATTGGTGAGACATAGACAGCGATTAAATAAAGCTTTTGCGCAGTGTGAAGTATGTGACCACGCTTTTAATTTTTGGTATTCATATCATTACAGAAATAAAAGAACGGTTAGAGGCATCACCAGTTTCCCATGTACTTGAAGAAACTATGGAGCAATTACGTAAAATCATATTAGAAAAAGCTCTACGTAGTAAATACGGTAATACAGAACTGTGAAAAGCTTTGTTTTGATTTTTATTATAAATTGAGAACTTTTATAAAATGGAAGCTTGTTTCATCCATAGTAAAATATAGAAATAAACACGTTTAGGATTTTTGATAAAAACTAATCTCAAAAAAACAAGTTAATATCATAACGGCAGTCATAACAGAAAATTTATCTTTGTGTTTTCAATAGAAGCAGCCAATATTGTGTTTGGGCTTCATTCATATCTAGACTGGTTATTTTCAAGTAAACGATCTTCATTTCTAATTGTAAAATTTGTTTCTAATACATATACAGTGTGTTATCAGAACTTCGGTCTTTTAAATAACAACTAATTTGGGAAAAGAAGAGTTCTAAATGTCAAAAATATTGCACAATATCAGTAACATAACGATTGTCTAAAGGAAAGCTTTGCTCAGTTTAAAATTAACATTTTACTCAAATATGAAAACTGGTTTGGTGTAATCTTATATTTTCTACCTAGAAACGCAACTGCTTATGTTTACATTTAGCACACTTGTTTGGTAAATAAATTGATTAAAATATTGTTTTTGAAAAAACAATAGAGCACTTAAATTGCATTTTTAACATTTTCAGAAAGAATGATAACAGAATTGAAAATCTATTATTACAGAAATTCGAAATTTTTCAAACACCATCTAATCCGAGATTGCGTGCAACAAACATTAGATCATATCTTTGACTCACTTGACTTGTTGGTTGAAGCGTAATTGGAAAAGTTCACATTACTTGAACTAAAGGCGATGAGAGCGATAAGAGCAGAAAAAATGAGGAACTGAGTACCTGAACAAAACAATAAATGTTTTTGGTATCATTTTAATTAGATGTGATTGTAAATGAAAACGCACGAAGGTAAATTGCGTGTTTAACTCACTTAGTGAAGTGATTGAAGAATAGTCACCAATGCTGACTCCCTTACTGTTTGGAAGAATATTCAGATATTTTATATGAAATCTCCGACTTTCTACTTCCTCCTGAAAAAAAATTCAAAAATGTTTATTTGCGAAAGAATCTTACACTGCCTCATACGAATGAAATCTGTTTTTGTCTTAAAAAAATGATTGATGAAAAGTTAATTGCAACGCAAAAATCAAATTGTTTGAAATCTGCATGTTTGCGTACAAAGAGTCGAGTCAAATTTATTTCTAAATAGGTTTGGGTTGTTCCTTTGAAATACGCATATAGTTTTGCAAGCTTTAAATTTTTTGTTGCATGATAAAATTGTGCATTAAGTGAGCAAGGCAATACTCTAAGTCAAAACTCGACGCTGGCTGTGTCACAATCCAAAAGTGATTCTTAGTTGTTTGCTGTGGTGGTTAGCCTTTGTTTTGCATTGTTGCATTGGTGTTTTGCATATAGTTTGCTTTCGAAAATATAGTGTTTTTCACTGTTTAAAAAAGTGGTGTTTTTCAAAATCCTTTTACCAAATGCACGCTGAAATAACTTTTTTCAAAGCTTTCATTTTAATGCTTTGTGACATTTTTTGTCCTACGCCGTTTTTGTCGCAAGACCTCTTCAACTGCACTGGAAGTTTCAAATGAACAAAGGAGCTATACCGTCGGTAGTCTGGTTAGTTCTTTTTCATGAGCTTTGGCCTCTCTGCTTTCGGCCATAAAAGACCAACCGACGATTGGTCCCTGTTGTAAGGACTAAACGTGAAGAAATTAAACTACAAAATATTGTTCTTAGCATGTTTTGTTCTACGTCCCGAAGGATGTAATAGAAAATCTTTTCGACGGATTACAGACGGAAGCCTGTCACAGTCTCCAATAATCGTGCCAACGGTCGTAGTCACATGGCTGGAGAACTGAAACTGAGATAACAAAAATCAGATATAGATGAACTTTCAAAAGTAGTTTGGGAACAAACTGAAAGGTAGAATATAAAATTGTATCTTATACAGAATTTCAAAATCCATGGTTACCACCCGTATTTTTTTAATTGTATGTCGCGGTTTAGATTGTGTTTTAATCGTTTCGTGCAATTTACAATAAAGGGCGGGTTGTATTTTTTACCAACAGTTTAAATCTGATGCTCTGTCACTTTTTGGCTCAGTCTTTATCGACCAAACTCCCTTCCGTCTTTTCTTGACCTCCATGCCATAGTATGTCAGCAGGCCCAAGAAAGAAGTAATCTCCACTGTGTCTGTACATGCGCACGACCGAAATATAATAAAAAACAAACCAAACGTGTGAACGTGTGTTCCACCACAGAAGGCATCATGATAACTACCAGACATTGTGTGATAAGTACATTCCGTTGGATATAACAGTTAGTTTTGTTATGTTTTTTTTACCACTTTAACGATTTGGACGTTGTTCAGATTATGTGAACCTGTAGACACAGGGCTGAATTTAAGCTAAACAATATTTAAAACTCCGATAAAGAGACGGAATCAATCTCATCTTCATTCAATCCAAGCAATGATTTTGAAATTTGACATTTTTTATTAGATTTGCAGCAAAAAAATCGTTTTCTTAGTTTCGAACAGAAAAAATAAAATTTTATTACCTGTGGCCCTCCTCGAAAATTATGGTTACCTGTAGAAAAAATATGTTAATGCCCTCCCCTGGGAAAAATTCTGACGACGCCCATGGTGTGAGGTGAAACCAGCAGCGAGGCCGTGAACCAATTCTTTTTGAGTGTTGATGCATTTGAACCTTTCTGTGTGTTGATATTCAAGCAATTAGTTTTATGTTTGGAAACATTTCTTGATTGACGCTACTGCAGCACTCTTGGAGAGACTACTTGCTTGAAAATAGATATGCGCGAGTCCTAAATCATCGCACAATGTTAAAGCGGAGCCAATTCGGTTGACTCTTCGAAAGCTTGCAGCAAACTTTGTGATTGTTATTCGATGTGTTAATTACTAGTGTGTGTTTAATTCGTGCTTGCGTTAGTGTTTAATGAGGGAGTAAAAGCAGTAACCGCAAATGCAAATTCTGGTTCCAGCAACTGCGCGTAAAGCCGATCTGTCTGAGGCAAGGTGTTGTTTTCCAAAACCAAAAAACAATGTGAACGTTACCATAAAAATTGTGTCATTTACCTTCTTCTTCTCGCTTGTTGAAGGTTTGCATTTTTTCTTTTTCACTTTTTTTTCTTTATCATCCTGCGATGAGTCGCTGTCATCATCACTGTCCATCACCACTTCCAACAGTCAATGTTAAAAGATTTTCACAATATAATTATGACAGTTCTAATGCTGTTTACCTTCACCAAAGTTCTCATGCAGCAAATGCAAATACTGCCTTTCATGAAATGAAAAGAAACGTTCGAAAGCAAGGTTTGTTTGAAAAACGTGACCACACACAGAGTTTTATTTCCATCCCCAATACAATGCTTGAAACAAATTTAAAATGACATGCGGGTGCTTTGCACAACATTTATGTAATAAGTCCAAGTCATACTGCTGACTGCTTTGACATGTGATCGAAGTAAGCTTTTTGCCTCAGCGTGGAATAAGTCAATTGATTCGTAACAGTATGGGTACGGTTAACGTTTATGTCCAAGTAAAATCACATGTAGATAGAAGGGACTAGAAAAAATTCAGCGAAGTCTACTTAGAGATGCCAAAAGATAATTGTCTTGTTATTAATTTTTGGATTTGGATTATAGAAACAAAACATTTTTAAAGTCATTGACTGCTCCTATAAAATTTCTAATTACTGTTATAAATATTTTTGAGAAAACAATAACTTGCGTGAAAGTTTCAAGCTACATAAGCATTGAATTAGATCGAAACGGCATACCGAAGAAGTCAAAATTATTGCACATATTGAAAATTACATGTTTGACTTTACAGAGCAAACAGTTTCTTTTGGGAAAAATGGTCTTATTGTCAAACTCAGTATGCTGATATATCTGATTTATCTGACATAACTGAGTTTATGATAACTTGTTTGACCGAATGGGTAATCAGTAAATATTTTCAGTCGCGATTGTTAGCTCTTCATGGTATCGTCAGTGGATTACAGACTTTATTATGGTTAAGTACATTTGCTTAGGCAAGTTTGCCCTTGTATTGAAGTCGTGGTAGCTGAAAACTTTAAGCTAATCGCCTAAAAATAAAAAATGCTGCAATATTGGCAAGTAGGTGGAATCAAACTGAAAAATATTTCTACTGTAGTTTATGTAATTAATTTCTGACGTAAAAAAACGTGAAATGCAGTATTTAACAGGTCTGCAAATTTCAAGCGACATTGTTTGAATGCATTTGCAAAGAGAACATTAAACATTTTCCAAATCCTATTAATACAGCCATACACACGTAGATCTATACTTCACGTTAGTTCTACAAATGATGACAAAGTTCCAAGGTTTGTTTAATGCCTGGCATTTCATTCTGTTGTCCTGAACCAGGCAAAAGGTATTTGCTTCAGAAATTCTTGTTTTGCGAAATGACATTTTCAAGGATAGCTGTGTGCTCTGTAAGATGAATTAAAAACTCTTTAGACATTGTCATCGCTAAAATATTTGACTGCTTCACTGGTTTTTCAAAGCCAGATAAGAGATGTTGTGTTAGCATTAATAAGTTAAAGTCTCTGAAAAAACTGTAAGAGCTATTCTTTAAATTTTCATATATTGTTTACTAACCGTAGTTATCAAGAAACACACACGTGGATTACTTCAAATGAATGAGGACAACTAAAAGAAAATATTGAAAAAAAAACAAAGAAACGTGAAAGGAAAAAGAAAACTACTTTCTTCGTTGGACACACCGACAACATGCTGCGTTATTATTCTTGCCTTGGCTGCTGGCGTCAGTGTGGCTAGTCAGATGCAATGCTTAATCAGTACATTCAGCAATGATGCTGATGAGTGTCACTGGTTTCGAAAGTGTATGATCATCACAACAACAAAGAAACCTGCCTGACTTTCTGCTTCTGAGCGATCGACGAGCAGCGCGGTCGATATCCTTTTGATCAGAAGTAAGTCTATCTGCAACACTGACTAGTATAAAACTCGGAATAACACAGACGCTGAGAGAAATGATGGAATGCAATGTGTACCGACATGTGAATTGCAACAAAAGTATGTCTTGTGCAACTCTAACTGAACAAGGTGACAGCAGTGGAAAAACAGACTCATGAACTTGCGTGTCCTCTAAAATCCACAAATAGCTTCAGAAAATCGCTTTTCTACTCACAAAAACGTGCGGATGTTAATCAGCCAGATGTGGAATTACGAAACAAACAAGGTATTACCACATACGTTCATCTCGCACGGACTGTTTTGCGAATTAACTGCAGTTTGAATCTGATGTTTTCAGCTAACATCTGATGGTGCGTTACTGCAGCGTGAGGTCTAACACACTAGCGTGAGATCTAGATCCCGTTAGTACTACAGCGTGAGACCTGCCGCTGCATTATAGGAAGAAAGGTAAAAATAAACATGTCATCATATATTTCCATACACTTACATTGCGATACACCATCTTCGTCTGCGTTAGGAAGCATTTTCAATCTTTCACGTCTGAGTGAGATTACTGCTAATGTTTATTTATGTTTTGAAACTTGGTGCTTGGTGATCAATGCGTGAAGCCTCATGGACGCAAATCCACGCTTGTGGCGACGTTGGCCCCATTTTGGTTCTAACAAAAGTACACAGGAATCCATCTCAGAATGTTTGAAGAACGAACGTTTGCTGAAAAGATATCTTTCGGTTTCGGTAAGATTTTATTGTTTTAGGGTGCGGACAAGGCATAGCTAAGCACATCACTCTGACTCAACTCATGATGTACTGAAAAGAAGTCAGGAAATCATGTTCCTTGCCACTAACGTGGTTGTCTTTGAAACTGTTTTTTGATACCGCACCTATTTCATACAAATGTATCCGTTCGTTTTGCCTAAGAATTTGCCTGAAACGCATAAAAGTTCCATTTTATTGCAATAAATTCCTACGAACTTCATTTCTTGGTCTGATTTGAAATCACGATAGCATTTTTAGAGGTGTGCATCTCAACCTAAATCTGTCATTAGTGTATTTTCAAAGCTTAATTTTATTGACACACATTCATTTTTCATTCTTTTTTGGTTCTTGTGAATGGCGATGAGATTGTTCTTGTCGTCGGCAGGTTTTGCTTCCACTGCTCTCTTCATGCAATGTATGCTGCAGGTTGCATCAACCTAACAAAGCGAATTTTGTGCTGCTTTCTACGCAAAGCTTACTCATATATCATGTAGTACTACTGTATGAAAGCATCTGGGTCCGATGTAACCTGATAATTGGAATTAAAATAAAGTAATATCTTAACATAAAAAATACTTTCAGAAATTTACCCTCTGAGCGTATAAGCACTGCTGCTGCATCTTAAGTGGCAACGACAGCACAGGCTCTCCGTCGCATCCTTTATTTACATTTCTCTTCGCTGATGAGGTTTCAAGGAAACTATTTTCAATTCACTGGCAAGGCTACGTTATATTCCTCGCTACCCTTACTCATCATGACCGTGTTGGAAAGAACTGAATGGCTTTGAACCAAAGCACAAAATGCTTCCCATTTCTGCGTGACTGATATTCGAGCATCTGTAACTGTAGATATACGCGACAAAGTAAAAGCTTGTCCCACGTTTTTACGACAGCTTGCGATGGATGCGCAATTCTGTATCGTATTACGTCTGTGGTCAATCGTTCCGCTTGACAACGTTTTTAGCTAGACTCGACGATGGCAAAATCTCAAGGTAGCAGCTCAAATTGTAGCAACCACCTTGTACATCACACATTCTTGTTTGTTTGGATAGTGTTGCGATCGGAAAAGCCCGAGCGGCATATGCGCAAAGCATATGCCGCTCTGGTACTTAGTTTTCATAAATGTGTAAAAACTAACGTACTTAATTTTCATAAATCTGTGAAAACTAAAATGACGTCGAAAACACAAAAGCATCACAGCACTGTTTTATAACTTTTACATTAATTTGATCAGATATACGAGAGAAACTCTGCTGCTTGATTCAAAACGCACCAATGTAGCAGCTGATACAAAGATTTTAAAGTTCTTTAGCAGCCAACTATCTTCGCAGCAGCATCTACTGCCAGGTATACGTTTGCTGTCGCGTAACTCTACAACCGATTTCAAGTCCGCTCAGAATGTACAGAGATTATCAGCAATCATTGCCATGACAAGGATTTCTGAAGAAAGATGGGCGAAATGCGGCTGAATAAACGTTTCTTACTTGTAACGAGTTTTTCTTTATTCACGCTTGCCTTTGCCTTAGAAACCTATCGAACCTGGCTATACAATAATTGCCACAACTTTTGTGTTTTCGACGTCATTGTGGAAACAAATTTATGAAAACTAAGTATGCACCACAAAAAGTTTTCCGATGTAGCGAGCTTTGATTCATGGCACTTAGCAATTTTCATGTTTTTTTAGAATTTCAACCGTTGCAAGGTAAAAAATTCATGCAAACTGCTTGGATCGCATTTAGGATAAAACTTGAAATGTGCTGCAACACATTTCAATGTGAGATTTTAACTAAACGGCATGTCTTGAATTCAGCTTGCGAATTCATACTTGTTCAGAAAGCCATTTCTACACATAGCCAAATAACTGAGATTGACGGGCAGCGTTTCCATCGAACCGATCAACCATGTCCGTCGCAGTGGGTGCGTTCTAGAGTCCTGCGCGGGTTGAAATTTTGTGTCCGCTCCCGCCCCGCACCCGTAAAATTTAAACCCGCCCCGCAGACCATCACAACCCGCGCCCAACCCGCACTTTTTCGGTCTCAAACCCGCACCTGTCCGAAAACTACTAAAAAGTCATAACTAGGGCAAATTTTTGTTGTAATAAAATCGTGAAGAAGTATACATTTATTTCTAACAAAAGTTGCATTTATGCACAAGCATTTTAAACGACAGTGATTTACTCAAGCGATTTATTTGCATATATTGCTAAATATTTCCAAACATTATCTGGCGAGAAATGGCGATTATTTGCCAGCAGTTTGCGTAGCATGCTAAAACTTCGCTCTACAGTGCAGGAAGTTCCTTGGCAATTTTACAATTTGGCCTAGAGTTCTGGACTCATAGGCGTAGCCAAGGGGGTCAAAGGAGCCATGGCCCCTCCACATTTTTAGAACATATTGTCATTTTGTACTTTGAGAGGCGTTTTTCTAAACAAAATAGTGTTATTCGCCTGAAATCAAACATTTTGTCCTCCCCAAATTGTTTGCCCTCCCCCAAATTCCTGGGCTGGCTACGCCACTGTCTGGACTGATGTTTGTTTGGCCGGGTCATTTCTACAGTTGCTTTTAGGTCATTATTCAGTTCGAATCGGTTGTCAAAGAGAACTTAACTGTACTGAAATAGTTCTCAAGCATGTTTTTAAATCACACTTTTACATTTTGCGCATTAGGCCTACTTGATAAAAGTTGCAGAAAAAAGTTGCATGTAAACAAGGAAAAAGTTGCAATATAAAATTCCTGCAACCAGCTCATCGTACCACATTTATTATGAGTATTTTAGAAGCTGTTGGAAGCTGTAAAAAAGTTGAAAAACTTGCCCTAATCATAACGTCTGAAGGCAAGTCTAACAAGCAGCAAAATCAAGCTACTCATTCTTTTTCATTGACAACCAAACCAAAACTTTCCACAGATCTGATCTTTCACAGTCAACAGATTTGAG
>JGI24158J21664_10004418_pt1 | contig 18102 bp, 8 predicted proteins | sample Ectturendosymbi3_FD_21664 | JGI IMG/M metagenome (IMG submission 21664)
ATCTTGTTTAAATCCAAATTCCTGTCACTGTTATTAGCCTGAGCCCAGGTGGCGACGTGATTACGCCACATATAACGTAGAATTCGTAGCAGCAATAGAAGAGCTAACCTGGTCAAATGAGTAATCTCAATTGCTATTGTGCTGAGGATTACCGGTTCGACTCTTTCCTTGGTTGGCTCAGGGCGATGCAGCATTGTGCTTACAACAAATGGCTCCTAGCGTGTCGGTGGCTACAATCCACTGTTAATCTGCAGTCCACATTAACCTGCAGTCCCAAAACTGAACGGAAAGTTACAGTAATCTTCAGTCGCAAAACTGAATCGGAAGTTGCGAAAAAGTTCAAAAGAAAATAACCAATTCGAATCCAATTCTGTTCAAGCAAAAATGATAACATCCAAATCCATCAATGTATTGAAATGTCGCAAGATTTAAATACAAATACATGTTCATGTCTGGTTATTTTCATGTATTGAGCATATGAAAACCACACTTTCAATGCAGCTCCAATTGAAAGGTTCCAACAACACCCCCTCATTTTTGCAATGAAGCACACCAAATGCACGTTCTTGTTCTGATGGTTGCACCTGGCACCACCTTCACATCCTGGTCAAAGCACCACTTTGTTGTGATTGGAAAGGCCGAGCAGCAAGTGCGCAAAGCTTCCCACTGTTGCACCAAGCAATAATGAAGATCCCACGTCGTGAACATTTTATTTCTGTTTGTTCGCGCCACATGAATGTTGTTCATCATGCACATCCCGTTCGTGGTGAATCGCACATTCAACACGATGCTAACTGAGAGGCTGCAACACTTGCACCAAGGTTGGGCTAGACTTTTTGAGTTGACTGAGAGTGAAAGAGACAAGTAAAATGTAATCTCAATAAACTTAGATATAAATAACTTGCAATCAAACTTGTTAAACAACATTGGGCACAATTTTCTAACTTATCGGGCACCATTTCATATCATGTTGGGCACCATTTGCTAATTTATCGGGCACCATTTCATAGCAAAGAAATGTAGAAAAAACGTGAAATTTTCTGTGACTCAACATTGACTCGACTCGACCAAGTCATGACTCTTACTCGAAAAAATTTTAGATGACTCTGACTCGAGGGGCTTGTGACTCTGACTCGACAAAAATGACTCGGACACATCACTGGGAATCATATATCTAATTTCCAAACATAGCACATTCTTAGGTCACAAAGTTATTCGTGCGTTGCCGAATTAAACAGTACTCTAATGGTCATAATCATACTCAAAACAATTTTGAATGAAAAAGAGGGCTATCATTTTTTCCAGGTAACAGTAGTGCAGTCAGAATGAGAGTGAATAGGCCATGGCCTCCCCAAAACAAATTTTGTCAGATTTTTGCTGGTGCTTTGTATCAATTTTCAGCTCTTAGAAAATAAACGGGAGTAACATTTGGATTGAAGACGTCGATGACCGACGAGGTCATTGACTAGCCCCTGCCGAACAAATTTATTGACTGCAATACTGCCAGGTAATCTCACTGTTTTGGGTACTGCAAAAAGTGGTTTCATGTACGAAAGGCAAAATATAGAGGTAATTACGAATATATTCATCAGAAGTACTCGCGACCCACAGAAAACAGGCAAACAATCCCCAGGTTGAAAAACACTGCCCTAAACCTAAACATGTCAAAAAGTACATAAAAAGCATTCCCATCAAAGGTGTTATCTCTTCGAGCTGAGCCAAAGCAAATGGTGAGAGCAGAATGAAAGAACACTTGCACAGCAGCCATATAGACACTAACCACTCAACTATGTTCCCGTTAGTAGTAGAACTCAACATTATATGTGCACAAAGGTGGATACAGTTCGAATTGCAAAATTGTCTCAGCAGAGCTTTTGCCATTCATGGAAAAATACACTCCCATTTAACACATCTGTAAAATCGGATCACAACTAAAATTTTTGATATGTTCACAATAATCACATAAATACAAAAAAAATTTTCTCACTCCAATCCAGTCTTGATCCGCCAATAAAAAAAATGCAGTCCGGATCGAGCCCAGATCCGGCCAAAATTGGCTTCAGTCCTGATGAAGTCTGATCCGGTCCTGTCCGTGCTCATCTCTCCCGCGTATCCAAACGGCAACTCGGATAGTGATAATCTCTGTTGCATATGTGAGAGCCATGTTGGTGACTCAAGTTGTCTTGAGTTTCCTGGTAAAACGTTGGAGGAGCACTGCCCGGGAATACAAAGCTTGTTTGAAACAGATACCAGGCCAGTGGTCCCACTCCCAGTGTTTTTCCACTGATATCCTGCTGTGGTGAAATTGTATCCGTTAGTTCTTCCTTTTCATGCTTTAGTACACTCGCATCAGGTTCAGTAGACCTAGTTTGTGCAGCGTTTGGCATACTCTTCATGTCCCTATTGAGTCTAATCGCACATGTGCTGCAGTGTTTTTCACAAGGAATTAAATTTGGAGGTGGATTTTTCAGTTTATCGTACTACTAAGAGACTCAGGACCGCAAATATTTTGTCCTTTGCTTGTTTGGATGAATCTGAATGTTAAATGGATCACTACAATTTTTTGTTGCAACGAAAACTTCTAAGCAATCCTTGCTAATAATGAAACAAATTGTTTTGATGATATGGTGCACTTCAAATTGTTCAATTTTACTTTGCAATGCCAACACTTTGATATCTTCTCTTATTAGTTAAATGTTCTGCTTAGTGGTATGGTCTTTCTGGTGACAGTGGTTGACATCAGTATAAAAAACTTGCTTACTGATGCTGACATGTTAAAAACCTTATAGCCTATACCTTGAAAACACATTTCATGTTCATATTATAGGTAGCATGTATGCAATTGGGTACATTTGTTTGAGCTTTCAACTCTGTCATTTTACCATGGGAATATACTTTTGCCATGTTAATTTGACCTTCTATGTCCTAAATACTAAGTGTAACCTTAACCCTGGCATTGAAGTTGCGCATGTTGAAATGGTGGCAGTTGAAAGACCTGCTTTGCATTTAATTCGCTTGAACTTAACCAATACTCTCCACATATGCTAATTTCAATTTGCTATTACTCAAAAACGTAAAATATTACATGTTCCATATTTTGATGTATTGTAAGTAACATAAGCGCTATGTCTACGATATCCAATGGTCATCACCATTTTATAATTTGATCCACAGGGTCAATTTCAAGGTCAAATTATAGGTAAACAGCTCATCATCCCCAAATTTACCCAAATCACAACAATGATGCCAGATTTGATGTCTTGGTTTTCTCCCCTTTTCAAGGATACGTTACTTTTCCAGATTGGACCACTAGTTCAAAAGATGTGGTGATTTGAATTTAGGTGACCTTGAAATTTTCAAAAATGTAACCGCCCATAACTTGGAAACTGATCATCCTACCAATGAAAAATTATATGTTTGAGGTTTGGTTTGGGGGTCAAAACCAACATGTATGCCAAATTTCATTAAATTCTGATAGGGTAGGGTTTAGTCCATTGGGTGACTTGATGTGGAATAACCCTTGGAGAAAATAATTGTTAAGCTTGCTCATCACTGTCCATAAGAACAGAGTTGTGCTGGATGTTTATGATGTTAATTAAAAGGACAGTGGTTGTATCAGTATAAGCGATATGACCTTACGCATTAAAAATCCTTCTTTGCTCATCAACAACCACTATCCCAAGAGCTTCTTCATTTCTCTTACAAGGGCTGTTTTTTAGAGACAAGAAATTTTCACCTATGTCAAAATACACACAAAATAGATAAACCAGTTTTTTTAAGGAAAATGTTAGGTAAACAGTATGGACCTATAGGGACTTGAAAAATTTCAATTCTAGAGACCCAAATTGGGTCCCTAAAATACCTTTCTCTGATTCTAGGGACCTGATTTTCAATTCTAGCCCTACCTGAATCGGGCCCCTAAAAGGTCTTAAACGTGGATAAACATTCTTTTATTTTCAGTAAGGTAAATTTTGTTTACAGTTGTTAAACTAATATTATTCATTGATAAGGTTGTTATCATTTTTTTGCAGGTTGCTTGATTTCATTTGAACATCATCTGTTTCATTTAAAAATGTCCTTTGCGAAAGCTCCAGTGAAGCGGTTTAATGAAAAAGAAGGTTATTGCATGATTATACTTTGGCTGTTTGAATGTAACTTGTAAATAATTGCATTCACTAGAACTTTAAATCTTCTTACTTTTGAAGTAAGATTTGAAGTTCCAGTGAATGCAATTATTTGAGAAAGACGTATCTTCTAGTTTTTAATTGACATAGTTTGTGTTGGATGTATTAACTTAAGTCTTGTATTTGTATTCTTTCTCTGCCCTTTTTTAGCCTTTCAACATTTCACATGTTAGCATTGGTTGCACTTCAAGGACTGACAATGCATAGTGTTATGTGAAATTGATTTCTTGTTAAACATTCGCATAAAGATTAAATTGCATGTCTCACATGTGGAAGAGTAGTTACTTAAGATTAGGTTGCAGCAATCAACTGTGCATGTGTCAAGGTAATTGTTGTAAATGAAGCAAGCGTTACCATGATGTGTTACAGTGAAAAAACAAGCTGCCTTAATTTTTGTTAAAAAATTCCCAAATTTGGGAATTTATGCGAGAATAGTGGTGGTAAGGTAGCAATATGTTAATGCAGATAAAACATGAACTAAAATGCTTTGTAAAATGAACACAAAATACACTGTTGTCACCACTATTTAAATGTGTTTAAGATAAATTTGTTAGGATTTTAGTTTGGTAAATGTTGTGTATTAAAAAAGCATGCAGATATTAATCAGCATGCAAGTAAAACATTATTCAATGTATTTTTATTAGCTTAAAACAAGCCCCAAAATTTGTCATGCAGTTACAGAATACGTGGGAATGAAAACATACACTGTGTTATTATGTGGAAAGCCTAGTAGTTAATTATTAAGATAAGTTTAAAGCTCACATAAAAAGTCCTGCTTGTGTAGAGGTAGAAGGGTGCTTTCTACAAAATATTGTTTAACATCCTAGTAGTAGACATCATTATATAGTAAAGAATGATGCTACAATTTGATAACAGTTTGGAAGTTTAAAATGCTCAGAGTAGTATTGGGCAAATCATAGCTCATAGGCCTGTTTTAACCTGGTAAACTGAAAGCAATAACTCACAATGGTTTGCTGAAAATTGCCCATGTACCCTGATAAAAATGTCTACAAAATCAGAAACCCTGGTCCTCGTATATCAAAAATTCAAAAACAAAACATGTTGTAAAGTAACTATTCAGGTGACAAAGTTGCTTCAACCAGCAAATTTTTAGAATTGGAAATTGATTTTGTGTAACTCTATGCATTCTTAGTCCTGAAATCTTACTCAAATAAAATCTTAACATGGTGAAAAGCAATTGCACAAAGAGTAACAATGGTTTACCAAAGTGCCCATGAGCCATGGCCTGCAAGAACAACAAACGTGTCCATTACTGGCTTAGAAACTGAGTGTCAACTTGTGCGGAGACTATGTAGAAGTATGGATTAAATGTTTTAGTTTTTATGTTTTTTATTGTTGCTTTTAGGCTGTGCTCCACCACCAGGTCATTACTCTGTTGTGAGTCATGACAAAAGTGTGGGTGTACTCAAGTTTGACAACAACCTAGATCGTTTCAAGTCATTGGAACCATTGACATCTGAAAGTAGTGCAACAACTTTTAACACACCTGCACCACCAAGATCAAGTAAAAAGAAACTGAACTTCTCATCTGGAGAACAGGTTTGCAAGTGATGAAATGAGGGATACATTTCATTGCAGTTCTATGTTGATTTTAGCATATTAGTGTTTCAGGCTAAAGATTTGTTTGAAGTTTTCTTAGGTCAAAACTTTTTTATAACTATCAACAAAGATCATACTGAATTTCATTAAAAAAGTGTTCACAGGGTTCCTACAAAAATTTTGTCATTTTCCAGTCTGGAAATGTCTGGAAAAAAATGGTTTTTGGTCTGTTAGTATGGAAAAAGAAAATAATTTTCTAGACTTGATCTTATGACATACATTTTCATTAGATATATATTTTATTCAAGATTAATATAATTTTACTTTTATCATGTTTCATATTACAGTGCCTGTATTTGACCTGTGTAGGTCATTCGAGAATTTTAGTTTGGAAAAAGTCTGGATATGTCTGGAAAAAGTCTAGAAATTTATTTTCAAAACTGTGTAGGAACCATGTGTTCATTTCAATTTTGATTGCAGAACAGTTGGTGTTACTGAATTAGGCAAATGTAAACCTTTATTTTCTGAATATTTCATGTACTTCTTTCCCTTATTATTGTTTTTGATCATGTTAGTTTCTTTACTTCTTCATTAAGTTTACAATCTGATAATAACAAAATACAATATTGTGGGGTTAGCCCCTAAGGTTTTTGGAGGTTAACTCCAAAAAATTTTTTACCCAAATTTGTTTTTTTTTGGTCATAACTTTTGAATCAGAAATGCTAGATGGTCGGTCAAGGGCTCTCTAGACTCATATTATAGCCTAGTTGCCACTAAAAACTTGAGTCAAAAAATTGGCTCTTGGCGTTGTCACCCAGGGCCTGGTGACCTCAGCCAAAAATGTGTTAACCTACCCCCATGATGACGTCACCCACAAAAAAACAAGTCTAAAACATTGCAATTTAAAAAAATCTAAACTAGAAGACTTCCCAGCTTTAGAAGGTTTGAACAGCTCTCTAGTTCAATCATCTGGCAAGTTATGGTGGTGCAAAATGATGCAAAAAAGTGGCTCGTGTGGGTCTTGAAGGGAAATCGCCCTGCTCCTAAGGTGTTGATATAAACCAATGCAAAAGCTTTTTATTTCCAAATGCATTTTAACATCTTAACGCAAAACATGCAACTGTGTTAGCAGTGAGTGACACATAAGCGCTAGCTTAATGCAATCTTGTCAGATGAACTGCTTAACCTGAGAAAAGTCTTGAAAAATGCTGAAATATTGTGAGTGATCTTGAAATTCAAGTTTGGTAACAGATACATAGAAAATGGAGATAATTTTAGACATGCATTTTCAAGATGTATTACCAAATGATGTGTATTTTGTCAGGCAGCTAAGTGGATTGCAGTGCCTTGTCATTTTTGAAAAGAAGACACAAGCTGTAAGAAGTGCAAGTGTAAACCACAGGGTGCACAAAATGATTTTAGGCAAAAGTCACAAATGTGTTTCAACATAAATCTTGGTGAGAATATTTAGGGAATGTTTAATGGCTTATATATTTGCAATGATAAAGGTTTAGATCTGGGAAATAATGAGAAACACTGTTTTGGTTTTGAAAGCAAGTGATTTCCTACATGTATAAATTTGATGGCAATTAGTAGATTGTTTATTCTTTTAAAGTTAGAGTAGGTATTGCAGTGTTTTATAAAACGTGATGCATGGTGTCAAATGTGAAATTTTTATATAAAGGGCCATGACCAAGAACCAGGAAAAAGAAGTGGCACTGTTAAAGTTGCACCATCTGGAACACCTAAAGAATTGAAAGAAAAGCAAGCATATGAGCGTGAAGTGAGTCAAAATTTTTTTTGCACTGCATCAATGACTTGGTGACTTTTCATCACGCGACAATTAATCACTGACATTTAATCACTAGATAGTTAACCACGCAGACAATTAATCACTTCCCTGGTTTGGTGACATTTAATCACGTGACAATTAATCATTGACATTTTAATCACTGAATAGTTTGTTAAGTGATGACACCGAAAAAATGCATGTTGTCAGCTAGTATCAAAAAATGTCAGCTAGCATAAAAAAAATTCAGTAATGTCGGATGAAGGAACGATATCTAAAGCAGGTAAGCAGCGAAGAGCCAATCTTAAAATGTCAATCCTTTCGTGTTTTTTTTCATACCGATTTCGTTAACTTTTCGCGTAACACTTTGTGTTGAATGAAAATAGCAACCCGTAACTGTTGCACATGGAAATGCTGGTCTAAAAGCATTTATCGCTACACCCTCAAAAGGTAGTAGTATTCTCTCAGGAGAAGCCAAAATAATCATTCTTATTGCTCCATACAACATGCGATCATACACAACTTGAATCTTGTTCCGTACAAGGCAGTAAATGGGGACAGGATTTACGCCACGAGCGAGTTCGAAATGTATTGTATACAATTGAAAAAAGGTGTGTTGTGCATAAATGTGCGTGTTGATCTGTCTAGTGATAAAGAGTCTAAGTGATTAAATGTCTGGGTGTTTAATTGTCTGTGTGATTAACTATCTAGTAATTAAATGTCAGTGATTAATTGTCGCGTGATGAAATGACGCGTGATCAAATGTCTGTACACCGCATCAATGCCGTTTGCTATGTGTGAGTTTGTTTTGAAGGTTGATGTGTGGTGTTAACTTATGTACTGTTGCAACCTCTCCGGTGGTGTTGCGTTGGTTGTGTGATTCACCACGAATGGGAGATGTGCGTGAAGAACAACACCATACATAAATGTGGCGCGAACAAGCAACAATAGAGTGATCATGGCATGTGAACTTTGTTGTTGCTTGCTGCCACAGTGCGAAGCTTTGCGCACATGCCGCTCGGGATTTCCGATCGCAACAGTACCATAAAAATACATCAGAAATTATGCAACTTTAAGTTTTAGTTGTCGTAGCAAAGTGCATATTTGCCATCATTATATTTTACTTTGTTGCATACAAATTAGATTGAAATTGTACCTAATTTTAACACTGCCAATTTGTTTGTAGATTTATTTGGGTAAAGGAATTCATAGCACATGCTGCTTATGTTTTAGATTCGTCAACTTCTTCAAGTGTGCAACACAACTGAATGTGAACTAAAATCATGTCGTATGGAAGTTTCTCGACTTGAAGCTCGTGTTGTTATACTAACAAAAGACAAATTGTGCTTGGAGAGTAAACTTGGTCATGTAGAAAAAGACATATTGGTCTTGCAAAAGAAGAATAAGTGGCTGCTTGAACAGGTTGTCATTCACCTAGTTTACTTTTTTATTAAATACGGTAGCTTGTGCACTACTTTGTAAGTATTCTAACTACCCAAAGGTTGTCAATGTCAATTTGTTGGATCAACAAGGTGATCCATAGGCATCTTTGACAGCTAGATGAAGCTAACAGACAACATTCAGGAACAAAGTTCAAGGCAATTACGCTGTCAGCTTGTCAAGACATATGCTGAATGATTGTAAATTGTTCCTAATGGTTATTACTCTTTTGCTCCATATAATACTATCGACATTTTTGACTTTTCACAGACATTAGTCGTTCTGGTTGCCGACAGTCAAGAAAGATTTATGCCAACAATGTTTTTTTCCCCTTCAGCTTTTTTGAATTAAGAAATGTTATATTCAACTTCGATTTCTCTGTTGGTGGTTTTGAAACTTGGTGGGTGAAGTGAATAATGTCAAGGCAGATGCACCTTTGTTTAACTTCACTTTCACTAATTTTCTTCAAGTTTTGCAATGTGTTGCGGAAAATGGTTTCTGCTCCCAAATAAAGATCAGACCACAGGAACGCTGTGATACACGTCTTTGTCAGATTTACAATTACTAAGAGAATCGCGGCGTCTACAGATGTTGACGCACAAATTTCTGACCTCTTCGCCATGGTCTGGGTGCTTCGACTGCAGCACACGTGCTTCACTTGATGGAATAACTTTGCACAGGAGTTGTATGTTGCGAACGTGCGACTCCTGCCGTGTCGGCGCAGGTGTTCGTTCGTAACTTGACGTAAGAGCGCAGGTCTAATGACTTGATATTTAATGGCCGTCAGTCAGTCCACACCAGGAATAATATCAACGCTCTTGCGATGGGGTTAATAATGCCCAAGACACATTGCTGTCGATTGGTGTGGCATGGGCACAATGTTGAACGCAGGTTGAATAACAAATGCCTGACCGAACACCCAACAAACAACCCTTCAAGTTTATTTTTAGCGAACAGGCCAGCAGCGAACTAATAAAACTGAGCTTGCGCAGCCCTTTCCGATCATATTGTAACTAAATTGGCATTGGATTTCGATCTTATGAAAGCCTGCATGTCTTCCACCCAACTGACAAATAGGCTACTTGGCATGACTGCATGCAACAACCGAGCGACAGCGCTTACCGCTAGTGTGATTCATGGAGGGAGTACGCTTTGCGTAGAATGGCTCAACCTTCGGTAACTTATCGTGATGGAGGAGTGCGCTTTGGATCAAACAGCTCGAGTTACTAAAGCCGATAATGTGTCTTGTTGCGCTCGCTCATCAACCCAGCTGTAATCGCGGTGCTTAGAAAAACGTTTCGTTGAAAATAAAACAATTTCACTCGATCAGCGCGTGAAGAAAGTTGATGCACGCCGAGCGCAAATTTTTTATTAACTGCATAAAAATTTCAAAAAGTTCGGTGTTGCAGCAAAAAATTTCTTGCGGGCATGTCAGATTTTCCGGGAAATACATTCCCAAATTCCACACTTTTTCCTGGCCTGGATGTAGGTATTGAAAGAAGTAATGAGTTACTATTCATTTGATTCATGTCAACATCTGAAAATCTTGATATGGTGTGTGATGCAATTGCAATGTGACTCTTCGTGTTGTTAAATCTATCAATTTAGGGCCTTATTAAAATTCACAGCATTTTTAAACAGTGCAGTTTGTGAAATGAAACAATTACACAACCTTTAGTTTGTGACTGTTGTAGTGGATTTTTAAGTAGTCCTTGAAAATGTATTGGATTTTTAAGTAGTCCTTAAAAAGTAATTAAAACTCTTAAATTCATTACATTTTTTATTGTAGTACTATGAACCCTGTTCATTGCATAATTGCAGGGGTTCCCAACCCTACTCTAAGCATGTACCCCTTCAGCATTTCGACATGAGCATGTACCCCTAAAGTTTCTTATGACAAAAAGGCTGAGTAAATTAACAAATCCACTGAATTTTTAACAGAACTTTTAGATTTTTAAACTATAAAGGTACACTACATTTTATGTCTTGAAGTTCATTGTTGCGGCTGTGCGATGAATGTACCCCTTGATATGTACCCCAGGTTGGGAACCCCTGGCATAGTGAATGCTGATATTGTATTTTTGAAAACTGCAGTACTTACCTGGCATATAAGTCGTACAGGCATTGGTTAGACTTCATGAAAATATTTTGCTGCCATATCTAAAAAATATTTTCTTGTCCACTTTTGCATTGGGAGGACATAAAAGACCCGTAACTCGTTTCTAAATTCAGAGTTTTCTGCTGCAAAGGAGGACAGTCAATCCACTGAAACCTTAATTTTATGACTGCATGTGCTCAGGATCAGAGTTCTTAAACGAAGCGGCTGCTGTTTGCTCAGAGATTCCGTGTGCTTGTGCTGCGTGAGCAATTCATGACTTCCAATCAACTTGCAGCAGTGGTCCTAGGCAAGGACAATGAACTCATTTGCCCCAGCAATTCCCTACAATTTGGACATTGCAGGCTGGGTCGTGCCATCAAATGCTGTCTTCTAAATAATCACTAAAACTACGGTTGCCAAATTATGTGCATGAGGCTTGGGATTTATTTCTTGTATGCATTTTTTCCATTGCATGTATTAAATTAGTCTTACGAGATACTTTGCTGAGGGTGGCACAGTCGACCTCTTGTGGCACAACCACAAACTTTCTCGGACATGATCCTGTTTATGTTTCGTAGTGAAATAAACCTGAGAGGTTTTTGCCATAAGTAGAGATAGGTGGCAATCAAAGGCCTGAAACCCAAAGAAGGAAAAGGCCCAATTCGAACGGAAAAATTACACTGGACCATGTTTGCAGAATCTGCGATAGGCCTAAGTCGGGGGTGTATAAAGTTCTGTCCGCAGGCACATTTCGCATGGCCTGCAGCTTTTATTTCAGATTGTGTTGTATACGGCCCGCCAAAGCCTGGATTATGCTTTTGTGTCGGAGCAATATAATCATTGGTCGGAGCGACGGCGGTTCTCGCTACTTACACCAATTTCCGTTTTGTTTTGAAGTGCTGAGAGCGATTATGAGCACGAAAGCCATCGCAAAGGAGTATTTCTATTTCAAGCGTAATGGCTGGACTATGCTAACCTACACCATACGGTTAAAATGTCGGAAAGGACTGCTTGCTCCCGGGCACCTTCACGTGATTTGATTTGACACTGTGAAAAAGTGTGGACACCCCTACCCTAAATCATTGCGTAAATGCGCAATAGCCTTCATTGGTCCAATGCTTGTATAAGAAAAGCACTAGGCCTCTAAACTTATGAAATAATTCACTGACAGTACAACAGCAATATTTTCCCACAACAAAAGGAATGACTGAGGGTCGCAGATAACTTTCCCGCTGGTCGTGTTTGAGACCACTGATTTGGTAAGGACGAACCATCATCGGTAATAGCAACATTTTGAAGTAATCACTAATAGTAATGCCCTGACTTGCATCTCAAGAACACTTGAGATTGTTTAAGTTGTATATTTTGCGTGTATCTAACACGTTGACAACTCTTAACAATATTTTCAAGGAAGCAAAACAGCTGAAAAGCATCACTATGGACCAGGAGTTGAAAACTGCAAGAAACCAACTGCAGACCTTGAAACAGGTTTTGTAAACGCTTTGAAAACTTTTTATACATCTTTATCGTTCTGTGTTAAGTGAACAGACGCGCATGATATTGCCGAAATGATTTTTGCAGTCTTCGGTGCGGAGTTCCCGCTGCACACTGTTGACATTGTAAGAAAACTAGGTGAACGTACTGGGGCGTTGTAATAAACCGATATTTTCAAGACTAAAGGTTTCAATTATAGCATAGTTTTAATTTTTAAAGGTTTTAAAGTAGGTCATCTTTTAACGTTTTTGAAGTGCTTGTTTTCGGTATACTGTGTAAGAACTCATACAGCTATGGTTGTGCGTTCATGGAAGGCCTAAATGTTAAAAACAGCTCGTAGAAAGTTCACTTCGGTTTAGGGAGCTTTAAATTTAAACCATAGACTGGTCACACCAAGTTCTTGCAAACTGACACTTTGTGTAAAAAATCTCCTGTACAATTCGAAATCGTATGCATGTGCAATGCGAAATCCTGTGTAGCAGCGTTGCTTCCACCCAACGTTGTCATCCGAACTGTTGTATGGAAGGTTTAACTGCCTGCGCGTAAGATCTGGCAACCTATGCATCACCCTCGCAAGTCTGTCCTCATCTTATTCATATACCGTTGCGCGTAACTCTGTGTTCGAATGCAACTTTGTGCACTGTTTGCGTTATCGCGCGTGTTGCTGGTTGTTCTACGCTAATGTGAATTCTTCAACAGCTAAGTTTTGGATTGGGCAATTGGTGGAAATACAGACAATTATTTTAACATGTTCTTGCCACGTATTTGACATTAGTTTTGTTACCATCATGAGCAGTTTTAACTCGACCGATTGTGTCTCTTGTATGCCGCTACTACCCTGCTGTCAAATAATTGTCATGGTTTACTGCGCAATTACTGTTACAAATTGCTTGAAACGTCAGTCAGTTAGTTACCCGCTCAACAAACGCGATAACTTGCAAGTGTCCATCGTGAACATGCACTGTGTTCGTTTCGTGAACGTGAACATATCGTGAACGACATCTTGATGTCTGTTGTCAAAGCCGAAAATTCTGAAACGAAAAACTATATGCCTTTTTCTCGCGTTTCTTGCAGGTAGACTAAGTGAAATAACCTCTTTGTGACGCTAATACCGCCATAGCTAGTCCCCAAGTAAACTAAATATTGCGATTCGGTTGCGAGAAAGACTGTCTTGCATTTGTCTATTCGCAAGAAGCAGACTAAGCGGATTTCAAAGCACATAGTACTTGCTGACAGTACCGCACGTATCTTGATGACTTCTGGCGTGCTTTTTTTCAGTCTTGAAGGGATAGGTCTTCTCTGCTGCGAAAATTCGTAGACGAGACAGACATTAATGGAAAGTCGTCGGAAAGACTTATTTTTATTGTATCTTCATTATTTATCGAATTACTGGTCAGCGTTGAATCCTTGTTGTCTGTCTAGCAAATGGAACGCAAAAGATTGCAAGTAGCTGGCCTTGAAAGTGATCTTCAAGCTGCCAAGAGTAGAATATCAGCATTGCAAGAAGCCAATAAAGTCCTAGGTAAGAGTAGTGTACCGTGATTGTCGTAACGAATGACTTGTGCCTTTTCTGTGTGCGTTTCTCTTTTCATTTACTCCTGTAAACTCTGTGTGCACGAAAGCGATGTTTTGTTTCGATCTTATAGTTCATTATTAAATTCACCCTGAACAATCACCTTGGTGGTTGATCAATCAGATGCATTTCATTTCCTTCGACATAAGCGTCATTTTGCGATTTCGACTGATGCACACATTGCAACAGTAAAATTTAAAATATCAGTGAAATCCTGCATTAATACTCATAACAAACTTAGATTTCGTTACATTGTTAAGAAAGGTAGTTGCGCTCAAAAGTCAAAATACATTAAACCGGAAATTTTTATGGCCTCCATTTTATTAAATATTGATTGCCAACGGCTGTCATCCAGTAATTACAGGTGAAATATCCGAACGAAAAAAACAAAATTTGTGTGCTGACCGATTTTGGAAGACCTGCATGAGATAGTTTTTTTTCATGAATTTATTGACTTGCAGTGAGCTTTATGTGCTGCATCAAATTTGTGCTCGTGTTGGCCGTGATCTTCGACATGTGTTATTTACCAACTTTCTAATTTACCAACTTTCATTGTGCAAATAATTTTTCTCAATTAAGCAAACCCTATATAGTAAGAAACTGATAGATGGGCCTCGATGCATGAAGCACAGGGCACAGGGTTGGCTGTTCCATTTTTGCCAATAAAAATATTTTGATCCAGTGTACCAATAAAAATGTTTTGATCCGATGTACCAATAAAAATGAACTCTCATTGTAACATGCCTCAAACTGTAGATGAAGACAATGCAAGTTACGGCGTCGCAAAGAATCATATGCTAAGGGCGTACATACCTACCAATTCTCAACATTTACCAACAAGTAGGGATGGACCATTCAGAATGGTTTACATTTCCAGAATTATTTCGAAAAGCTCAATCAAACTCAGAACACCGAATCCTAATCTGAATATTTTGGCATCCAGCAATGCAGCAAAACCGGCATTTAAAACGGTTACTACAACAAAAACAATCTTTTAACATGTATTGCAAGCGAGTGGCGAAAAACGAAGAAGAAAGCTGAGCATGGTGCGGCGCTCCGCTCGCTTTTTTGTTTTTCATCATATCAGATATGGTCAAAATAATCATAACAATTATTTGCGCGTGTCGCACACACGTGACGAACACAACCACAGGTTCATGCCCTGACGAATGATACAAAAGGGCATTTTGGATTTGGCTAGTTCAGGATCCGCATCTTCGCATTCACTATGTTGAATTGCCCAACCCTACCTGCAAATAGTGAAAAGACCCTACGTGATACGCAGATGCTGCATCTGGTTGGTTGCATTGCACAGGCGTTCAGAGACGAACTCGTTTGAGCAGAGCAAGATTTTTGCATTTTTCGCCTCTTTTTTTTGTGGTGTTCTTCAGCGCCATTCCTTACCTATCGAAACAAACACTGCATTTTGTTGTTAAAACAGAAAACCTAAACTGCGAAATAGAAAAACATGGTGATGACGTCACGGAACAAGTGGGCCGACTGCAAGGTTTGATAAAGTTTTGTGCCTGGATGACAGTATGTTGCGTGTGTCGTGGCTAAGTGCATTCAGTTTGCGCTTGTTTTGCATGACGTTTATGCAACGGCAGAACTGTCTTCTGTTCAAGCACTCAGCTCTCTTGTTCAAGATCACTGTCTGTAACTTTTGCTTATGTTATTTTTTTTGTGTTGTGAAATAACCTGTGACATTCTCAGCGTTGGCCGACAAGCTTCGCGCGGAAAACGGTCAATTACAAGAGAACCTTCGCACATGTGAAGCTAAAACAAGGTCTTCGGAAACACAGCTGGTTGCGGAAGTGCAAGCTGCTGTTGAGGCGTCAAAAAGTTCATTTGACATTCAGATAAAGGTATTCTAACCCCCTGTGTAAGGTGATTGTTGCACAATGTTTAATCGAGGCTTTATCGTTATTTTTGTGACATCTTCATTGACAAGCAGTGTTGGCGTGACGCTGCATCAACTAAACAGCTTTAAATGCCTTCCTCATGTTTTGATGTGACGCAGAATTTGAACGCAACTGTTGACCACTACCAGGACAAGCTTGAAAGCGCAAGCATCAAAATAGAACAGCTGAGATGTGGAATCACCGAACTGAAAGCCTCGAGGTGAACATCGTGTGTTAGCTGTTCTATCATGACCTGCGTTCAAAGATGGCAGATTGCATAGAAATTTGAAGTTTACTCCATGAGAATGTGACGAAGGGAACGTGCAGCAGTTGTCACAGTTTTTATGTTAATATTTCAATCTGCCGGATGATGTTGATAGCTCTCTGCTGTGTGCGTGTAGTTTTTGAATTAGGCGCCATTTTCAAACGTGTACATACGCCCCGATGAATTTGGCTCTGGGCAAATAATTTTCAACAAATTTTCTTCGCAAAACATCTTAAAAATTTGTTTTTGCAGCTTTTCATTCAGCTGTAACGCCTTCAGTGTTGTTTGTAACTTCTCTGTCTCTTTGAAAGCTTCAGTTACACTTCTGGCAGTGATTGCGATGACCTACATTAAAGCGGCCTTACCACGATCCAAGCGCTTACTTACAGGATTAGAGGACCAGATCGCTCAGGAGATGTAGTTTCAGAAAATATGCGATACTTCTTATAATCCATCGTGCAGTTTAATGCATTGTTTTAGATATCTAACGTGCCGATATTATATGATTTTAAATGCAAGGTTCTGTTTACCGCATTTTGACAACAGTATGTCTGAGTAAAATTGCAGTGATTACTATTTGCTGTTCTAACATATAATACTCTTGTCACTTTAGCGACCACGTGCCAGTTGTTAAAATCGTGCATTTGGGCTGTACAGGTGTTGATTGGTGTCTGAATTATGGCATTTTTGTTACATGTCGCTTGCGTGATTTCTACGGTATATCTGTCTTCATTTTAGCTTAACTTTGATTTGTATTTTTAGAACTGATCTGCAAAAATGCAATTCTCGTCTCGAATCGCAATTGGCTCATTTAAAAAATGATCACAAATTCTGTGTTGATGAGAAAAGGTGGGTTGTTTGGATTCTGTATTCGTAATGAATTAAACAAGATTATTTTGGACCTTCTGCACTATGTCGTAGCGGTCTAGCTGTAAGTCGAAAAAGTGGACGAATAATATGAGCCAAATATATTTTGCGAATTGTACTAGATACCAAAAATATTTGAGGATTGTACTACATACTGAACTCTCGCATGACAAAGACATTCTGAGACAACTGCGATATCAATATTGTGCAGCAAATATGCTGCGAGCTTCTTTTTCCCGATGTTCTAACGCAGTGAAAAATGTACTTTTCCGTTCCTTCTGTACATACATGTACGCATCGCAATTATGGTGTGATTTCAGGAGGGCATACAATATACACCCAGAGATTGCGTGTGGGCGTGGCCTATAATTGTGGTTGCAGGGCTCTGTATAACCTACCGTGGAGAAGCGAGGGTTAGCAGTCATCAAAAAGTTCAATGTAACATTCCTACCTTTGTGAGGCCTTGTTAAGAAAAAATATGTACCTGTTTCTTGAACGATGCAAGAAGTCAAGCAACGTATGGTTGCGCGCTTTGACTGTAGCAGCAAATCAAATGTATGCAGTAACATACATGTTAGTTAGATTTTTTCTAAAAAACGTTAATGTTTTCTTTGGCTTCACTTAATGGAAACATGTACATGATACATCTCAATGTCTTACAGTTTCCTTTATCACCATCGCAATATTTGACTTCTAATTTACCAATCAAAAATTTACGTTCATACCTATCACAATGCCTGTAAAACAATGACCAGATTCTCAATGACAACATCTTCAAAACCAAAAAAAGCATTCCAACATCATCATGCACAAGCAGCCACTGACCTATCAGTGTTCTGAATCTGCTGTTGGTACAATCCAACTTCAAAATTATACCTTCATACATAAACCCTCCTCTACAAGAGCAGGTGGTGTTGGTCTCTACATACAA
>JGI24158J21664_10004420_pt1 | contig 18098 bp, 5 predicted proteins | sample Ectturendosymbi3_FD_21664 | JGI IMG/M metagenome (IMG submission 21664)
ATCTTGGAGGTTCTCCCCTTGGCTTAATAGCTGTGAGAGCAACTTGCAAAAAGTCTCGCCTAACTTTCGAAGAATACAGTCGTTTAGGACCGTACAGTTTANACAAAGAAATACAGCATTTGAAAGAACTGCATGGCGTACACACGAAGCACTTGTACCAAGCCTTGGTGACATTGTTGCATGAAAAAGGACTTTGGGATACAATAGAAATTCTTTCATTCTTTCATCACGGATGCATTCCTCAAAGGTTGATCGGTAATGCCAAACTACGACAAAGACGAATGAGCATGCAATGCAACTACAATACATTTCTGATGAATAAGCAGGAATCAGGTGAATTCATATCACGTCTTGAAGACTTTGCTATTGGTCAGGTGAGCGGAGAAAGTTACAGTGATACCGTAATAACACTTCACCAAGTTGTATTTATGGCTGTGCAAGCCCGCATTCACGACAAAGAATCGGCACTTCGCGAGGCTATCTTCTGCTTAGCTTCTGTGGTTCACAAGGATAGTCGGACGCATATCTATTACAAGTTTATGAGCAGCATGATTCCACACATGCTGTCAATTTTTCAATTTGTGGACATGCACCCTGAGGTTCTGGAAGACTTTATTGTTTCAATGGCTGTGGTCCATCTGAGGGAGGTCTACGGCAACATTGCCAAAAAATCAAACTCTAAAGGTGGGCAAAAAAGTCTTCTCAGTAGCGCACGCGCAATTTGGCAAGAAATTTCTAAGGTAGTCGAAATTCAGATCAATTTTGAAGTTTTGATAAATAAGCAAGTGGAATCACTTGATCGACTCGCCATAACCATAGCTGAAGCATGTCTTACTGCTGGTGAAAAATTGCAGAAGAAGGCACACCTTCTTGATGAATACATTTCGTTAGTGATGCAATTTAAGCCAAGTGAAGTGAATCATCTCTGCAAAATTTCTACGAATGAAACTGTGACAGATTGGCTGCAGTTGGCTTCCAAACACTCACTGCAGATTGCACCTGATCAACTGCGGGAATTCCGAGTTTTAGATCAAGGAGAGTTGTTTTTAGACATAAAAACACATTGCAGGGTTTTCTATTTTGACCGACTAGTTTCAGTTCTTTACTCACTGGGCAAAGTTATCCTCCATGACAGCAATGTCACCAGGGAAAAGCGAGAAAGGTTTGTGTGGATATCGGACATGGCCCATGCACTGTGCGAACTGTGCAGTGAACAAACAGGCGTGAGCCTTTTGTTTCATCGCCTTTCAGCTGTGAGCAGAGTCAACGTCAGACTTAAGAGGTTTTCGGTTGTCGATGACAATGTGAAAAAAACTGTGTTGGAAGATGTGAGAAACGTAGTCGAAAGCAATTTGAATGCTACCCGTGGAAAAGAAAGCGTAGTTTACTACGAGAATGGGTTGAGGAAGACGGTGGAAGATGATGTTTTTGTAGAAATGACTAACTTGATTTTGATGGTTCGTATTCATACAAAGATGGTGAAAATTTCAGGTAGTCTTGAAGAAACAAGTCACCTGAAGCAGAGTGGTGACGCGTATTACACTCAACTCTTCACAAAAGCCAAAGAACATATGGAAAAGTGGATCATGTGTTCGGAGTGTTTGATTTACTGCGGTATCTATGCTGCAGCAGTAGGCAGTTACGAAAAGGCAACAGAGCACTTTCAAGAAGCTTTGTCTCGTAAAGCTGTTGCTGGTGAAATAGATGAATTGTTCCCTAAAGCTTGTTATTGTTACGCAAAAGCTACCGTCGCTGGCGAGATACACAACAACAAACACGAAGCTTTGAAAAAATGCAACGAAGCGCTGCGGCGAGAAGACGACATTGTTAAGAAAAATCTTGTGGAAAAACTGAAATATCAAAGAGACCTTTTGATATTGCTTTGAAAGTACTATTTCATGTAAGACCAGTCTTGGAAACACCTTTCTGGGCATTCAGTGGAGTAATGGCCTATGGAGCAGTCGCCGGAGATCCTACCTGTGCACAAATGGTGCTTGTGATCATGAATGGAACTTGGCATTGTCATTTTTCCCGTTTATTAATCAATGTCGGGTTGGTGAAGAAATTGAGCTGCGTTCGGCGAAAATATTTTTTTTATATTTGGAAATCTGAAGAGCTTCCTCCAACTTGTTTTACTGGTTGTCTTGAAAAAGACGATACAACAGAACTACAGGCATGCTGTGAGCGACAAAGAACACAACTATGCTTATTTCAAACGTTTGAAACATTCGCCCTATTCCTTACGTTTCTTATTGGACTTCTGGACGGGTTTGCTAAGCGATGAAGAATATCTGATGTACAACTTGGTGCTAATGGAGTTTTCTTCCACATCAAATGGTTCTGTTCTTGACATATTTCACCATCTCAAATGTCGCTTTAGAGCTGCATTCCAAAACCTGGCGAGATTTTTTTTTAAACAAGGCCTGTAATTGAAAACGAGAGGTGAGCCAATGTAAACATCATTGCATTGTGTAACGCGCTTGAGCAAAAAGAGAACCAGATTAAATAACAATGCGGCGAAACACAAACCCACAGGTGGACAAAGCGGTTACAAGATACTCAAGGACATTCTCACCGGCAGCCACATGCCTGATGTTTCTACTTGCAGATTGTGAAATCAGGTTTTTTTAAACCTATGGATTGGATCATGCGACATTACGAAAAATGTTACAATTTTTGCAAATGATACTTAATGATTCATATATAGTACATAGAGGTTTTCAATATTCAATTCCATGCATTGACGTTTGTAGACTAGGATAGCAATGTTTCAGACAAAATGTTCGCGTTCAACAATTCGATATTATATTATCTGTGAAAAGACTGTATTTTGTTCAAATATCCTAAAATTGGATTTTATAAAAAGTTGACCAAGCACTATATCTGCGTACAATATGACAAGGCATTTTGTACAAGCAACAGTGTTTTCAACAAACTACAATCAGTTCCAATCTTTTTGATATTTTGTAAATCTGCAGTTGTTTCTGCATACGGTGTTGTTTTATTTTAACCCTGTTGTTAATTTAAGTTTCTTGTGTTTTTTGCTTTTTCCCAGCAAAGCATGACCATCATGTTTTCCAAAGCGTTTTGGTTTTGTTTCGCCAGCACGAGTCTGCATTAACACAACATAGGCATAAATATGCCTTAGCACTGTTTTCGCGTTTTGCTTTGCAGAAATTAGTGTGTTCATCATCAAGCAATACCTTTTCTAATCAGTCATTTTTTGCTTTGCGCGTGCATGTGGTAATAGAGCAAATGTCGTCTTTACATTTTAGTGATTCAGTAATGCAAATAGAAAAGCCCTTAGAAAATGGTAGGTACGTTTATTATTGTGTGTTTTTATTAACGTCATTAACAGCGATAGGACTGTTCGATACTTGAAATTCGCAGTTTTTGCGCAATCGAGCTGTGTTTTCTGGTTATTCATTTATTGGTATTTTTCAAGGCTCTTTTACAGTCGTGCATTCTCTAGCAGCCGTTTGTGACGTCTTACTTCCCTCAGGCAGTATTTTTGTGTTACACGTTAGTACTCAGATACAGAAACATTTCTCAACTTACGAAAATGCTCATACAACAACTACGACCCGCATTCACCATCAGATAAAGCAACGCACACGTTAATGCCCAGAATCCCGGGATTTGCCCAAGTTCGGCAAGTCATAACTCCAGCATGCGCACCCGACTAGCAGTCCCCTGGGCCACACATCATTTGCAGCATCGAGATGGACCAGCATAAAAACGCAATCTCACCCAGGTATTTGGCGTAATGCAGGCTTTGGCGACCTCATGCAACAAAATCTGAAACGAAAGGAAAGTTGCGGCCCATGTGAAATGTTTCTGTATGCCGCTCATTGTACACTCCTGAATAAAACTTTGTGCAGTGAAGGAAATCCTCTAACTGGTGTGTTTCAAGTGGTCCGGCGATCTGGAAAGGCACCAAAGCATTGGCAAAACCAGGTTGATCTACCCTACAAGCAAGAAGGGAGACATGAGGGAATCCATTCTCTACTGCTGCGATTTGATAGTCCGAGCGGCAAGGGCGCAAAGCTTCATACAATGGCAGCAAGCAACAATAGAGACCACGTGCCCCGATATATCTATTATTAATTACCTATTCGCGCCACAAATATATGGGTGTTATTTTCGCGCACATCCTGTTCGTGGTCTATAGCGCATTCAATACCACACCAGGGGTGGATCCAGCCAGTAAGGTTAGTGGGGCGATTTCAGTGATATTTAGTAGTTAAGTCTCATTGCAGTTTCACTATTGCAAGAGGGAAGAAGTATACTTCACAACACTGTTGTGACAAAACCATGGACGGTACAATGACCTTATATCGCGAATGCTGTTTTCCGAATTGTCCAAAATCATGGCGAATAAAGTTACTTTCGTAGGTTTTAGGAGGGGCGATTGCCGCACTCGTACTCCTGAATCTGCTCCTACACCACACCGACCAATAAGAGGCTGCAACAATACCTGCTATGTGGCATTGTCAATGAATTTGAGTATACCATTGCCAGGATTACTGCTTACTGAACTGAATTATAACCAGCATTCAGAGACTGGATAAAATTTATGAAGGCCTACGCAAGCTACGATTGCAACTTTTGATGTTATAATCGGGTATAACTCGCAAACGTATTGCGCTAGGATGTGCGTGAAGATATCCTCGGATTCGGAAGGCAGCAATCGTTTCGATGAGTTTATTAAAACGGTACCTTGAAAAATACAAATGTTTAACTTTTACGGAAGCGATTTTTTGACAATTTTCGGAAAATTCGAAATATTCCATTCGCGTTTACCTTTCACCTTTTTCGAAACGTTTTTTTGGCCTGAACTGCGTCTAAGGACCCTAACTCACAAAAAATGAATCGAGTCACGTTGAGAAGCGATGTTTGGGGAAAGGGTTTAGGTGAAAACCCAATTTTGCTAAATCTGAAAAATTTCAGTTATTTTGTTATTACGCTTTACCCTTTGAAAATAGCGTTTTTTGAAATGCATCATTAAAAAGAACGCAAAAAATCCAACAAGAAAAACTGGGATATTTTTGACAAAATTGTTTCAAATATTTGTCACAATTTTGTCCATTTTGGAAAAATTTTGTCGATTTTTTGGATAAACAATTCCGTAACTTATTTTTCCTCTCAATATTTTCACTTGAAATATAGCAGGATGTCGTAAGGCAATAAAAGAAACCTGTTCTGCAATTTTCAGATGTTTAGTATGTTTTGATTGGGTACAGTTGAACCATCAAAGACCCGATGAGGGTAAAAACAACCCAAACACTTTGGGTTTTGCGCCCTTTTACTCCTCCAAAAAGAACGTTTACCTTTTTTCAATTAGTTTCGCAAACTTATGGTTATAACTGACATTTTTTGTGTGGACACATTATTTCCAATGTGTTTTGTTTTCGTTTCACAGCTTTTTGAATAAAAAACAAGAATTTTTTTGGCTACGCGAAAAACTGGTTTTCCCCTAAAAATATGTTACAATTACGTCACAAATGCGCGGAACATACCTCAAAAAATGCGTTGCATCCGAGGATGTCTTCATTGATTCTTAGCGCAACCCGTTCGCGAGTTATGGCCGATTGTAACTTTAAAATCCACGATCGTGGCTTGCGCGGGCTGTGAAGAGTTTGAACGATCTTGAGAGAGCACCACTCAGGGCTGAACGAAACTACGTTAAGGACAATATATATAACATTCGTCACGCCGAGTCGTTGCCATGCATGTAAGTCGTTGCCATGAATGTGACCCTGTGTTGACTGATTGGATTTACATGGTATTTTGTTTATGGCGCTTTATGATTGCAGTGGTCTTGCAGCGCCACAACTGAGTATTTACAATGTCTGCTTTCATTCCGCTGGGTTTATTTTGTGTTTTGGGCGTGTTTCCTGCAACTCTTCCGCACACCGTGCGCCTGGTAAGAAGGCTGCAGTACCAATTTACTGTACAGTGTCTTGGTAAGACTCGTCCAATCGAACTCTCTACCTTCCAGCACCGAGGCGGACGTACTTACCACTAGACTAGAGATAGCACGGGCCGCTAATGATACGGTTTTTGGGCGAGCCGCTGAGGTTGAACGAGCGGGCCGCTGACAATATTTTCAGCGGTTGGATTTTGCCGAGCCGCTACGAGCCGCCCGCTAATGTTGAAAAAACTACAATTTTTTGAGTTAAAAGAACCACTCAGTGGCAATAAAAGTGAGTGAAACCACTTGGCATCTGCTTGGCATATTTTTTCGATGCTGCATTTTCAGGCAAATTTACTTTTCCCATATGTGAGCATTCCGTCAGGCGCGACTGGCAGGTACACTTCGAGAAACTTTTCGTGTGTAGTGACAACTTCTTGCAAGAGCGTGGCGGTCAGCGATTCTGGTGCTGAGCAATGTTGCCACTGCTACTTTTTTTCACGAGATCTGGGGTTTTTCTGTTTTATCTGGGATACTGGGGTTTTTATTGAAAATCTGGGATGTTTTTGACTCCACTCAAATTTTGGAAATGTATGTTGTATTACTGTATTTTCCATTCAAGAATACAGTAGTTTCACAGATGTAATGTGCAAAGTCAGCAGACAGTACAGTTGAGTAGGGCTAGTCTTAACCAAATTGTTTGAAATATAATGGTTTACAGATTAAGCACTGACTAGGCATAGGTCAGCACTCTAATCTATCGCTGATATGTTAAGGGCTNCTTGTGCATGCTAATATAACGCTTTTTTTGCTTTTGAAGATGCTGTGGTTGAGAATCTGCTCATTGTTTTACAGCCTGCAGGCGCATTNTGATTGGTATGAATGTTAAATTTTGAATGTTAAATTAGTAGTCAAATACTGAAATGAATGCAATGATTATGGTGAAAGGAAAACTGTAAGACCTTGAATGTATCATGTACATGTTTCAATTTGTACGTTTAAGTGAAAGTAAAAGAAAACATTATACGTATTTTATAAAAGATCTAACTAACTTTTTATGTTAGCCTACTTCATACATTTGCTGCTAGCCTACTTGTAAATTGTCAGTATGTTTAAAAATAGACTTAAGGTTGTTAAACATTTGAATCAAATAATGCACATTACCTTAATTTTTTTTGTACAAGAAGTACCGGTGGCGTCCATTTCATGTTTAGTTTTGACTTTGTTTTCACATTTTGTTTGTCTGGGGTTTTTATAGTTTTCTGTCTTTTTTTTTTTCAAGGTAAATTCTGGTATTTTTTTCATAACAAAGTGGCAACACTGGTACTGAGTTGCTTCTTGGAGGGAACCTGTTATGCAACGTTTTGATGGTGTGCTATGGGTGTATTTTTTGTATGAACCAAATCAAAATCACTTTATTAGTAAGGTCAAGAGTTTTAGGTTTAACCCAGAGTTTTAGGTTTACAGGTAGGGTTTTAGCTAGGTTTAGGGATTTAGGTTTAGGGATTTAGGTTTAGGGATTTAGGTTTAGGGATTTAGGTTAAGGTTTGTAGGTTGAGGATTTTAGGTTAAGGTTTGTAGGTTGAGAGTTTTAGGTTGAGAGCAGATCCGTCGCCAGAAAGTCTTCAATAGGGGATCGTTACGTTTCCGATGGGATCATGACATTCTAAAAGTGATAAAAACTCTACTGAGCTGTAAAGTAGTGTTTCATATTTCAGTTTGGGGTGGCTTGGAGATTTGTTTGGGGGCTAAAGCCAGCAAAGCTACACTGTGGCGATAGGACTGGTTAAGGGTTTTATTTTTAGGTTTGGGATTTTGGTTTAGGGTCTAAGTTTGGGGTTTTAGGCGTACACACTAACCTAAACATGTAACTTTGCATATTGTGCTTGTCACATGACATGCCCACTGCAACCTATCATGTTCCACACAAGGCAAAATAGTTTCAGCAGATATTTTGCCTCGGAAAGGCAAAATAGCCATAGAAGATATTTTGCCTCAGAAGACTAAAATAGACAAGTCAACCAATTGTTTAGCGGGTCATGGGCAAGACGGTTTGAAAAATAATAAATAATAAATGCTCTAGGTCCACGGGCGGTTATGGGCTGCATGTAGCGGGCTATGGGCGGTCCGGTCCTGAAAAATCTTGGACCGTGCCATCTCTACACTAGACCACGAGCTGGCTCACCACTAGACCACGGTTTTATGACAGTGTTTGCAAGCAATAGCGTAGCCAGGCCAAAATGTTGGGGAGCCGAATACTATGATCTTTAGCGAGCAACAGTATTTTGTTCGGGACGCGCCCTGTCAAAGCACAAAATGACAAGATATGCTAGAAAGTAGGAGCCGGCGAAAGCTCGCAACAACGCAAGGCCGCCAGACACAGCAGAAATCCGATGAAGAGCAATTTTGTTAGTATTGGATGCTACGTTCGGTTGTTACCAACTAGATTACCCGTAAACAGAGATTGCTCGGTGAATCTCTATATGTTAGTAAAATCAACTAGAACAGTTACATGGAAAAATGTGTCTACATTGGGCTTAGTTCATATCTGGTTAGCTGAGGGTGTTGCGACAATACTTTGCTGCTGTGCAAAACTTGTCTTCATGCTGTTTACCAACGGCCTATAGCATGGACGATTAAATCATTTTTTGTATTGCTTGAAAAATGACAACAAAACGGCATAAATAAACCCTGTGTCCACTAAATGGATTGTGCTTGTTTGTTCCATAAAATATGGGGTTACTAAAGACACGAGTTTACGTTCAGCTCATCAGATCTACAAATGGACGATATTTTCGGGAACAGCAACACGGTCTCGCATGAAAATGTATGTATCCGAAAAATACACCTACACAAAAAGCTAGAATCCGCGGAAATTTAACGAAAAGAACTTTTGAACTACACGAAACAGCTATAAATTCCAAGAAAAGATCCCATTGCAAATTGTTTGTGGTAAGAATCAGGGCCGGCCCTAACAAGTGCGGCGCCCAATGCAAAACCTAGGCGCAGGGCCCCTCTGGGCAGTGGTGCTAAGACGTCATTGTTCTCAGTCAACCGTACTGCGACCTTTTTGAAAAAAATGTTTTAGCAAAAAATTATGTGAATATCAAAAAGAGGGTTGATCTGTATGTACAGAATAACACAACAGTTTCTTTATTTGAATGGGCGTGGGCATATCTCATGTGTCCTTACATCCTTGTTTCTGACTAACAATATGCTACTGTGGTGGGCAATAGACAGTGTGCCGCTACCAATACCACTCGTAATTAAGCCGAAAATTGCACAGTGGTGATCCGGGCCGAGAGTGCAAGTGCAAAGTTGTGTCAATCAAACCGAACTGACAAGCGAATTGAACTTGCAACGCAATTACTTCTTAAACGTTAAACGGCACTTTTGTGCGAAGAGCAACTGACTTGGAGAAAACTGCTAACATGAACTGATTCACTTTCTCATTTCTCACTATTGGTAACCACAAGCGCAGACGCGTTTTTGGTAGGGTTTGGACGCACGATCCACTATCTGCTTCATGACGCAATATATGAAAAGAACCAGATTTCACAAGAGAGGCACTCGCCCAAAGTTCCCCAAAAGCCCAATTTTATAGTTACTCTTAATGTATGGACTTGGAATGCAAACTGTTCTTCATGAAGTAGAAATAAAATTTACAAAGATTTGCAACTGCCACGTCACAGATGTAGCAACATTTATCAAACGCAGTATACAAAGCGCATAGTTGAATTGATGAAATAGAAGCCTGTAGCCAATAAATATAATGATAAACAGAAACGAGTGTGCTGGATGACATTGACAAAGTTTGCCTTGCGTAGTCAAGCTGCAGGGCAACTTTAAGTGTCCTTTACGCTCATGAACCTAGTTTTGAAGTGGTGGTTTTTCTATCTACTGTATTTACGCTCTCAAATAGGCAAAACAATAAAAATTGGTGGGGCGGCAAATAATAAAAGCACTTGCACAACCGGCAAACAACGCGGAAGAATTTTGTGGAAAAAGGAAAGAAAGAAATTTTAACTGCGAACACTTCACACAATTTGCGCTGGTTTGCATGAGATTGTCGCCTTCCGCTGGTTCAATCTCTCATCTTCTGTGATTTGCTTCAATGCCGTGGAGTTCATTTTATTTTGACAAAATATTAAAATACGCAATAATGAAGCAAAGCTGCACTTTTTCAAAAAGCAGGTGACCGGCAACCCATAGTTGTAAACGGGCCTCATTTTGAAGCCTGAACCTGGCCCGAGCCCGACATCACAAGTCCGAACCTGACATTTATGTTTAAAGCCTGATTTAGGCCCAAAAGCCAAATTTACCGAGTGAGGCAATATTTGCGCAGCTGCGAGGTATCGGTAGTGGGGTACAGTAAACATGACTAAACAATTAACAATTAATCAATTTTAATCAAGTTTTAATCAACTTGATTGCTTCAAAAGTAACTCGAGACAAAAGTGTCCGTCGTTGCAAAAACATTTTGTATGCAAGCCCAATATCGGCCCTAAACATTTTGACAAACTTAATACCGAACCCGGCCCGACCCGAAAAGCCCGACCGACTTACAACTTTGCCGCATGCAATCAACCAAAATTTTTCCGAAACAGAAAGATCTTTCGAGAACTGAACAACGTTAAGTTGGCAGAACTGCCATCAAAAAGGATTGCCAGATGACAATGTCTATAAAAAGTGAAACAATGTTAAAAACAGGACAGAAAAAGGCCAAACCCAGGGTCTCAAACATGCGGCCCGTGATGCTTTTTGGGAATTTTCAAATAATTACCATTTACATTGCCAAGTGCCTTGAAAAAAGATGCCGCGAAATAATTTAATCAAACCTGAGTGATGCCCAATGCGGTTTTCGTCCCGCCGTAGCACTACAGAGCAAATAATTTCACTCTCCAGCAAATTTTTGAGAAATCTTGGGAGTATGCCTATAAGATGTCTTCGCATGTTTTGTCGACCTCAAGAAAGCATACGACCGGATTCCTCGTGAAAAGCTTTGGGGAGTGTTGCGTGAGTACGATGTTGACCGCCGCCAGTTACTGCCGTCAAGTTACTGTATTCTTGATCAGAAGTTTGTTTCGGTGTAAGGAGAGTTAAATCACGACCGTTCACCGTTGCTACTGGACTCCGACAAGGGTGTGTTCTGTTACCGCTCTTTTTCATAGTCTACATGAGGCCTGCACAATTCAGAAAGCTCGAAAGGCCAACTTATCAACATTAATTTGCCGCGGGCGGCAAATGTCTGTTTCATTTCGATGTGGTGATTTCATTGTAGTATGGACAAAATTCTGGAACGACAATTGCTTATTCGAGGTCGAGCTTTTGCAACATTTTCTACGATTGAGAAAGCTCTCGAGGCCCGCAAGGAAAATTTTCGCGGGCCGTATATTGTGCAGGTGGGGTCTACATGAGTTGGATAGACAGTCACAGCCGAGTCAACGAAGGTGCCGCGGGCGAAAGTTGCAGGACCAACCGTTTGCTTTATGCGGACGAATTGGTATTGCTAGCATCTTCTCAACAGAGTCTTCAGCATGCACTCGATCGGTTTTCAGCTGCGTTCGACCGAGCCGGAATGGAAATCAACACTAAAAATACCGAAGTATTATGAATCTCTACAAACCCAAGGCAGTGTATGCTGCAAGTGAGCGGCAATACACTGCAGCAGGTGAAGAAGTTCAAGCACCTAGGAGTGGTATTTGCGAGTGACGGAAGGTGGAGCGAGGAGATTGATACACGGTTGGTAACGCTAACGCAGTTCTGCGTGAGCTTTATCGCTGGGTGGTCACAAAACGGGAGCTTTCAAACACCACAAAGCTGTCAGTTTTCAAATCGGTCTTTGTTCCGATCCTTACCTATGGTCCCGAATCTTGGGTAATGACCGAAAGAATATTAACTCAGGTGCAAGCGCCAGAGATGGGATTTTTGCGAACAGTCCACGGTGTGACAAGGACGTACCGAGGTTAGATGCCGCGCGGGGCAAGAAACAATTTTGGCGCCGCATGTTCGAACCTAAGGTGTTTTGGGAGTAAATGTACTGTATTGAAGAAAAAACTTGCGACATTGGTGGGACTTTTCGGCGCCGCTCAGTGATTCGGCGCTCGGGGCATTGTGCCCCCTCGTTACGCCCCTGGTGTGACACTTCGCAACAAAGTGCGCCGCTGTGAAATTCGCAGAGCCCTGAATGTCGGACCACTTCTCCGAATTCAGAGACCACAACTACGTTAGTTCGACCATGTATCCAGAATGCTCACAAAAGACTGGTGAGGCAAGTCCTGCTGGCTAAATCCACGGGAAAGCAGCCCAGAAGTCGTCCAAAGCCTAGGTGGAGTGTCTGCACCTCCGACCTTGCTTGGTCTCGTCTTGGTGTGGAGCCAGCAGAACTATCTGAAATTGCTGTTGACCGTGAGGTATTTTGGGCCCTCCTAGGGCTGGTGCCCTTGTGACCCTCCCTAGACGAAAAACGAGCATGAAAATGAATGAAATGAATAACATTTACCTTATTTAGTTTATTCACCGGTGTTTAAGCGCTCGCCTAGCGCGTGAACAAATTCCTTAGACGGCTAGACCTGATTAATACGAATGTGAAAGGCGGCTAGAAATGATTTGCCTGAAATTAATGACACCTTTCGCAGGAAATAAGATGTAAAAGCTGTTACTAGTAAGTTCAGGTACTGCTACTGCTGTGTCAGCGTCATAATGCGGCCCGCAGGTTACCTTATAAGTCCTCATGTGGCCCACGAAGCAATTTGAGTTTGAGACCCGTGGCCAAAGCGATTGTAGGCCAGAAAAAAAGCCAAACTGTATTTGCGGTGTTACCATGCCTTTGTCACAAAAATCGTTTCAATTACAAGAATAAGAAAAGCAATATTTGAAATCAAGGTTAAATCTTGCTTGTCATTGTACTGGAGCTCATTACTGATGCTTCTCGGACTTTTCAGGGTTTTTGAGATTGCACACTTTGGGTAAAACAGTGCGACAGTTTGAATACTGATCCATCGGTAGATTTCTGCACCCATACGAAAGTCATCTCCCATTCACGACCAGAATCATGACAGCCCTTCCACTCTCGGCATCATTGTCGCACTTCTATCGCGGAGACGCAGCCCTGTTTGCAATCGTTGAGCTTGTTTAGTTCCTACAACACAATACACACTGCACAGTGCAGTGAGTGCATGCATTTCCAGGGATTACGCAAAATATTACAGAACGCGGGCGTAGGTCTAATATAGCATTTATCACAAAAATTTTGCAACTATGTTGCCGAAAAAATGGAGTAGTATTATTTTCCTTCATAGGAACCTATTTCAGCAAAAAAAGGCCAAAAAAGAGCCAAGAGGCCAAACGAGTTTTTTAAGACAAACCAACTTGAAACGAGGCCAAATTTCTGAGCGAATCTGGCAATCCTGCCGTCAAAGTTAATACGACAGACACATGTCTTGACCTGCTCATTGCGAGTTGAATCACTACATACTTTGTTTGCAATAGCTGTAGGCAGGTCCCTAACGAGCTTGAGACACCAGAGGGGGCGAAGATTTTTCTGGGAGGGGCCCAAGAGCTTTCTGGGAGGGACCCAAGAGCTTTCTGGGAGGGGCCCAAAGGCACTGGGCCCCAACCACAAACGCTATATAACCAATCAAGGACTCTAAAATGCAGATATGTGCCTAGTTTTGTTTAAAAGAAAGAAACAAAAATTGCCTTTTGGGGTTGGGGCCCAGTGCCTGGTGACGTGGGTCAAAAAATATCTAAACCTGACCCTATTGTGACGTCACCCAGAAAAAAGCTCAAATCCAATACTTCCCAGTTTAAAAAAATCGAAACTACAATACGTTCCGCATCTTTAGAGGGTTGGAACAGCTCTCTAACTCCAGCCGCTGGTGCGTTATGGCTAAACATGTCTCTGCCACTATCGTGGCTTCTGTGGACCTTCAAGGGATTTAAATATACTTCAAGGTAGTGTAATGTGATACTATTTTCATGGGGACGAAGCCAGTGTCAAAAGCCTGTAGTTGTCTAAAACAGTAGTCTAGTTATTTTATCGCGCCGCAAATACCATGTTCTTTTATAAAATTTGTGGGAATTTTCAATGTATGATCTACGGAAGGACTGAGAAAATGGCCGCGTGGATACTTGCAAACTTCATATAAGAACAGAGGGCATTAGCTGTCAACAATGCACGAGAAATGTTCAGCTGCCCCAATTCATCGACACAGGTCACGAGACCTGAACTTAGCGTAATAGTTATCGTATTCACAACCATTACAATAAAGCATTCGGTAACTCGTATATTTTTACAAATATTTAGACTTTCATGAATAGCTGCACAAGCAAGATACGAGATTGAAGATCATTATTGAAAGCCTTTCCGTGACATTATGAGTTGTGTGAATGTAAATTCTATAATCTGTGGACCAGTTTTTCTTTTGTAGTAACACAAGCAGACCTAAAGTATTTCCAGCGTAACAGAGTGAGTGCAAATTCTTTTTCGAAAAATTCACTGTTTGCTATCATTCCGGTACTTCGTTCTCGAGATCACTCTCAGATTAGCAACTGCAACAAATGGAGTTAGTTATTCCAGACATGTCATTCAACATCCGTTTTGCTGAGAACAGGTTTTCGGAATTTTTGTTGATGATTACTGTCTGCGCAATGGCTTGTGTTGTTCTTTTGCGCTTTTGTCCTAGATTTGCTTTTCACTATCAATTAGTGGTTTGATCAACTGCAGCACAAGGTAATCATTGCGCTTTTGCGTCTCAGAGTACATTTGTGGCAATTGTCTCTGTGTAATTTCTACTCGAGGCAGGAACAAGTGCCTATGAATTACTGGTGATTTTCCACAAATTGCTCTATGGTAACATTCTCAAGAAGAGAGAGATAAAAGGCAACCTTTTAAACACGTTGTAGCTAGTGTTTGAAATGTCTTTCATGTAAGTGTACAATAGAAACCAAGCTTCAACATACGAAAAATAGTTAAAAAGGAGATGGATGCCATTCGACCACAAAAACGTCAACTGTAAAAATGAATAGATTTCGCTCTGATTATTTTATCTTATTTTAAATATCCCTATCTTGACTGAGGTACCTTCAAATCTGTGAACAAAACTGTAACTTTTAATTTTTCTTTTCTTTTCCAGTGTATGCAAGTAGCGTTTGTGCATGAAATTTTGCATCAATCTCTTGAACACCTTTGTAACATGTATTGCGATACACATATGCATTGCGACACAACGTTTGCTGAGGCCAAATCAAGAACCTCGCACAATCCAGTGTTTCAGGAAATTGGTTCGGTTTTTTAAAATTGTGGCTGTTGTTTTTAATTTTTTTTGTAATCCACTCTATATATTCAAACATCAGAGCCGTTTACCGGATTTGTTTCAGTAACAACGGGTGCGCTTCAAATTTTTTCTTTGTATCCGAAAAGACTTGTTTGTAGAAGGACACAAATTTATCAACGAAATGTTGAACCTTTCTTTACACCAACATTAAATCCAGTTGGTTCAGTACTTGTGAAACGCCCGTTGAAATCAAGATAAGACTGTTCAACCTTAGCTTTAAGTGTATTCATTCTTGCGTTCACTCACTTCTGCTAGCTAGAAATTTATGTCTGGTGGTAATACTTTATGAAATATTGTGAGCTCCACCGTACTTGGATTTTCACAATTTACAATCAAATTAGTTTGCACGGCAAAGTCCTTGTGTTTCGAATTACATTGCAGCGCCGTGTATCAGTCCAACATTATCGCAAAACCTTGTTTCATAAAATCTAAAAACACTTTGACGTTACTAGAAAAACTAAGTGGGAGGAGAGGTTTAGTCTTATTTGACCAGGGTTACCTGACCCAGGGCTCCAACCGCCTAGGGGTAATTCTTTGTTTATTTTTTATAATGAAACTAGGTTGAAATCCGCATCTTTTGATCTTTGATTGGTTTTCTAGCGTTTGTGATTAGGATAGTATGGCCTTAAAACAACAAACAAAGAAAATGATGCCCTAGGAATTTCCATTAATTGATTAAAGAGATATTTTGTCATAACTTGTGAACCACAAACGCTAGAAAGCCAATCAAGGCTCAAAAGATGAATTTTAGCCTAGTTTCATTTATAAAAACAAAGAATTATCCCTAGGCGGTGGGAGCCCGGGGTCAGGTAGCCTTGGCCAAACAGCTATCCTCCAACTTAATATGTCCCCCCAAACAACCTCAATTACAAAACCTCAAATTTTTGTTTGAATCAAAAGTACTAGTCTAACCGGATTTCTTGAGGCATTCCACAGCTCTCTAGCTCAACCGGCTGGCGATTTATAGTTGAAAGTGTTGGGGAAAATCCTTGTGCCAAACTTTAGGCAGGTTCGGGAGTCAAAGGTTAAAAACTTGCTGATGGATTCAAACCCTTCACGGTTGTGGTCAGTACTTACTTGAAAGCAGATACGTGCAGGTTTGAATCATCGCACAAGATGAAAGCAGAGCCATATAAAGCTTTATTTATCATACCACAATACAAAAGATTTTCCAAGAAACACAGCAAAACAACATTTATTATTATTCTTTGCGTTCATAAACAGCCTTGATGTGTTAGGTTCGTTATAGCGCCTATAGTGTAAATGCTTCTACTGCTGATGTGTTTGTGATGATCTCAATAAATCAATGTCTCTATTCGACATTTGACAATATTAATGAAATCAGTAAATTTTCTACACTGTCAACTAAAATTTATTGTGGATTTCTCAGTTTTGATGGCATGCTTTTCTGCTATTTCCCTATATATATGCTTACAAATTATGTGCAAATTTCTGATTCACACCTAAATATATGGTTAATTATATGCAAACTGCTGATTTACACTAAGAGCAATGTTTCTAAGCTAGAATATTTCGTGAAGCACTCGGTCCAATCCTCGTCCACGCATTTGTTCTGAGACCACAAGTTACCTTATCTTTGTGACATCTCAGAAACGTAGAAATCCTAAAATTTAAAGTAGTTTAATGAAATTATTACTTTACACTATGATTGCTGCAATTAGCAGGTTGGGCGTTGATGGTCGTCTCTGGCACACTTAAATGGTATTATATAACTTGTGCTCAGTAAGGATGTTTTTTCAAAAGAGAGTTTTCCTCTGCTTCTTCTTGAAACCACATCAGTGCGCACAATTTGTAGAGTCTCACTGTTCAGTAACGTGAAATTTGCCGAAAGTTTTCAATAAGTATTGCTGGTGACCCAACAAACGTTGATAGTTAGTGCGGTTGTAGGCAACAAAGCTTAGAATTACATGTAAGCAATATTGTTAAACACAAATTTGAAGAACAAATCTTTCAAATTAGCAAAGCAAATTACTTTGCAAAAATAAGATGATACGAGTTTGCTTTCCTGCACCTGCTATGATTCACTTTTTATGACAAAATTTTATGAAATTGGCCTGCCTACACAGTATGGGCCTATCTTGAAAACTGATCACGCGAGATTCAAAAGGCAAAATTGCATTTATTAATAAGTGATACGAAATAACAATTGCGAAATTCAAAAATATTCACAGCAACAAACGTAAATTGCGACAAGTCACATATGAAAAACAGCAGTGAGGAAACACTTTATTCAGCCGAAAAAAGAGCCAAAGCAGTTATAAAATGTGGTGCAAGGGATAAACAAACACAAGAGAAACCTACTTCTTATGACACGTTTTTAACTCACGACAGCGAACCACAAACCTCAAGTAACAATCGACACACATTGGCACACGTACTCAGCTGCCGGTGCTTTCCCAATTTCAGTTACTAAGAAGATCAACATCGGTAAGTAAAAATTAATGATACTTGCAAAAATTATCCAAATATTCATCTTCCGAACGATAAATCATGTCCGACGTCAATATGGTAGAAAGCATAAATAGAATGGATGTGAAACCAGACTATACCAACGGCATTGTAAGTTCAGAAAATGCCTATATTTTCAAAAAGTCCAAAAGAAAATATTGAATCTTTTATCTTGGCAAAAAATCTATCGGCAAACTGCTCCGGCAGGTATTTCGTTCTTATCACCTCCTGCATTGTTGCAACTGCAAACGACTGAACCCTCACAACTCGTCTCCCAATACCCGATGAAGTTGTCAGGTCGTGGACAGGATATGACGCAGTGTCCAGTACACCTTGGAGCTTGAAAGATGCTGTTTCGTTGATCACAACTGCATTGA
>JGI24158J21664_10004421_pt1 | contig 18095 bp, 13 predicted proteins | sample Ectturendosymbi3_FD_21664 | JGI IMG/M metagenome (IMG submission 21664)
GCATAGCGAACTGAATCGACTGCACAGTTCGACACTTTCGGCCCGGCCGTCCTTTTTGACTCGATTCGTTTTAGAGGGTTGTCATGGCACCAACGTTGCCAGAGCTTCCGGCACGGAGTGACAGCCGCGCAAGACGGAAACGCTGGCTATAGGTTACAAAGCAAACGACCAATCAGAGAAAGCGCGAACGAAATCAACGCGAGACCACAACCTATTGCAAGCGATCGACCTTGACATCCAAAAACACGGGTTCCCGTTTTCGGGGAAGTACCAGGCAACACTGCGTATCGACAATCGCGGACAGCACAGTCGAGTGAACGTATGGAGGGCATGGCCTTGTCTGGCGTGAACCAGCACCACAGCCGGCGACAGACGCTGTCGAGAGCAACTGTTTCAAACGACACTGCTTCGGAAAGGTCCACGCCATAATGGATAGTGTGAATCTTAGCACCAGCTGCTGCTGTCCGTAGAACTGACAGCACGAAGGACGATGCTGTTTTGCCGTAACGACGATGCTATTTTGCCGTAAGCATTTTAACCAGCACACAGGGAACATGGCTTAACAGTCCACTGAGTACGATGTATGTGGCGCGGCTAAGACGGGTGATTATTCTTTATGACGCACATGTGACGCAACACAGAGGACTTGTTTTGCTTCTTATTAAAGGTCATTGATAAAAAATAGATCTTGCATTTGATTGCCATTAATGACCAGTCCCGGCCTGATTCGATGCAACACGCACGTCCAGCAAATGTCTCCTGCCTGTTGCAGACATTCGACAAACAATAACATCTCTAAACAAGCGAGGGGGGACGCCGTGTAACTTGCAAGCCTGCAAAGGTGTTTGAAATAAGAGGGCCGAAAATGGTTCAATAGGCTCAGGGCAAGCTCTCACCGGCCAGTACCAATGGAGTTGCGCGCCCACGGAGGCAACAGTCCAGGCTGTTGTAACGCTTATCGCTGCTTCTCGTAAAAAAAACAATCAGGTAGCAGAGTTGTCTCGGGTACGAAGCACAGTAAATACGGTCGGATTGGACAATGACACCGCTTGCGAAATAACACGTCATAGTTCATGCATACGTGCGGCAGCAGGGGGTACCAAGGCCTGCCCGAGACTCATCATCACAGTTCAAGATCTAAGATGGCAACGAAAACGCTGACAAAAGCGTTGAAATGTTCTCGAGCAAGGTTTGCACTGGCATTGCTTTGCTCGGCGATTAATAAGCGAGAGGAGATTTACTTCCTGCGCCGCCGTTTCACGGCCGTGTGGCCGAATCCACTGCAGGCCGTTCGCGAATATAGGAGACCTGGCACTTCCTGAGTCGTAAGCGCACAGTGCAACGGCGACAAGCGTATTGTTACGATATCGACGACAGATCGCGCGCCATTAACAAGGATTTCGCTGATGACGGCGTCACCAGAGTGACAGGTTGCAGGAAGACGCAATATCTACTCACAGCGGATTGGTGGGGTGAGGTTGATGGGGGAGGGAGGCTGGGACGGCGTCGCGATTGTGAAGAACAGGGACTTCTTGCATCGGGGAAAGTCTGAATGGCAAGCCAGCATCCGAGGCAGACAATGTCGATAAAACAGCAGGTGCGCTTTGTGCGGCTATATAACGACTTGTTGCATGAAGAAGTAATGTGGAAACGTACATCGACGATTGTCTGAGGCTGAGGCGAACTAATGTAGACAATCAGGGAACTAGGTCGTCTGGCGAAAGGCGACACGTGCGCTCGGCGGAACAGTCACGTCAACGGTCGGAGCAGGTGGGGCGGCGGCAATTTGACGGGGATCCAAATGCGCATTGCACGGCACGCGCGCTGTCCTCGCACCTACGAACGAAACAAAACGCACAAAGACATTGACCGCTTTGTGGGGGGGCGTTACTTCTGGCGCGCGGCCTTGTTGGTCTGGACAATGACGCGCGAGGTCTTTTCAGGGGGGTCCCGCTGTTCCAATGGCGATGCTGCTGCTAGGGACACGGGAATGGCGCCGGTTCCATCCAGGAGGCGAGGCCATCGGCGGCCATCTGCTGGTTGATCAATATCGACTGCGGAACAAACAAACAGCCAAGTGGCTAAAAATGCACGCAGGAAGTAAATTTTTCAAAAACGTGTTGAAATATATATATATTTTTAAATGTCGTTAAAATATTGATCAAGAAGCTTTAGTGTGAGCACGCGCTTGCGAAAAAGCACGGATCAAAATGAATGCGGAGTGGCAGCGCAAATGTACACAAGAGTAATTCTGATAAGGGTCCAACATACGCATTTTTAATTAGCGTTGCATCGTCTAATCGACATTCTCTTTAAGAGATTTTACACTGAGCAAATGTTTGTTTCAGTGAGTTTGTGAACGCGTTAAAGTATAAAACCTTATCAAAACGTGAACCAGCACATTCAATTCAAATTGCTCCTTGTTTTCGTGCTCTTCCAATGTTTACACACTTTGTCCAGCTACATTGCGGAACCTGGATAGGTGGCTGGGACGTAGCAAGTGCGCAAGAATGAGATTTCACTGCGAAAAAGGTCTGGTGGTACGGCGCACCTCATAGAGGAAACATTGCCCTAACGTAGTGAATAGTGCTTGCACTTTTTCGCTCTTGAAAAATACCAACACACCGCACAGCACACTACACACAACACACTCAGCGGGAGAAATTAACCAGCAGCAGGAAGAACTATTTCACAAACATGACGCGATATGCGTATCGGAGAAATTACAAAAGAACGGCTCACGTCATTGCCGACGCATTTCAGAAGGTGAATGCGCGGACATCCGTCGCTTCGATATCCGGTGACCCGGGCCTGGAAAGGTCCGCTCTGCAGCATTTCTTGCAACCTCTTCACAGATTCCTCGCAGAACTTTTCATCTTGAGAAATAACGTGTCCAGGGGTGAAAACAACGCGATCGTATTTGATTGCAAAAATAAAAAAAAATCGTATTTGATCGCAAAAACAAAAAGAAATAGTTTGGATTTTTTGAAAAGGAAAATCTAAGGTTTTGCTCACTAGCAAGTTTGTTTCATTGCAACATCACAAACATCCAATGCTGCAGAACTTCTGTGACAAAACACTGAGCTGTTGATTTCAGAGATTTGAACGCTTCAAAACATGGACGTTTTCACCTAGGGCAGTTGAAACGCAGAAATATTGTTTCACGCTATCACCAACACATACCACAAAACCTGTAACAGTTTTTCTGATATAACTGATAAAAATCTTTGTTGCGTAATACGTTTCTATCCACACTTTTAAATCATGCACAGACTTGTGGGTCTGCGTTGGGTTTCAAGAGAAACTGAACAATGCATGATATTTTTGTGCAGAATTTAAGAACGTCATATTCCTGCTCATCTGAGATTATCGACCGACTACAGCGACATCAACCGGATACTCGCCACACACGCCACGCCCACATTTCCACGTCCTCACGCCACGCCCACAGGTCAGGGTTTAATTCGATTACAAACGAGGGTAACGCAAGCGCAGGAAACGGCGAGACAGCGGCGAAAAAAGGCAGACGACAGTTGCCGTAAAAGCAAGGGACACAGCGGGGGGTGGCATTGTGACGAGCACAGAAGGCGCTAAATGCAACAGAGCGAACGTTGGAAGTTTAACAAGAGAGGTAATTACGAATTCTCGTTTGATCGATCGTTGTCTGCGATTTGTCAGAAGGTACGCGAACCCGCGTTGGGCAGGATCGAATTTGTTCGCTGGTGATCTCGGCAGACGTTGCGCGATGAGGACAATTGATGACGGTCGAAAACAAATCCGGTCTTGTTCCGGAAAAGTCCACTCCGCAAAACCAATGTCTAGCGAGCCTGCAAAGCCAGGCGCCACTGCCTACGGGTGTGCGAAAATCCATGAGGTCACGAAATATGAAGTTAAAACCTAGATTTAAATTAGTAAAATAACATCGGTTGAAATATCCCAAAGCGGCTCTCACACTCATGTCTATTTTACAGGCGACTCACAGTTAACTGGAATCATGGAAAGTTAAAAACACGCTTAGCTACACGTATTTACGCGAACTGCAGCCCTGTCACAATTCAAACACCCATCAATCTTTCAACATTGAGTTGAAACCAAACACGTTAAACTCGGAAATAAATTAGCTAAAGTTCAATTTACCGCAAACAATTTTAAACAGCGTAAAGAACGTGAAAAATTAGCGGGAGTGCCGCTCTACCGTTTAGAATTGCGAGCGTGCGCGCGCGACGCACTCCCGTATTTGGCGTCATGTGCCTCGCCGTCTGATTTTTTTCGCTAGGACATTTGTCATTTCTCCGAAACAGTTTAAAAGCGTCTGTCATTTTACTGTTTTCGGATATCTTTTATGACTGGAAAAAGGCACTATGACCGAATGGACTTAAACTTTTAGGTTATTAAAAAATTTGAATCAATAACGGACAAATGACCTAAAAAAAACAGCTCCCAGTCACTCCCGCGATGACTCTGGCTAAAGCCATACAGCACAAGCCAGAGAAAGTCTGCTGACAGAACAAGGGCGAACACAGTAAAGGAGACGTCCAGTTTCGCAGATTTATAATTTCTGTAAAGGGTGTTCTTGATGTGCCGAAAACGAATTCACAAACCAGAACGGTCTAAACAAGCTACGATCAGCCGTGGTTGGACAGTTTGGTAAACTTTGCAAACGCGTGTTCTGCAATATTTAATGAATGCAGTGGTACACGCATGCAAAAGTTGATACAAAGAACAGTTGATTCAATGCATAGGTGTAGTGTAGGAGGGAGCAGGCTAAATTTTGGGGAAGCGAAGCAATTTTGCCCGAATTTCCCCAAACTTGCCCGAAAAAATTTTGTGCGCCAAACATTACCCCTACAACTTTTCCGTCAAAATAAAACATGAAGACCAAAAAAAGGTTTATTGGAGGTGTATGTACGACAGAAAAGAAGCCTGCTCTGGCGGGTCTCTTTGGAATCCACTGAACAGAGGAGGCATGGATCTCTCCAACACAGAACAAAAGTACAAAAAATTGTTGTGGAATAGCCTCCAAAATGAGTCTATTTATCTCATCGGGTGGCATTTTTTTGGACAAACAAAGTCAAATTCAGATATATTTCATCATTCAGTCTCATTTAAAGGTGTCGAAACATCTGTGTCCGAATTTAAGGATTTTGCCCGGAAATTTCGGACACAGATTTGCCCGGATTTTCAACTAATCAAAACTCTAGGGGCTGCAGTGCACCCCCAGTTCCTACACCACTGATTCAATGCAATAGTTTATGACCCAACTCTCCAAAAATTGCAAGTCACCGGCAACTAATCTAATTATTCTGCGGGGAGCGCTTCTACGCGGCAGAACTGACGCTGGAGAGGTGGCGAAGCCAACCAACAACACCAATGATAGGTTTGAACGAGATGCGTCATCACACAGCAAATCGGTAGACTTACCGTTTGGCGGAGCAATGTTGTCCAGGTAGCACTGAATCGCCTGGAACGGCAAAGTGATGAAATCCGCCCTGCAAGCAAAATCACAAGTCCGTTGGTTCCGGGCAGTGTTGAACACAATGTATCAGCGGTATCCGCTGCTCACGCCGCAATACACACGTCTAGCACAACTTAGTGAAAAGCGATTGCAGTGTGGAGCTGCAGTGTTTACTACGAAACGAATTATGCCGAAACAGTTCTAGGGCAAAGGCACAATGTCTGTTTCCACCCATGCGATGACGCTCTTCATGCCTCGCTTCCACTCTGGGCTTTTTTTCGCTGAGACGTTTCGGTCACTGAAACATTTCGGTCATTTGTCTCACAGTTGTATTATACCTCGCCGTAGCAATGTTAATTTGCCTATATTTTCAGACATTCTGACCGAAAGGACTTAACTTTTTCCGGTTATTTCAAAATCACTTCGGTCTATGACTGAAAAATGACCGAAAAAAAAACAGCTTCTACAAACAACTGCGCCGATGGTCAGCCAACAAACTTTCATTTAGAACATGGAGCCGACAACATGTCGGTGGAAACGCGGCTTAAGATTTAATGAATCAATATAGGGTCGCTTTTCATAGTGAAATAACCTGCCTTGGAGCAGGGGTCCGGAGAAATTGCCCCCACCCCCTTAATCCAAGCCTGAACATATGTTTATAACTGTCGTGCTGAATATGCGGCGTTTTGTGACAGCAACAGCTGATGTGACGTCAGCGGCAAAAGAGGCGCCTGTGTCACTGCAGAACGTTGTGCGGGTGCGAGCAGTTGGTGACATTGTTCTGCTTTGTGACGTCTGAACAATTGGACTTTGTCTGCTTGTGTGAGGTGTGAACGGACTGTGGTTGTCGTCGGCGGCACGTGTGAGTTCGTCGGTCGTGATGCTGTGACTGGAAAATGGAAGATAGGAAAGTTGAACAGCGAGGTGGCGAAAGAAGATAACACGTTCTTTTCAATGGAGTGGTTCACCCGAAAGGATGGACTGTGTGGCTGTGCTGTGAAAAACCGCCATTTCTGCTTTCATTGTATGTTTGTATGTTGTTCGCAACGCGTGAAATGTTTGGAGTGCAACGAGATTTTGTGACATGAAAAATCTAACAACTTGTGGGGGCAGTGACTAAAATGACAGCTACGGCCGTCGCTTCCAGTCCCTGTAGTCCTGATGAAGCATTCCGTGCTTGGTCGGGACGCAGTTATAAACTGAACTGAACTAACAGGGAGCCTCAGCAGACATGACAGGTCAACTACCCACATTCAAAACCAAGGTGCTTTAAAACTTTTGGAAGCACAACGATACAATTGGCTTTGAACAAATAACGAAGACTAAGTGTTAACATCCACAACGCTATGGCAAAGGAAGAATGACAGTTTTCAAAAGACCTCGTTAATGCAACTTGCTTCTTGGTCAAGCAGCAGTTAGCATTTCGTGATAACGATGAACGTACGACCTCTTCACATCCTGGCAACTATGTAGAACTATTACAGTCGATTGCTGAGAATGAAGAGACGTTTGCCAGACATCTGGAGCCTTCCACTGTGTTTTCTGACTCGTCAAAAATAATTCAAAACGATTTGATTGAAGCAATAAGTGACGATATAAGGGAGATTCATGCGGTCCCATTTGTTGCTCCAGAAGTGGACGAAACAAAAGATGCCTAAAACAAAGGTCTGATATTTGTCAGGGTGAGGTGATTTGTGAACTGAAGGAGGCGTTTTTAGGATTTGATGACGTGACTAAAGATAGACAAGAGTCGCTGCTGTACCTGAACACATCTTGAGAAGGCTGGAACAATTAAAGTGGAGAGAAAGCTGATTACTCAGACTTATGACGGATCCGTTTTTATGGCATCGGAGCTTATGATGGTCAGGCCACGAAAAGGTTCCCGAGGCCAATTTTATCCACTGTTACGCACACAAAATAAACCTGTTGCTCCTGCGTTCAGCAAAATGCACGCCTCTGGTTAGGACTTGTCATGAAACAGTTGAGGTGCCGGCGACGTTTTACAGTAAGTCGACGAAGCGCACCCTCTTACTTGATGTTGTGAAACGACTTTTACGAAGAGCAGCGTCCGCGAGATGAAGCTCAAGTTCTAGGCTGTTGCAGACAATAAGTTTTGTGCTGGTAGGCAACGAGTATTTCATAATCTTCTGGATGCTGTTCAAACTGAAAGCTATGTTCGATCATTTCAATGAGCTAGCATTTCTTGGTTTGTTATGTTGATCACAATTTGAATAGGCCATCATTTGGATGACATCATGATGCAGAGCCTGTGAAAATACGCCAGATTCTTTGACTTTGCAAGAGTACAAGCTGATCTCACTGGTCTGCATAGCTAACGAACGGTAAGCAATGAATGCAAATCTCCTCGCCAGCTTCTCATCTTTTTGGTCCAGAAGGATTTGATGAAGTGTTCATGAGGCGACAAAGTTGTCTCAGCTGGCGCTCGCTGCACCGTTTACAACACTGCCCACTGAAAGGTCCTTCTCAGCTTTGAAGATACTAAAGATGGTGGTGCAATCGGAAGCGAATCGGACTAACCAATGACAACTTTCATCCCTAGCAATAACCTCTATTGAAGCAGGGAGAATAACGATAAAGAAAAAAAATTGCATGAAAGAAGCTTAGAAAAAAATTAGAAGTCATAGCGCATTTGTCTTTTGCTGTGGACTGTGTACTTTCATTTGCAAAGGTTGTATTAAGAACTGCGGACCTTCGAATGGAAATTAAGATCAGACGGCGCATCAGTTGCAGAGTCGCTCTCTCTGGCCACTATTAATTTCATGTACTTTTTGATCAACTATATAAACTAGCCACGCATTTGTAAAGAATGCTGATGTGAGATATGAAACGTAGCGTAAATACTAGACAGTGTAAAAACAGTCAGTTCAACGGTAAATTAAGCCACGCTACCAGATATGTCTCGTGGCAAATCAAAAACCAAAGTAAGTTTGAAATCGCCCCGAGAAATAACAAGAAATCAATAACAGCAAACCTGATTTGCTTCAAGGAGGTCAAAGGCACCGTCTCGTATCCGCCATAGTCGATAAACCGTATCACCACGTCGTCGTCGTCATCGAAGTTCTGAACGATCTGGGCGCGGTACCAGATACCTTGCCGCTGCAGTGCGCACACCATGCTCACTGCGCAATGGAGGTCGTTAAGGTGGTAAACCACTGGTTTTCGACCGCGACCCATTACAGCAAGTAGCAACCCAACATAACCCAACAATATAAAACTCGAACAAAACAAACGTAATCCAACCGTTTACGCAAAATATCTACTCGCGACCCCTCTAAAAATAGTTCACACGACCCCTCTGGAGGTCGCAGCCTTCAGGTTGAAAGCCACTGTGGTAAACGAAACGCGCGCAACTCCATTAAAATAATTGATGCTCTGTTTCTCTGCAGCTAAGAAATACACCGCAGCCAAGAATTCGAGCTCTCTGCTGAAGCACTTAAAGTCGAGCGTTTCGCTAACAAGCTACGTGCATCATAAACTACAGCACCCAGTAACTGTCTTTCACCAATTGCAGCAAATAAAATCAGCAGACACTTTATGAATCAGTGGGAACAACTTTAAGTCCCGCGCAAACTTCACACTCTTTACGCAAAGTCTATCAATGAGCCAGCATGATTGTGAAATACACAATGCCAAAGCCCCCGTTTTTGAATGGTCGGGGAATGAAGCGATGTGATTTCTATTTTTACAACGGTCATCGATCCGACCATCATTTGAAGTTTAAACCAAGGAAAAAAGTTGGCAGGCCGCAATATGCGCTGCTCAAGGTGGGTTTCTCGCACAATTCCGCGAAACAACGTTGCTGGACCTTCAGCGGCGTAAAACAAAAAAAAGAACCTTACCTTGGGCCGGGAAGGGAACGGTGGGGGTGTTCGGGTCGGCGTAGCACAGGGCCATTGCCTGCTCCAGGTTGGTCAGCGCGTGGAAGGTGGGGTGCGTGCGCTGCTGTACGAACACGCAGTCGACGTCCGAGATCGCCGACACTCGTACCTCGACAGCGACTCCTTCGGGAAGACTCAACTGCACGAGACGAGGGCTCGGTCACGTCACGAGCAGCAGGGTACTGCCGCCAGCAGCGGATTAAGGGCAAAATCAGGAAAGCGCACAGGCGCAAAATCGCCCTTTGTCCTCCAAACATAACGAGAAAGATCGCATGTCAGTGGGAAAAAAGTTGTCAGCTGTGAAGCCACAATGTCAGCTGTGAAGTCACAAAAGTTGTCAGCTGTGAAGTCAAGGCGGAGGCTTAAAATGAAAATTTTCGAGGCATCCTAGGTGGCAACCAATCACAATGCACCACTACCGGTAATCTAAAGCTGATTTTGCATTGCTCCTTCTCAGGCCAGTTTGGAAAATGAAGCGTTCGGAGACAGGGATCGGCTAACGTAACCGTTTTGAAACTATGGCGCAGCCGGCGTCAGTTCTCTTTCACAAACGTACAATTGTAACATGAGCTGCTTACTCGCCAGTCACATTACCCTGGTTCGCTCATCAATCAACGCGTACTTTGCTTAAAGGAAAACGGATAACTTGTTTCCCTTTTGGGCACGACGCCGAAGCAAGGCTCCTGAAAAAGTACGCTCGCAACCTTGCGTGCTTCAGGAGTGGCGACATAATGCAAGACTAAAAAAATCCAACTTCTTTCAAATTTTCATAAGAGGGCGCTTTGTGAGTCGTTTATTAGACTCTCCTGTTTCCGATAACATTACATCTCAGTGGTGGGTGAACAGCGGCCCACTGGTCATTTTGTTCCACAAAGCTTTTTTTGGCTTCCACTAAGCCTTTTTTAGCCAAAAAGTTTTGGCTCTCGAAGGTCTGCCGAAAATGGCCCGCGATACCAGAAACAATGGTGCCCACGGGCCATAAATGTGGTCCGCGAGGACGGTAAGTCAGTTCGCCCCTCACTGCATTTAAGTGAAAAACACGGAATAAACAGACAAAGTGCCCTGTTCTGCAATTCAAATCATAATCAGTCAAGTTACTTGAAGCTGGAAACGTTGCAATTGTCTGTCTTGCAACAGTCCGACGTCGCAAAAGGCGAAGACAAACCAGAGCATTGCCAAATAAGCTATTTTTTTAAGTAGCGTTCGTTTCCCGTTTCGATCATTAGATTTACACGCGAAGGTGTGCGGTGATCAGCAGAACGCGGCCCCACATCAAAACGACGCTGTGGAATTGGTCGCTGCGTGCATTTGGGTGAATCGTAACGGACGGACCAGCATCACATCCACGCAGCCCGAATAAACGCTTGATTTCCTTTCTAACGCACACTGATGAAAAACGACCACTCGCGCGGGTCAGTTGGATCTCCAAACTTTTTCAGTGGCGTTATCAAACCCGCCAATTCGTTAAGCACCAGGTTTGCACAACGCATTAACGAAGTTTCAAAAGGCATGGAGGCAACAACACACAAAATAATCAGGAACTTGTAACTGTTCACAACTCCCGAGACAGTGAGTTTAGAACGAAGAAGCGCGACAGACGTTTGGAATAGAACACAAACTCTGTGCACCTGAGAAAAGTTCGCGACAGGGTACGCCGGACTCTGAGGAGTGTGAACGTCGGGCGACATGACTGAGCTGCTTGAGTGCACCGGTAAGTCTTTGGCGTCGAAGTGGTTCAACGACACGTCATTGAATCGCCTCTTGATCCGACACACACAACTCTCGACCTCACTTTGCGTCCCTGGACGACAAACCCGGATTTGATTCACAGTTGCAACGTGCCATGGACAAACTAGGGCCCGTTCAGTCCTTTAATCATGCACAAACTGGCTATTTTCTTTGCGACTGTGGAAGAAAAAGTGCACCATACATCGCACACCAATTGCTGAAGCAAAACTCTTGTGTGTACTCGCATCAGGAAGCATTGTTTGAATTCGGGCAATAAGGAAAAACCTGCTCACTTAAGCACATGAGTTATTAAAGCCGAGGTATTTTTTAATCATTGCTGTCGTGCGATTTTGCACCACTACTCGTGTACGCCAGGGGTTTTCATGACTACTTTGGTGTGAGAAAGAACTAGCGTACGTGTAACTATCGGAAATATTTAACTTAACTGTTCGCTTTGCACTCATCTTTTTCAACCGCACACATACAACTGGGCAGACTGACTTATTTCCACTGGCATCCAAACTGCGGTTGTGAAAATCCCAGAGCCAGGTTTAAATTGATGTGCAGCAGAACACTGCAAGGCAGAGACAAGACGTGGACAAAACTAGTCCGCCTGTGCATGTCTCTATTTTAAACACACAAGTGTTTTTACGCCGCTGAAAGCAGATAACAAAAATTACGATGCTTGTGCAGTGAACCATGCAGAGCAATAACGTCCGGACAAAAATTCAAAGTAACGACAAGCAGCTTATGCATGAAAGCAAGCAATCTCTCTCAAAAAAGGCCAAACACTGCGAGTAGTGAGTGTGGAAATACTACCGTATATCACAAGCAGACATCTGGCCGACTGACTTCATGTACGATTGTACGCTGTGGCACAGGCAGAGTGCTTGTTAAAAACTTGTGAAAAATTTTTAAAACCTACGTGCGTTGGTAACTCATTAATCAAATTTTTATCTATAAATAGTTCTCATAAAATTAAACCAGTTTTAATTTCATATGCCTAGCGATACAGTTACTCAGATGTTTAAAGCTGAAATCATAAAAAAATTGAGATCCCTCAAAATCCTCACGCACAGCCAAATTTATTCGCATAATTTACTGATAACATGCTAGAAGGTAGATATTTGTGCTGGTGCCACTGTTCTCAGTTTTTACCATGGTAATGTTTTACTTTCACCGCAACTGTTCCACATCTTCTATTTTATAAACCCGCTTGGCAAAAAAATGATACTAGGTGCAGCACGTCATCAACTCAGAAACGATTATCGTCAGAAACCTATCATTGATAAATGTTGGAAAACGAACCGCATATCTGCAGAACTTGAATATCTTCTCGACCCGTAACTTCCTTCACGTAAATGTCAGCTCCCGAGTCCTGCTTTAACTGCTTTATGTTTCGTCCCAGCTTCCCGATCAACAAACCGACACGTTCCTGGTTGCACAAAGCAAAACAGGACTTTCTTGAACACAGCATCAACTGCATTACTACCTTGGCCTGTGCCACTTACATTAAACAAATAATAAATGTCATCAATGAAAATATTTCCGTGCAGTTGTTTAAGGAAAAAAAACACTTGCAAACCTCAATACCCATTTTTTATCAAAATTTTTGAAGAGGATGCAGAAACCTGTAAGAAAAACTCCTGTTTTTTTTGAAAAAACAGCAATAATTCTACCAAGGTGATGTAATTAGTTATTTGATTTTTCCAATTGCTGTACGGATATTTAAATAGGTCCAGATATTTTGCATATTCTTCATATTTCTGTTCCAGCCTGAATTGCATTTTTTTGTCAATGCACAAAATATTTGCCAATACAACACATATATCGCAGAATTCCGTTTAATTGCTCCTAACTGAAACATAATAACCACCTTATGTCAGGTTAATTAACTAGCTGACGAATGCATGAAGCAAAACAGCCTTGTGATTAGGGATGCATATAATGGAATGTCGAATCCCATGGATTCAAATCCTTCAGTATTCGAATCCAAAATTCATAATTTTTTCAAATATTTAGATTTGAAATAAGTTTGAATTAAATAAACATGAAAAATTACGAAGTCAGCAAAATAATAAGTTTCAATAAGTTTTGCCGTTGCAATAAATTTTGCAGTGGCACTTTTTGCACTCCTGAGTAAGAGAAAGAAACACTCAACAAGCTCATGGCACTGTGTAGTGATGTAACATGTTAAATAACAGGTCGTGTGATCGTTGATTAGCGTTTTAATCCTCTGTGTGATCATTTTGCTCTTAACAAGTTATTACGGAAAAGGATTCTGTATTCGAAATAAAGATTCCGGAATATTCCAGAACCTTCAAATGTTCCATAATGCACATCCCAACTCATAATAAAGTTTAAAAACAGAATCCAAGTATTTCTGATGACCAAACGTAAATTTTTCTTATTGATATAAAATTATGGATAGGGTTTACCCCATTACACATTATAGTACCTATGCAAATTAATTGTGGGAAATATGGACCATGCAATCATATGAACACAACCAGTTATTAAGTCATGTTCATGTAACAATAAAATGTTACGATATAAATAAAACCTTAGCTGTAAGTCAGGAAAGTTTTGACTACTATCAACTTTCAACATATGTGCTTGATATAATTGAAAAAATCCTTGTGAAGACCAATTTACTTCAAAATGTGACATTACAACTTTTTTTTGCTTCACAATTTCTTACAAAGCAATTATGGTTTGAAAATAAGAGTGCAGGACACCCAAGCATTGGTCACATTTTTACACACTTTGCTGTGAATAGTTGCTTTGATGAAGTCAAAATAGAAGGCAAAAAAATGACTACATATAACATTGCTCATAAACTTTACATGCCATTGCCAGTGGTAAATGCACCTCATAACTAGGCTCATATATACGACTCCCCTTGAGACTATAAAACTTGGCAGAAATATATTCCTACAACACTTTGAACTGATACATTAAGAATGTTCGAAACTACAGTTTGTTTAAATTTCAAAAAATGAGCATCTGGTGTCAGAATAGCATTGAACTTCCACAACAATTAGCTAATCGCTTTACATCTTAACATGGACCTCATAAACTCATAAATATCAGTATCCATCTAGTGACAATCTCCATAAGAAACACACTTATGTGTTTAAACAAAGGTCTTTTTTGGTATCAATCAACTTAGAACATGTGTGCATAGCATAACTACTGCTATTATTGGGAGAAGACAGCATCTTGCAATCTCTGAACAGAAGCAAAGCAAATAAGTAATACTGAGTGTGCAGCAATGCTTTCTGGGTAACCCTAGTATGTCTCTTGTTGCAAACCAGCAGGTGGGAGAGTTCAACAATATTTTTCTGGAAGCAAAGATCTGGAATCAAAAATGTGGTATTGGAATAAAGCCTACCGGTTGACTAAAAATGGTACCAAAACTTCTCCAAATAGTCACCTAAGTTTTGTACCTCTCAGTAACACAGCTACTACAATTTTGCACTTTACAAAAACGCTTTTTTTCAAACACTTGAAGAGGACCAGTCAGAGTTAATCCAACTATTAAGTCTTTTACAAGGTGATGAAGCTTGGCCTGACTAGCAGGACCACATAGCCGAGAGTCACACACTAGTGGAAAAACAACAAACATATACATACAGATGGAAATTCCACTAAAACTTCAAAGTTCTCTTCAGGATTGGTCACTTGACTCAGCCTTGGCAATGCACGTGGTCGCACGGAACTTTTTTGTTTGCTCTCACCTTCACTGCTACCTGCATCACCATTTTCAATGATGTCCTCACCTGATTCGGACTGAAAAATATGGAAATTAATCAAAAGCCTGACTATGGGCAATATGAAACCACCTGATATGACAACGAAAATGTACAATATAAAGTTACACATGGCATACAACTAGATGCAGCAAAATAAGTTTTTATGATTCATGCACAAACCTCTGCTAAGAACTGCAAAAACAGTCAAAATATCACTTTATTGAAATTATCTATGTGTAAACTAAATGTAGCAAATACTAACTTAGATACAAGCTTAAAATTTTAACATGATTTTTACAACTAGAAGTAGGAAAACTAGAACACTGAACCAAAAAGAAAAAAAGCAAAAGTCTTTTTTCTCACATAATTTCAAAAACAAAATGAAGTGTATAAATTAAAGATTGCTGCCCCTAAAGAACCACAACAATAAAATTAAAAAATGAAGATAACCCGAAAGACCTGAAAACAACAGTAAACACAAGGATTCTTAGTTCTTTCAACAACAACATCAGCAGATCCCGTGACTTGGTGCAAGTAGTCACCTTCAAACCATTCAAGCCATGACTGTCAAGACATTGGACAGACCAAAAGGTAAGCCAATTATTATTAACCATAACTTACATTATCTCTTGTATGCCATCCATTTGTACAGGGATGTTTCAAAGAATCTGATTCAGTTTTGCAGCAATCACAACCACTGTCTTCTGAGCCATTCACATCTAAATGCTGTTGCTCCTTACTTAATTTCTTTGAAGCTGCAGCATTATTGCTGTTGTTGACATTTCCACTGCGGTCTGGATTTTTTTCAACTGCACTGTTGTAGTTTTCCTCTTGAGGAGCAAGTGATTGCACTTCAACAGTATTTGAAGATAAACTGCTAGCAGGCAAAACACTTTCAGACAATGCAGAAGTTTGCACTGGAGCAAGTAACTCGCAGACCCCCTGGTCATTTTCAACAGTCTCTACAAGATTTTGATCACCAGAAAGTAGGCCATTTGTTTCAGTTACCTTAGCAACTGCTGCCTCAATCTCAATAGGTCCATCTCCTGTTTCATCTTTTTTTAGGTCACCATGAGCAAGCTGATTAGTGTTGATGTCCTGAGACAAACAATGCTTATCATTGCATCCACCTAACTCAGTTGCTTTGATTTCAGGTGACTTATCATCAGATACCTCAACGCTGGTTTCTGAAACAGTTGCATTTCCTGCTTCACTCTGTTCTTGGGAAAAGGCATCAGGATTTTCTGAAGTGCTTGGAAGGTTTCGCGCTTCCTTCTTAATATCCATTTCTTCATGACTTTTGTTAGATACATCACTGGAAATTGCAGTTAAAGAATGCAATTCATTTGCAGCATCAAACTGGTCACTCATGGTCTCACTAACATTGTGTTTAACTATTTCCATATCTTTAGATGAATTTACTAGAGTTTTTGCAATGATATTTTCGTCCAGGTTTTCAGTTGCCTTGACATCATTTACTGTATTGCAGTCGTGTTTTTCAAAGCCTGCTTTTGCAGAAGCAGGTGTTTCGCAACCACTGTCACAGTTGTTTGAGCTATTAGCTTTTGAATTTTGCTTCACATTTGAATTCTTCCTAAAAATCCACCAGCATATTAGCAGTGCCACAGGAATGCTGGTGGCAGTCAGCACAACATGATAGTTTTGCCAATGCTTCATCCTTTCAGATCATTCTCAAGCTTGCACTGTAATCATCCTTTTGTAGAGAGTGGTTCATCAATTGGTATTAAATACACATGTAATAAAACCTACAATTCAGATGCACTGCTTCCATTTGGTAAAAACATTTACTATCTGAAAGGAATTCAGTAAAATAAAAAGAACTCACTGCAAAAAATCATTTTCACAATCAAACATTTACTCAACCTACTTTTGTCATGAGCTGCATACACAAGTATCTGTTGCTCATACTAACAACCCTTTATTCCAGAGGTCTCCAAACTTTTTTTTGGGATATGTTGCATTCTACCAAAGCAACAAATTAGTAAATATTTTATTTGATATATATTTTAATTTTCATTATCGACAATATGTCTTCACGGCGGGATGAAATGGCTTCACGGACTGTAGTTTGGAGATTCCTGCTTTATTCCATTAAACCAAGTTTTAACATAACACGCCCTTTGATGCCGGGTGGATTTTCCCTTGAACCCTTTGGCGTCCGCTAGGATTCGGGGATTTTCGGGGAAAAAAATGCCTAAACGCATGTGGCTTTGTGCATGAATTTCTCCAGTCTGGTATGCTCTACAGACCCAGTAAAAGTCTCAAAAGATGCGGCAAGTCTTCTAGTCTGCACTCAAAAAAAATTTTTTGCTTGGGGTATGGGTTTTTTTTATGAGTGACGTCATAAGCGGAGGACTTTTAGGCCACCTTGGCCCACTTTGCCTGGCCCTAGGCGCCAACCGTTAGGTGGTAGTATTTTGCTGAAGTTTTTATTGGAAACTAGGCTACAATCCGAGTCTTTTGATACTTTGGATGATCTGCTGGGGTTTCAGGTTCAAAAGCTATGATGTAAGTTAGTAAAAATTTTTGACTAATTAGCTAATTACATAATTAATTAATTTGTTTATCTTAGATCATAACTTTTGAACCAGAAACGCTAGGAAGTCAATCAAAGGCTCAAAAGACTTGGACTCGAACCTAGTTTCTAATGAAAACTTCAGCGAAACACTTTGGCCTAGCAGTTGGGCCCTAGGCCAGGCAACATGAGCCAAAATGACCTTAAAACTATTTCACTTATGACGTCCAGTCACAAAAAATCTGCAACCCCCAACCAAAAAATTTTTTTTCGAGTACAATCTACTAGACTAGCCGATCCGTTTGAGCCCTTGAACAGCTCTCTAGCGCAATTGGCGGAGGAGCTAGGGCGTTGGTAAGGCAACCGAAAACTGCTGTTTTTTAGGCGGAAATTAAAGTACGAATATATCATAGGCCGGTTCTCAAAGTGTTAAAGGTATAATTTGCCCATTTTCGGCAAGTCTTTGCAACTCCATAACTCAACTAGGCGATTGAACTAGAGAGCTGTTTTTGGCTAAGGTCATCGGGCTCAGGGCCCGAAGCACAATGAGCCAATTTTATGACTCCAGTTTTCATTGGAAACTAGACTATAATCCACATCTTTGGAGCTCTTGATAGGCTTTCTAGAGTTTCTGGTTCAAAAGTTATGGCCAAAAAAAACACAACAAACTTTCCAAGAGATTTCCATATCCCAAGAACAATGTTGACTACAACTTTGAAAAA
>JGI24158J21664_10004423_pt1 | contig 18095 bp, 12 predicted proteins | sample Ectturendosymbi3_FD_21664 | JGI IMG/M metagenome (IMG submission 21664)
TTGTTGTTTCCCTACGTAAATACACGAACTTTCAAGAGAAGTTCACATCCGGTATTTAACAGAAGCCAGGTCCGTATTTGTATGTAGACACGTCTGTGTTCAGTAAAAAGACATTTCCTACATGTACATATGTTGGTGCCAAGAGTGTTGTCTTTTACGTTTCAATCAATGCACATGAGCAACATATTGAAACATAGATAGAATGTCAGATGTTTGAGTAAAATGTTTCCAGATAGTTTTTCCAAACATGAAGTCTCTTATTCAACCCTTGTGCCAGACACGAATTTAAAACCTAACCTTTGCAACAGACCAGAATGAAACCACATACAAAACCAAAATTAAAAATCCTTTGAATAGTTCCGCCTTCGAACAACCGAGAGCTGTTCTAATCATCCACAGATTTAAAGCAATTGTACTTCCATTTTATTTCGAGCTGGACAAGGCATTAAGTATGGCTCGTTGAAAATTTAATAAGTGTTAATATCGTATATCATCTATTGAAAAATACACATTTTATAAAGAGGAGTAACAGTGTATCAAGTTTTGGACTGTAAAGCTATGGCTAAACTGTGCAGAATCAAAAACGCTGTTTGCACGAGATTTTCGTGACGCTTCTCGATCTAAAGCCAGACAAGTACGAAGAACACATTTTTGCATCGTTGACAAATCTATTTATCGTTTTATCCAGGAGCACTGCGTTGAATTGATACCTGCTTACAAAGCCAAAGTTTCTTCTGGAATGAAAACAGAGTATTTGTGGATACTTGGAAGAAATAAAGTAACTTGGCTGCAAAAGGCGCGAAAAAGACCACCTTCCGGGCAACGCACGAACTCGTGCTGCAGTTTCAGGATTTTGTTACTGTTTTTGCTTTCAATTTTTCGCTTATTCTGTCCTTCTAATCGTGTGCCTTCACAGTGAACATCGCGTTGATTNGAATGCTAAAACCNTGCCAGAAAAATCGGTAATATTCCTTAATTCGGAATCTCTTGCTTAAATTTCTCAATCTGAAATGTGCTGACCAGGAAATCAAGTGAAACAAAATTACAGGAGGGGTTTCAATCGAAATCGATATCATTTGCATGTTTACTTGCTAAACAGATCAAGGCAGTTACGTGTCTTTCATAACGTACCTGTTCAAAGGTGAAATTCGTCACTGCAAAAGTTTGAGTGGGCCTGGGTCTGTCTAGCAGCAAATGTTGCGAATGTCATCTTGCACATAAGCAATGCATCTATGCTGCTCAAGGTTTTTGCTCTGTACAGTCGCATTGTTTTGGAGTAAACTTTTTTCCCCATTTGCACTTTTTGTAAAACCTGACTGCGCTGTCTCTGTTCACCAGTCCAGCTCAACTTGCAGTATTTTGTGTACTTTTCTTCTTTTGCTTGGTGAAAACTGATCTGAAGATAATTTGGCATCGCACTTGCATTGTCTCTGTAACTATACATGCATTCTGCTGTGTTCGGAGATGTTATTTCTCTATTGCGTGAAGCGTTACAGTTATTGCAATGTATCACCAAATGTTTTCGTTTGTAGTTTTGTGCATTCGTGTCCATTATTCTGTGCAGAAATAATTATCGTTGACTTCTTGATGTAATCTCTTACGTGATTCTACTGGCGAGCACTGATAGCACAGAGCAAACAAGCAAAAATTGCAGTACGGCATTTCTGTAAAGTACGTGCAACAAGCAAAGGAACGGATGAATGACATCTTTCGACAAATGGAACATTTTTTCCAAAGGCTGAACCAGACGTGCTGCTTAGAGGGGCAATCAGACAGAGCTGCAAATTATACAAACACAAAGTTAACATAAAAAACACGCCATAACGGCATTTTCAAAATAGGTCGTCATTTCAGGTGTGCCATATTTTCTCTGAATGGCAATTACAAGAAATTGTCTAGAAGTTTCCTTGTAGCAGAAACTACTATTGGTGAAAAATAAAAAATTCAGTATGATTCTCGCTCAGCCCATAAAGCTTTGTGTTCGAGGTTTTAACGATCAGTACTGCCTGAGATGCTGGAACAAAAGACAATATTGAGTTTCTCACGATTGTTTTAACAAAACTCATCAGTCATTGCTAACAGGTGTTGCCGTTGAAAAGTAAACATCAAACGCAAATTTTCTTTTTTCCCTTGTCTTTACAATTAGCGAAACATTCAACAGCAACTTATAGCAAGGAAAAATTCTAACAGATATTTTATTTCATAAGTCTCACTTCAAATGTGTATTCATTATCGTGGATTTAAACTTTTCCCCACAAGTGACATGAGCGAAAACAACATTTCAATACTCAGCTTGCATTGTTTCGAAAATAACATTTTGAAGGATAACTAATGATGGAGTCAGAAATACGCAGAGAAAAGTCATTCTTCTCCTATGCGTGCTTGTGGTCAAGTTTCTCGAACATAAACAGGAACGAAATTTCTTCCTTGGTTGAAAACAACAAAAAGTCGCGTTTATCAAGAAAGAAAAAGTCTAGATTCTGCAATGAATCGTATGAGCCTGATCCAAATAGGTTTGTTAAGATTGTCCTTTTGCAAGTTTTGTAAGTTTTCGCGCAGGAATCAAAAACTGGGTTAGATGCAAACTTGTCATACGTTACACATGTATTTTAATCAAGTTTGCCCCAGGGCAGTTCTGCTGAGAATTTAATTGATAAGGGACTGTACCTGTCAGCAAATGCATGTTGAGAAGTAAAGCACAAATTGGTGCAAAAGTTGAATTTGCTTTTATATAGCTATCTTTTGCCAATCTACAAGATTTCTTCCAAAATCCCAAATGCTGTACTCCTGTCGCATGAGTATCTAGATGCTAAATCCTTCCGAATTGCAGCTGAATTTGATTTTGCTGTTTTTTGAAAGTAAATGCAGAATATACAGCAAGTTGCGTATTTTCAGGAATATGAACAAACGTCAGTTTTCCTTTGAGACTGGGGAGGACAGAACACGACTGTTCCTGTAATCCCCCTTCATATTTAGATGCCTTGAAACGCTCTTCAAACAAAGCCCCTTTTCTGAGAAAGCAAATTGCCACAACCAGTTCTTTTGGGATTCCGTCTTCGGCCTGCCACTTGCTGTCTTGTGAAAGTAAAACCCGCGCAACAACGCGTAGCAACTAGGCAAGCGAAATGTTACTGGAGGAATTGAAGAATACAACAATGGTGTTAAAAAAAACATATTTATGCAAGTCTTTGACGTTTCTTGGGTATTTGTTGCAATTATATTGTTGGACTTCGACATGATATTATTCTTAATATTAACAAGAAAGTCGGCGAATGTTTTCTCCCCATATGGTTCACACCATACACCAACAGCTGTCTTGTTTCTTAATGACGTAATGTGACGTTTGCCCAACAAGTCAAATATCTCTGTGAATTATTTCATGCCTCACTGAAAGACGATAATTACACGCAAGATCAAGTGAAATCCCCGTTATTGCACAGCAAACAAGCTCAAACTACATTTGCCCGGTGCTCTACTACAGATACAATACTCCGTCTTCCATCATTATTGACTATGCGTACCAATTAACATCCACCTTGTGATGCATAGTGGTCGATCATTTTTGTAACCTTGCGTTTCCTTAACTGACCACCATGACAAGTACCACTGTCTGAGTGAAGAGCGTAAAAAATATAAAAAATATTGGTGAATCAGCTAACAGAATAGCGCATGTCGTTTCTTTCTTTCAAAATATACAGTCGGTTTTTGGAATACTTAAGTATATCGTTTCAGTGTAAGTAAGAAAATGTCTGAAGCATTTTTGTCTCACGAACCCGGCTTGTAACATGACGTTCAACAAGGTTTTTGACTTCACCTATCAGTATTTTTGATTTGCTTGGCACAGCTAAGGAAAGCTGGGAGTGGTGGAAGCGAACTCAATTGCCGAAATTTTTTATCGAATTGACAATACAAAAGCTTTGTTGTGAAATTAGATGCCACCTGTCGCGGGGGTAATATGTAGCGCGTTTGAGGCTAAATTAAAGGCTGTCGAGCGGTCAGCAATGGATTCTTGGTTGTTCATTTGCAATTGGATGAACAAAGTGGGTCGAACGACTTTCTGATTGGTAGCGAAAATTAGGAAAACATTTAATACACCATCAGTCAAAATGTCCTCTTGAGAATCCTTCTCACCCGATAGTTCATTGACTTATGCACAGGACAGTTTCTGTGTCGTCGAGGGGTTGTTTTTTATTGATAAAAGCCAGCTTAAGCCCACACAGAACGAACATACATGAGCGGCGAAAAGAACATCTTCGCATGAGGCCGAAAATTGACACAACAGCGATAAATCGGTAGAAAGCATTTATGTTTATCTTTTTTCGTCGCCCACAGCGGAACACTAAATAATGCGGTTTAGGAAAGTGTATGTTAGTTTAGGTTTGTGTACGTTTGCTTTGGAAACATTATTGAAAGAAGTTTCGGCCACATTTCAACAAGGCTAACACAGGTAATTGCACTGCAGTGTAGTTACGTCTCAGGCAAAAGTTTACACAAGAACCGAAAGACTTCGAGCAAAACGAAAAGTTGAGCTGCCTCCACCACTAAACGTTCACATGGTTAGGATCAGTGATGATGTGGCACCAGTTGGTTGGATGACAGCAAAAGCCACGCCATGCTTGGGTGACCATGCTCAACAAAAATTACACTGGATATTTTAGAATTCCAGGAGTTGGATCCTCCGGTCTAATATATCTTGAGTTATCAGTGCTTTGGTGGATGTGGGTTCCGCGCCGCCGAAGTTCTGCTTCGTCAAAATAGAAAATGAAATGGGACCTACACAAATCAATTATTAGCAAACAGCATGCGATTTACAAGCACATTTCTCATGTAGAGCATCCTGATCTTATTGTTCCCAGCTGTACGAAAAGCTAATAGAGGTAAACAGCGAATTGATGTGAAATCAGATCATCCTTTGCCCTACCCTACTTGCTACAAAGAAAGGGTTTGAAACGCAAGCACCTCACTTCACTTGGGGTCTGATTCCTATACCAACTCAACGGCAGTCTTGCACTGCACAAAGTTACTTTTACCTAATCAATTTTGTAAACGACATGGTGTGTAGTTCTGTCAAACTACTTGGATGCATCTAAGAATGCTGAACAAACTGGGGTCCATTTACTTGCATATTATGGTAGAACCGGTTTGAATCAAAACACGGATATATCGGTACCATGTCGAGGCATGAAGTCAAAGTGGTTGTTATTCAAAAACATTTTTGAAGAAATAGCGCAAGTGGTGAAAGGGCTCTGAAACCAAAGCATTCTTCTCGCACAAGTTCCTCTCAATACCAGCCACTTTGACAAATGCACTTACACGCGTCATTCAGTATGAGCACACGCCAGAGAAAACTCATTCAAGCGTAAATGCAAAAATATGGTGTAACTATTACTAGTGTTCAAATGATTGCGTGTTTGAAAAGTAGATGCTGGTAAGATTTTTATCACAGAAATATGCGATGTGTGCTGCTTGTTTTTTCAAACGCAACTTTTTCTTGTCTTACATTTTCATTGAGTCACACAAACACGGCATACGTGTATGTGCAAACATTCTTCCTTTACTGTTTCGTGTGTAATTGAATTGAAACCATAAACCTAATATATTACTCATCATCTTGTCTTCGTCACGGACTCTGAATTCTTCCAGGTGAATTTGGATTTCGCATTTTTTCGCTATTTGTAGCAATATCTCAGTTGTAAAATTTCCGTTTATTTAATGAAAGCTATGCTGCTGCATCCGAAAATCTTCATTTGCCTTCATCAAAGCTTATGCCACTGTGTGTCGCTGTTCACTCACATAGCATTTACGCACATGCTTTTGTTTGCATGCTTTGCGGTGGTCTGACTACTGCTGCTGTTGTCATTTCTTGTGCTTGTGAAACCTAAATGAGTTCATGCATAAAAGTATCAGCTTATTTCTGGTTGCCGATGCTGTAGTTCCAACGAAATGCATTTAAGTCGTGTAGAATTCATTGCATTGATATTAGCAAAGGCTCAAAAAATTACATTTGTACTCTGTTTTAGTATTTTCAATTTAACGACACGTCTTTGAAGTTCCGGTTGTTTGAAGGAGTGCTGCAATCTAAGTTCGAAGTCCCGTCGTTTCCTATAACCTCTAAAAGTTGACTACTGAACCAACCTTCACAGTTATGTGAACCGAATCAATGAAAAGTGCAAACAAAATCTAGGACGTGACGAAGATAAGTTGCTACGTTTTTGCAATTCATTAATAGATTTCATGTAGCTGACTTTTCGAGCATTTAAGATGTCAAAGAGAGGAGGCACTCTCAGTATTTGAAAGCACATTCCTTGAAAGCTTACAGCAAAACAAGACCTCTTAATTATCGTTTGTGGCATATAGCGTGTATTTCGTCAACTGAGAGAGGAGGCGTCTTCACTTATGCGAAGTGCATGGAAGTGTAGAAGTAAGTTAATCAACCCCATACGACATTCACAGATGATGCTGCAGCTAATCAGTTGAAAATATGCAATTGAGAAGAATATATATCTAGAAAGAGTTCCAGATATGCCTGATTTATCACCAGTTACTAAGTAGAAACGATAAATGCCACAGTAGGAACAACTAAGCAAAACAAAGTATTAGGTGTAGGCCTATAATGATGCAACAAGCAAATCAACAGCAGCCCACTTAGCTGCAGAACACGAAAGAGTTATGCTACAACGTACTTGTAAACAGTGTTTTTTAAGGTGTTTTGAGGGACAGAAACAGTCTCTCAAACTTTCCAACGGTCTCTCAAAATACAGTAGAACCCTACTGCATAACCACCAACAAAATACACTAAAACCTCACATTATGACCATCTCGGTATTCAGATGAAATAGTTGCGGTCTCTCAAAATGTCTTAAAGGTCACTAAAGTCAAACCTTCAAAAATCCTGCTTAATGCAAGTACACATTGACACAGTCACACGGTGGATCTGTGGACAGTCGCATATAAAATATCCCAAAAGTTTCCATTATGTCACAGAACGACACCGTTAATACAACAGAACACACCACAACATTGAGAGTAAGGAATTAGGTGGCTACGAGGTGTCAAAAAAACGAAGCAAAGATTACCCGTCTTCCCAGCGACTGGAGCATGTTCATGAGCTCAACAATGGTCCACCTTGAATCTGTGAAGCTTCAGAACTTAACACGGTTGTCTTGCGAAGAGTCCTGATCAATGATGTTGTGGTAAGACTGTCTTCATGGCGTTCTGCTGGGCCGTATATATTCGTAGCACCTTTTCCAACCGCAAAGCAAACCCGAAACTCGTAAAAATTATTGGCAGTACCTATGTGAATGCACGTAGGACAGGGGTCCCCAACGTGAGGTACATGTACCGGACTTCTAGGGGTACATTTGCATATCAGAAAGGGCGCGTTCAAAAGTTAGCAAAAGAAGCACAAAACAGTATTAATATGTTTTTTATTTCCAAATATTGATGCATATATCAGTGAATATTATTTTCAAAAATCATTAAAACTCGCTGTGAAATATATCAATGATTGGTCATGATAAAAATGCGTAAAATTTTTGTAAAAGTTGATCAATTTTTAACAGAAGTTTTAGATCAAGCTTTATTAAAAATTCATTGGATTTTGTTATTCTAATCAGCCTTTTGTACTAAAACATTTGTAGGTGAACATTTTCATCCGTCGAAATGCCGAAGGGGTACATGGTCAGCGAAGGATTTGGAACCCCTAACCTTAATATATCGATATGGCATGTGGAAATCATTGATATGCTTTGAAATAAAGTAATCGTTCAATGAAAAACTTCAAGACTCACAGAAGCCATCATCGTACCTTTTAAAGTCGTTATCGGTTATAACTCGCGAACGGATTCCGCTGAGCAGTATTTCTCAAATATTCATGGCTTGTGTCCCTCTTCCAAAAATTCTCAACACATGCGGGCCCCGCTCATCAAAATTACCTAGTTTGTTTTGTGTTTTGTAATATCACGGAGTGCTATTCTGTAAAGGCCTCTGCACGTGGCCCCGGAGAACCGTTCCGTGGCCGCCAAAAGAGGCCGAGGGCTCCGGTTGGGAAATCCTGCGCTGGAGAGTCAGTGAAGACATCCTCGCATTTGGAAGACAGCAATCGGTCAGATGAGTTTAAAAAAGTGTACCTTAACGTTTGAAAATATAGATAAAATGCAGACTTATTCTTCTGAAGCTATTCTTTGGAATTTTGCAGGCCTTGAAATATCAAACATTTAAAAGGTCATGTTATAGAAAAGTGCAAACGTGCATCAAATCATTAGTCTAATTTTATCCGTCGCTTTTTCTTGTTCGAGAATCTGATCAAGGACTTTGAACTAAAATAACGATAGTACAGTTTTATGTCTCATAAATAAGAACAAAATAGTACGATGCAAAAAAATTTTCGTCTTCATCAAGATGACCATATCCACGCGTGTGAGAAGAAAGTTTCGCAGAATGAAGTTGCAAATAAAACAATGGCAAACAATCGAATTTTCAAAACAACAGTTTTTTCTCATTTAACTTTTCAGGACGTAGCCCCAGGGGTCTGCAACATAGACAAATATGATTAAGGAAACTTAACGATTCATGTTCTACACTCGCTGTGAATTGCAGTTATGGGTACGAAATATGAATCTGAAAGTGGAGTGGAATCCTAGTCCTAACAAAACCCAATACAAGCTGAGTGCAAAGTACATTTCAAGCCTTCCACGGTTTCTGTTTGTCTGTGAAACCGAAATATGCGCAAATGAAAAAACTCAGCACGTGTTTCATTAGTATCTAGCATGACAAAGAAGTTGCCAGGCTTGAATCAACTGCTGCATCTTTTCCATCAAAGTTTGAAAGTCTGAAAGAGTTAAACAAAATTCTAAGGTTCTACGTTGCCACAGACCGTACACTATATGAAAAGTGGCATAGATGCAAGCTGAGGTTGGGAAGATACGGTACATTTCTCAAAGTTTCAATGTCAGAAGAACAGGCAAACTGTTAGCAAAATCAGCTTCGTTCTTGGTGTTTTTAGCGAAGTTCGCAGTATTGCCCAGGTCAAATGTAATCCGTTGAGATTGGCTTCACTTCAGATTTGCGAAACGTGATTGGCTCACGTTCTCCAGAAGCAAAGGCATGCAAGCATGGGGGTGGAGTCACTGGTTGCCGAATGACAGGCAACGATATCATTCAAATCAGCGCTCAGGTGAAGAAGTGGTGCAGCTGTTTGATGAAAAGCTATGTCGTATTTTTATAGATATGCAGTAGATTACGCAACTATAACAAGCTTTTTCAATTTTCTGACTAATAATTTCAATGCGTTGTTAGCATAAGAAACATGGAAAGGTTTTCATCTGCATAAACAGTACTTGTTTATCCGTATGTAAAACCGACTCCTGATCAAAATTACAAAAACAAAAGATATCTGAAAAAGTGTCATTTTCGCCACTAACACATTCTCATTGAAGGTCACTCGGATTTTGTGCAAATTCGAGTGAAACATTATTGTCAGGAAGTTGCAAAGAATGACTTACAGAAAGCCGATGATGATTACTTAACTCCTTCTGTTATGCCAATATCATATCTCTTCTATTAAAGAAGAAAAATTAGGCCTACATGCAACAGTTGCAGATAAAATGCTAGAAGTTTACCTTGTTGCTGTTAATCAAAGGCATTGACAATAGGAACGAACGGGATATACTTTGTTGGTTACCAGAAAAAATTACAGCATTTTTGACTGAAAATTGAAGAGGTAGTTTATCGTCGCAAATGCCTTTGTGCAAAAAGCATTTGTAATTAAAATGGTCTGTATTTAAATGTGAAAGCGTGCAAAGAGGCACTAGCTAATCTTAAGCTTTGTGATGCAAGCTCAAAGCAAAACATTAGCGATGTTCTTGACTTTGTATTGTTGTAACGCCACGCATTATGATATCACCCACTCATTGATGCTACATCTGGCATCGTTACCCATCTCGATAATAGGTTATGCACTAGGATTTTGTGACATAAATTGTTTTGTTATTCTTACAAGAATAACCTGAACCCTTGAGGAAGTAAAGGACAGCAGCTGATGTTATCGTGACGCCGCAGGCGTTTTTTTACTCTTCCTGATGGAAACGTGTCAGTGAAGGAAATCTTTGACAAGCTTGACTGAAAAAAGCAAAACGATGTTTCTTTGCCTCAACCTGCTAATGAGCTTAAAACAAATTTATAACTTTTTCGATATTTATAACTCATTTCCCATCTGTTTCTAAAATAGGTTATGTCAATAACAGAAAGCAGTTATATGGATTTTCTTTCCGCACTTATTGGAAAGTAACAAATTGTTAGTTTAAAGTTTTCCAAGTCAACTCCGGATATCTTTCCGATGTGACAAAAAAATCATGTTCAACTAAGCATTTCCAAACTGATTTACCTTTTAATTAATTTTACTGACCGTTTTCCACAGCAAGTCACTGAGCAAAACGTCCTTGTTTCATATTATTATTATCGAATCTGATAACACAGAAGTGGATTTAACGTGACTGTACTAGGGTCATTACTTTTACGATTGTCAGGCTCAAATTGCCATGATAGAAAAATTGTTTTGTTAGTTTGTATGACGTTATCGCGAATACAAGTTATTTTTCCAATGTCTATTCTGAGTGATGGTTGCACATTTCAACGCACTCAGTTCTACACCTCACACAGCTCAGACGCTCACAACGCAGACCCACACGAATGAGCTTCACACAACTCAAACCCTAAATTACTGCAACTGACGTAGCTTGACCCCCTTTAGTGCTCGATATATCACTCAATGCTGATGACTATCACTTCCTCATACTTGAGCTTTCTATGTTAAGAAGCGAGCAGGTCTATGAACCTGTGGGCGCTTACTACATTTTACATATTGACTCTTTTGATAGGGATCTGAATTCCCACATAAGCAAGCGTATGAAATAAAAGAGAAATCTGTCAATACGAAATTAAATATTTGGCCCACTGCGCAAATGATCGCAGCGCCAGTTTGGGGGTATAAACCTATTTAAACCCCAGATTTCCCGTTATAACGGCAGATTTAACGTAAGTTAACAATGGCGACCAAAACACAATGAAATTATCGCAAACAATTAGAATTTGTTAATTTAAAGAAAATGTTATGAACCATTATAAAGATGAACAACTTAAGAAAACTAAAAGTATGCAGCAGCGGGAGTACAGCGAAGCCCGTAGCCAGGTTTCTAGATTTAGGGGCAAAATATATATTATGGGGTAACATTTTTTATTATAGGTTTCAAAGCCAGTTCTTCTGAGCACAAAAGATTTGGCGGGGAACAACCAAAGTTGAGAGGGCACTGCTCCCGAGTACTCACCGTTTCTACGACCTGAGGGTATAGCGCCATATAGAAACGGCTCCGTTACCATTATTTTGCCCTAATCGCAAAGTTTTGGACAATCAAGCATGTTGTGATACATATCTCTGGCAAACAACATTTTTAAAGTAACGAACCTGACTTTTATTTTGTTGCTCATATGTATATATGTCCATGTGGGCGGAGATAAATCACAACCGTTCACTGCAGGTGCTATGGACTCCGACAAGGATGTGTGGTATCACCTCTCGTCTTCACAGTCTATAAGAATTCGATAGACAGTCACAGCAGAGTCGACGACGTTGCCACTGTTGGAAGCTGCAGGATCAACCGTTTGCTTTTTGCCGACGATTTGAGAGTGCTTGCATTTCTGAATATGGCTTTCAACATGCACGTTATCGGTGTTATGCTACGTGCGACCAAGTCGGAATAAAATCAGCACACAACTGACCGACGTATTATGTCTCCGCAGAATTCCAAGGTAGAACATCCTGCAAGTGTGGCAAATACGGCAATACACTGCAGCCACAAGCGTACGGAGGGGGGTTGCCACTGTACCATGGCCCTCCCATCAGGCCCTAAAAACAAAAAATGTATAAACAGTTCTCGGCAATGTATACTGTCAGTATTCTGTAGTGTATACAAAAATGTTTAACTTCAGGCGAATAACACTATTTTGTTTAGAAAAACGCCTCTCAAAGCACAAAATGACTATATTTTCTACAAATTTGGGGGGAGGCATGACCCCTTTAGCCCTCCTCTCGGAAATTTTCTGCGTACGCCACTGACTGCAGCAGGTGGAGACGTTCAAGTACCTTGGAGCGGTATTCACCAATGATTGAAGGTGGGAAATTTATACACGGATTGGTAAAGCAAATGTAGTTCTGCGTTAGCTTTATCGCTCTGTGGCAACAAAACGGGAACTTTCAAACATCACAAAGCTGGAAGTTTTTATATCATTACTTTTCCGATCCTTACCTATTGTCATGAATCTTGGGTAATGACTGAATAAAGAATACTATCCCAACTGCAAGCGGCAGAAATGGCAAATTTGCGAAGCGTTCACGGTGTGACAATTCGCGACAAAGTGAGCAGCTGTGAAATTCGTAAAGCCCTGAATTTCGAGCCATTTCTCCGAATCGAGAGATCTCAGCTATGTTGGTTCGGCCATTTGTCCAGAATGTCTTAGGAACGATCGGCCAGGCAAGTCCTGCTGGCTACACTAAACGGAAATAGGCCAAGAAGTCGTCCAAGGACAAGGGGAGCCACTGCGTCTCCGACCTTGCTTGGTCCGTCTTGGTGTGGAGCCAGCAGAACTTCACGAGATTGCTGTTGACCGTGAAGTATTTCAAGTCCTCCTCTGACTGCGGCCCCGCCACCCTTCCCAATGGAAAAGCGGGTATTGCAATGAATGAATGAAAATACACCGTATTTTGAGATAAACATTTTCTTTTCTTCACAGCACAGTTGGTCCAGTTTCGAAAGTATGATGCATATTTGATTTAAGATGAGTTCTGTAAGTGTGAGTTGTGTGAAGTTGAATTATGAAAGGTTGCACTAAAGTTGAGCTGTGCGAACGTTTATGTGTGTGAGCATGAGTTAGTAGACGATTTGTCATGTAACGATGTGTTGTTGGATCTTGATCTGTGTGAGATGAATGCAAACTGACATGACCGGAACAATGCATTTCTGTATTCCGGTTTCATGACGAAACGATGCACTTGACTGCAATAGCGTATACGTCGACATTTTGAAAAAGTTGAATGCAATGTGTGATTTAAGATTTTGAAATCTTCACAGCCCTCACAACGACAAAGGAGATTTCCCATAGCACTAATTCCGATTGGTTTTGTATACTATTGGAACGACTACGTTGACAAAATTAAAGCACGGAACTGCCATCAGCCAATGCGGCCGCCGTTGGAAGTTGAACAGTAACGTAGTATATCTTAGAAAAAGCTAGTTTAATGTGGTTTGCCTGTAAATACAAATTCCTGCTCGTCTATGTAGTCAGGTTTCTTTAACATGCACATCCTGAAGCAATTGCTTTCCTGACTGAAGATAACAAAACGGTCACGTTTGTTGAGAGAAAAGGGTTGGAATGTAGCTCATGAGCCTGATCCAGATAGGTTTGTTGTCCAGGGGCGTAGGCAGGCCAAAAATTTGGGGGGTCCAAAAAATTTTGCGAGGTTCAAAAATTTAGATTTTAGCTGAATAACACTATTTTCTTTAGAAAAACACATCTGAAAGCACAAAATAACTATATTTTCTAAAAATTTCTGGGGGCATGGCCCATTTTGCCCCCCCTTGACTACGCCTGTGTTGTTGGCATTGTCCTGTTTTCTAAGTTTGCGCACAGGAACCAAAAACTGCTCTATATTAGTAGAAAGCGAATGAGATCCTTTTGTCTCAACGAAAATATAAACAGATATTTATGATAACTTGATTAGAACGTAAGTGACGAGCTTAACGAAAACCCGTTATGCTCGGTTTTTTCGTTCTAATCACGTTTGCCCCCGGGCCGAATTTCTGCTGGGAACTTAATCGATGAAACGTTCATTTTGTCAGGAAAGTCATTAAAACTGTATCGCAATTTGACGCCAAAATTGAATTTGCGTTTAAACGTGTCTAACAGTGTGTGGTAAATACCTAAACGCCGTAAGCAAGTTGCATGTGTTTCTGAACTTACAAAGTTAATCTCCTCAACGTTTCATTGCAGCTGCTTTTAGGCGTTTGTTGTTTGATTAAAGCAAGTGGTGAACATCCATACTGAATCCTCATCAAGATGAACAAACTTCAGTCTACCAGTCACGGAGAGTCTCAGGTCAGGAGATTTTCTGGGGATATAGGAGAGGACGATATGCGCCGCTGGTCCTGCAGTCCCCTTACTTATGAAGATGCTATCAGACACTCCCAGGCAGACTCCCCCATTTCTGCAAGCGAAAGTTGCTATGATGAGGTTTTCCGGAATTCTACATCTTCAGGATACTATTCGGCTTCTTCTGAAAATCGAAGCCGCGCAACAACGAGCAGCAACATGATGAGCGAAACGTTGGTACAAGATCTGCAAAGCAACGATGCTGTGTTTGAGGAATCTGGCGGAATCATTCCAAGTCCTATAAAGTTCAATTTTGACGAAGCAGAACTTCGACGTCGCGGAATCCGTACCCACAGAAGCAATGATAACATACGGTATGTTGAACTGGAGAAGCCGACTGCCAAATTTTTAGAAAAATCTAGTAGAAGTATTTTGAGCGTAGTCCTCCAAGCAGCGTTGTGGCTTTTGTTGTAATCGAAAAAACTGATAGCACGTCATCATTGATCCTCACCGTGTGGTCGTTTTGTCGCGGACGTATCTCAACTTTTCGAGCTCATAGTAATGATGTTCGATCCTCTTCCATATATTTTCATGGAACGAAACTACACTATGATGCAATAACTTGTTTCAGTCGTAATGTTTGATCAAGACACAACCTTTAACTTCTTCAAAATATGGTCAAAACTTCTTTTAACATTGAATCCAAAGGAATTATTTTTAGGGGTTTTGAAACTAGGATCAAAGCAAAAAAAGTATTATGAAATTGTTGCAAGCTATAATATCTTCCACCTTCGTAAACCACATCATTGAAGTGTTCCGCTGTGAGTGACGAAGATAAATAATGATGCGTTCTGTTTATAAATCGCTGCTGTGTAAAACTTAGGTCTTACGCGAGTATGTTCTTTTCGCTACTCATGAATGTTCGTTCCGTGTGGAATATAAGCATGGGTACCGGAAAGGGACCGGCGGGCCAATGTCGCCCCCTGGACTTTGAAATTTGATAATTTTCTATTAACGCTTCAGTAGAAAAATGTGGTGCTCTTAGTCTAGAGTTGGTAAAAAAATTTTCACAACTGTTTGCTCCCCTGGAAAATGTCCTTGTGCCCCCACTGGAAACATCAACTAATGGTCCCCCTTGGAAAAATCTTCCGACGTCTATGATTAAAGCTGGTGTTTATTAATAAAATGCAACACGTCGATGACACAGAAAGGATCCTGTGCCTAAGTTAAAGAAATATCGAGTGAGATGAATTCTTATGATCACGTCTTGACTGATGGTGTATTAAACGTTATCCGGATTGAGAAAAGCCACCAATGAGAAAATTATTCGACCCACTCTTTGATCCGATTGAAAATGAACAACCAAGAATCCATCGCTGACCGATCGCCTACCTTTGAATTCAGCCTCAAACGCACTACATAAACCTCCGCAACAGGTGGCATCAAATTTCACAACAAAGGTTTCGTATTTCTAATCCAATGAAAAATGACAGCGATTGAGTTCGCGTCGACCGCTCCCAACTTTCTTTGTCTGTGCCCAGCGCATTAATAACTGACAGGTGAAGTCAGTCAAAGACCATGCTTAAAAAGTGTGTTCAGGGGGGTTCGCAGGAGATGAAGCGTAAGCTATGTTGTCAACCTTCCATGAAGTGGTACGCCTGGCTTTCCGCAGCAATAACATTCTTTTAACATTAAATCATGCGAAGTGAGCAATAGAAAGTTTGTATTTAAAGCCAAATTGAAGTTTTCAACAGCACAGGTGCTCTATCTCATAACAGTTTGAATAACACGACCCACAATTTGAACCTTGCAATTACTGTGTAAGCATAGTATGATGGTATAACGCACTGTCACGAGACAAAATCAACATGAAAATCATAAAAGGTACAATAATTAATATAAATTTTGTTCGAAAATAGCACAAATGATGAAAGCGCAAAATACCGCAAATGATCACTGTTTCGGATCAAAATGAATTGAAATAACTAAAGCTAATCCTCATCATCTTGTCTTCGTCACGGATGCTAAATTATTTCAAATGAACTTGGATTTTCTTTCGCTATATGTAGCTGTATCTCAAGTTGCCGTTTTTTTGACACGAGTTATACTGCTGCAACAGAAAATCTTCATCTGCCTATATCAAAGTTAACGCTGCTCATTCACATAGCATTTACCCACATCACATGGTTTTGTTTGCGCGTTTTACGGTGGACTGACTTCTGATGTTTTTGTTTCTCATGCACTTGAAGTCTTAAGAGTTTGTTGAAGAAATTACCAACTGATTTCAGGCATCGGATGTTGTACAGTAGTTCCAGACTACAGCATCGGATCCTGTAGTTCCAGACTACATCAAAATTTCTCACGTCAAATAATGGCTGGGCTCGCGTTGACGTCAGAAATTTTGACCAAAACTAACTAAATAGGTTCAACAAAAGAGATGAAAAGTTGTGACTACTTAAGCACCTGCGTTTCCTGCGATTCAATCCAGACAATAATCTCGTTGCCTCAACAGATTTCAAACCTAAACTCTGCGTTTCAGCTGTCAAACATAGGTAGGTAATGGTTTCGAATAATTGAACGCATACCCCAACTACTCATCACAGATTCTCGCGGCAAGTAACTCGTCTTTATCGGCGCTGTGCAAAGTGTATAAGACCGTTTAAAAAATGGAATGAAGAAAATAACTGGTTGAAGCGAATTGGCTGTAAAAATGGTTCACTGAATAAAACTAAAGATGGATTTTTTTTGCCCAGTTTACCTGAAATGGACATAAAAGAAGCACAGGCGATATACAATCAGCACCGGAAAAAAACGAGAAGGTGGCATATGTTTTCGTCCAAAGGGAATGCCGAAGATATCAAGACAACATTTGTTTACAGAGTGAGCAATAAATATAAACAAACTCTATTAGTTCTTGGGACGCTCAATGCATTGTATCAATCAAAATTAGCATTTAATGGCCTAATTTTGTTTTTGCAGTACCGGATAAATTCATGGATGGAGATTCGCACTCGTGAAACAAGGACCAAGCCTTTTTCTGGGGGTGAGCTGACGCAGAATTTCACCTCAAAATTCATTGTACAACTTACAGTGTCCGCCATGATTCAATTATCTAAAAACCCTGCCAACCAAGGTTTACCAATAATGCTTAACATATTGCGGAAAAGAGAAATCTTTAAATATGTGCATTTCTTTCCATGCTGCTTCGTAAGAGGTCACCTACGTTTGGTGTGCCACAGTGAAACCGCCCAACTCTATGAAAGTAGTGATAATGATAACAACAAATTAAAGCATTTGCAGGAAACGTTTGTTGAAATAATGTGAAAATTTCTAACTTTTTGAAGCTTTATACAAGCTTAGATTGTTTGACAATGTATATTTTGAACTGTTTCTTTGAGGGAAAAGTGGACAAAATTTTACCAATCCGTTTAGATCTCAGTGCAAATTACCTGAAACCAACCATATTTAACTTCAAACCAGGTTGCGAAGTCGATGGACCACAAAACGCTTATTCTCCGCCGAATCTTTGGGAAATTACTTGCAGAGGAATGGATGGAGAACGTGTTAAAATACCTCACACTTCGAAAGTTGCAAGTTGCACAAAGTGAGTCAAGCAAGTTTCAAAAATATAAATGAAGCACGGTCATTGCAACTGGTCATGTGTTACCTTCGAAAACACCAATTGATATTTGTTCCTCATTTTCATGTGATATTCTATCTTCTAATTTTTTCGTGTTGGTCCGAACAAATTCACCACTACTGACATGAATTCATTTTATACCAGTATGTTTTTAATAATCGTGTACTGATTAAATTATCAACAAAAGCTAAAAAACGGAACAATATTGAAAAATCTAAAAACAATGAGCAGCATAAAAGCAACGAGTTTTACGACACATCGAAACTCTTTATGAACCAGGGCATATAAAACTATCAGAATTAAAGCCGTTGAC
>JGI24158J21664_10004424_pt1 | contig 18094 bp, 16 predicted proteins | sample Ectturendosymbi3_FD_21664 | JGI IMG/M metagenome (IMG submission 21664)
ACATCTTCAACCAATGACAGCTTCGCCTTTTCTTATTTCCTAAACCCTTTCTTATTGGCCACTGTTTTAACCAATGAGATCTCTTTTTTTCTGTATATAAACCAGCTCGGTAGTATCTCCACTTCATTCTGACGATATCCCTTGAAGAGTGTCACACGAAAAGCTTTGGGATGAATCTCCTACTTCATACCTTAAAAACCCTGCTTCTAGACTTATTTCCATAGCAGCCATGCATTTTCGCAATTAATCATGCGAGTAATTCAAAACCGACAACCGTCGGCCTGTTTCAGCTTGTTTGGCTTGTTTAGAAGTCTTTGGTATATTTTGATAAGCGATTTGGCATTTTTGGTCCATCTGGAGCTGGCAACCCTGGTCAGTTTTTGTGGAAAAGCTGTCAAGTTGGCAGCGCATTTTACTGACCTGAGGCTTTGTCCTCGGGATATATGTACAGCATCCATTTGTATGATACAGTAAACATTTGAGTGTGCAGAAATCGTTTCTGTATAAGCTCAGTGTGGTAAGAGAGACTGGCGCACCTTCGACTTCTTTTGGGGACACCTCGTTACGACTGTAATTTCTACGCAGGAAGTTACTAATCGTCGTGAAACGTGAGTGGTGGTGGCAGAAGCTCTACCAGAGAATAATCGATTTGAGGAATTTCCACTGCGATCCCGGCTAAGGATTATGATCACTGACTTGTCCGGTCATCAGTAGATTGTTTGGAATATCAGTAGATTGTTTGGCCTTGGTTCAGCTGCAGCAGGGGCTTCCAGAGTGGAGAAAAAGTACCCACCTGTCTATCGGTTTCCTGTTTCAGATTGATTTCTTCACATGGCTTAAGAGTTCAGTCCTCACTTAAATTCGACTGTTTGATCCACAGCCCGGTGCTTGTCAGGCATGGCCAGAACTGCTGAACTCCAGCACCAACACCGGTTATATTTTAACCACAGATTAAACGGGAGTAAAGTTAATGTTTTGTATGGCTTAGAAAACGTATGGGCATTTTTAGGAAAATATTTCGGGAACTTCGGGTTTTCAGTGTCTTTGTGGAAACAGTTTCCGTCCTCCGTAGAGGGTCTTCCCACAGACATATTTTCTGTTGATAATAGCAATAAATAAATTGTGTTACTCTACTTTACCATGTATACCCTACTTTACTACAACAGGATTCGTCTGATTTACTATACATGCTAATGAAAAGAAAGAGTGGGGACTGGAAATAACATGGCAGCAGGTTGTGACTCGAACCGGACTCGGCATGGTCAAGGATTCGATCAAATTAACTCGATTTTTATTAAAATTAAGAGATATTGTATAACGCTTTCATTCTCACACGAAAACACACTAGACTGACGCATACATCGCAGTAACAAGTAACACATAAGTAGATGAAAGAACACCAGGATAAGGTACATACGTGGTGATAGTAGACATTTTACGCTTGGTGGCGCTAATGCATGCACTTTGATGAAATACAAGCATAAAGGACATGTGCATAATTAGTCAAGAACTCAAAGGTTTTGTAAGGAATCAAATTCAAGTCGACTTCCAGCATTTTGCGCTGTCGTGTTTCATGTCTCATTGCAAGATACAATAAAATACAGTGACAACTGCATTCGAAATTAGTTCCATTCGTCGCAACTCCGAATCTAAGTAAAATTCGTTACAAATCCAAGTCATTAGAAATAACCTTCGACTTCGAGTCCCACTTTTCTGTCGAGTCAAGTCGAGTCTATTGGTATTGCTTCCCATTCATTTCGAGTCCTTCACTTGGCCAGGGCAGTCACGTAGAGATGAGGGGGAGAGGAATGCAGAAGGTTTGGCCGGAAGAGTGGAGGTATGCAGCGGTTCAAACTCAGCGGTTCAAACTAAAAATATCGGAAGATTTCGACTTGCGCAGACTGGCACTTTTCCCAAAAAAAATTGAGAAACGTTTTTTGGAATCTTCTCTTACGAGTTGCGGTAAAAACAGTCTATTTCGTTTCAGTTGCCAATATGTGTGAGTCAACTGTGGAAACAAATATACACAGTGTTGGTGTAGACGTCCGCAAATAACCTGCTGTGGTAATGATACTTATCGAATATACTGTACATTTTATGGACGTAATTAGTCTGTTCGCCGTCACTAGGTTGCCCATTTTGTCAAAAGATTTGATACTTCGCTTTGAAACACTCATTCGCATCTTTCTCCAACATTATCATCCTCTATCCGTTTGATGTTTGCTACATGTCTCCATATTTTGCCTATGATGTCAAGCTTCTGTGAAATCGTGAAAGACGCTGTGATTCTCGGCGAGTTTTCCAAATGTTTACCAACTGTTTATTCTCGCCCAGTGTCGAATGATTGCACGTTGGATGCTGACGTATACGCTTCGTCTGTGCTGTCTGTGAAATAATACATGTGACAATTGTACCTTGGGTTTTACACGAACAGATAGTAACAACATATGCAGATGAATAGGCGTTTGTGTTTGTTATTATGACAGTTTCTCATCATGTTTCTTTGGACATTTCTTAGATTTACATTCAAGATGCCAATGAGAACAGCTCAAGAATTGTTGCAGAACAATGAGAACATATTTTGACAGTGGTTACTTACTGCCGGGGTTTATGGAATACATCCATTTATCTGGGTAGAAGATTAAGTGGCATTATTGTGCTTTTCACATGGGGTACGTTTCATGAGTGCACTGTTCACGTTCAGCGATATTCTGATGGGGATAAAAAGAGAAAACTGTGTCTGAGCGTATCTTTCATGGGAAGGTGCTTTTTGATAAATTGTTGAACCATTTTGTAACCTAGTCCTAAGTTTTTAGCGGTCAATAACTGACCCTGTAAAAATACATCAAGTTAATACTTTCGGCACTAGAGGAATATCTGTCGTCGACTCACTTTTTGCTCATGCACAGATATACAAAGAAACTTAACCACGTTCTTCAAGGAGAGTATATCAGAGAAACGTTGTAACAGGCGACACTAAACTGCAACATGTCTTCATATATCAAAACAAAAATTAAAAAAGTTCAGACAGTGAATGTTCTTTTTCCTTTAGAAAAGCAATAGAACAAAAGCTATATTGAAAAAGCCTCCTAAAAAAACCGTTTTTAAAGGAATACTATCAGCTGCTCTCGCATGCTTTAAAATTATTTTCAGTTTTTTATGACATCAATTTAATGATCTCCATCGTAACAATCAGTTAAAGACCATGGCAGCCAGTACAAACAGCCACTTGAGCATTTTGCAGTGAGTTTTGAAAGGGAAATGGTGAGAGACAGCATTGGGTTTCTGGGTCTTATTATTGCTGCTTCTGGTATCAACTGCTTGTATGTTGCAACTTCACTCACCTCCTTTGTTTCAGGTTTTACAGAAGGCGTTGACCGCAAGCTCAACGTTTCATTTCGTTTGCACCCAGCAACGTTGTAGGAAGAGATTGAATTTTTGAGAGTTGCAATTTGACAAAATGAATTGTATGAAACAAAAACTGGACAGACTGAAAACAACGAGAAGCTGTAATGCGTGGCATGCAACGGCACCCCCCTGATAAACTCTGATTGGTCTGCTATTTCCCTGAAACAAGATATAAGATTGTTGCGTCATAGTGCATTTGCTGGAATGTAAACAATGGTTTAAGACGGATGTTATATTCCTAATTTCAAAATGTTTTTTCTTTATTATGCTACAGACTAAACCCATTTCGTTCGTTGTACTGGAAGTAGTGGCTTACAGGCCGCAGAGCAGGGCAGTTAAATACCAGGCTCGTCAGCACTCAGATGAAGGTTGTCTTAAGTAAGCGGTTGTCAGAAGAAGCTCGTTCAGCCCCCACGCATCTTTCTCTTGAAATCGTTAAACGCATGGTTGTTGAACTCTTCAAGATCGTGCCACCCTTTCATGAACAACACAAACCGCCAGACGTAGGACCCTTGACGTGTTTGTGGAACTCTTAAGGAACAACAGAGCGAAGTGAAACAAGTTTCCAAATATAAGCCACAAACGTTGCCAACGAGAGCTGATGAGAGCGAGCTGAGTCGCTGAATGCTGCGACCGTGAGACAGATGTGAAGCTTTTACGTAAATGACGATTTTTCTTAGTTTTGTTGTTCTTGGGCATATACCATACCTGCGTCAGTGCTACTGAGAAAAACATGTTGTACATCGGGTAAAGCTGTAAGCTTGTGTTGGTGCAGCAGTCATCTCGTATTCTTGTTGGTGTTTATTGCTGATGTTGGCGACTTCAGTTCAATGATCACATAAGAGATCGAAAATCCTTTCATCAACTTTCTGGTGGAGTTGGACGTCGAGGCATTTGGAAGCAGCAGATTCGTAGTTTGAGCAACAACATCCGAAGACAATGCCCAGTAGTTCCAACTCAATAAATCGGAGAACGCGACAAATGAGTATTGACCGGTCCGATGACGTTGTAGAGGAAACATGGTCATTGAACTTTTCAAAGATTTTGTTTAAAAGTTAAAAAACAATGTACAACTCTTCACTTGGAGAAAGAAATTCATAATTAAGTAACTTTCGTATATTCAGTTTATTTTAAACTGTGGAGCCTGCCATTAAGTTGGGAAAAAATCACGATTTAGGTCTCAACGTGACCTGATTGATACAATGCTTCTAATTGCCAAAATAAAGCCTCTGTTTTGAGTAGAAGTTCGACTTTTTATGTTTCGACAAAGCACTGGGAGGAATAGCGCTGGAGAAAGAAAAACATGACAACGATCTTGCGAAAAACAATAGCAGTTTGAACCAGGAGGGCTTCACCCACCCAGAAAAATTTTCGATCCCCCTGGAAAAATATGTCGGACATTGTTTAAAAGTATTGGAGATAGTTTAAAAAAATTGTGCCACTCTCAGAAAACTCTTCGCCCCTCCTGGTGTCCCAAGCTGGTTACGGGGCTTGTTTGAACGGAACATGTTTAATTTGGATGAAAAACGTTGAGTGAAACTCAGTGGAAGATGGTACTCTGTATTTTTTGTTCGCTTCGAGGTTTTATTCAAAAGAAGTCTTCGCAAAAATTTAGAAACTTCAACAAAAGTCACAAAAATTTAGAAACTTCAACAAAGTTTCGACAAAATTGACGCAATCGAATCAAATCGCAAAGCCTTTTTCCAGGAAATCGACTTCAAGTAATTTACGCGTCCCTAGTCTTGAAAATTGCAAGCAAAGGTTTACGGATGGAATGGTGAATACTTGAGCAAGATTTAGAGAAAACACTCGAAGTTCGTGGTGAGACCAACGCATTTTTGATGCTGCCTTTGTATTCCGATTCCCCACCAATGCAAATAAAAGTGAAATAGTCTACAGCAAGTACTGTTATTGTTCGTGGATCACAATAACATGGATGAAAATATTGTCGGCCATTCAAGAACGTGGGAGGCTGTGGTTTAATTAAAGCTTGAGTAGCGATGCGAGGTCAGGTTGGGCGACTACTTCACAACGGATGGATGACCAGCTACTCGACTGTTTGGCTCTTCAACAACGTCAATCAAATCTTGAAACACTTTACTGAGAAATGAAAAGTTTATTAAAGGTAGAAACTGGCTGCGATCGAAGGGGAAGTGATTTTTAGCTTCTGTGTCTTGGTGTGTATGAATGTCACGAGCTCACTAAAAGCTTTTAAATCTATGCAAAGCGATATCGCAAAATATTTTCAGTAAGGGTACCTCGTTTTTTGTGTATATGTGTTGAGCAGAACCGGATTTTACTGCAGAATCAAGATCTTTGTCTCTGATATTAGGTCGCAGAGAGCTGCTTATCTGCTTAACTTCCCTTTCAAAACCTCCTACATTCTTGGAGCTGAACAATTCTGGTTTTGATAGTTCATCGAGCTGAGGCCCTCACTTGGAAATGTTTGTGGTTTTAGCAACGAACCTCCACTTACACCATTTTGTATTCCGCCAGTTGTCACACTCCAATGGCATACAACTTGTTGTTTTTATGCGTGACGTAGTTGTAAGTCACCTTTTTCGCGTCTTGGCAATCGCATAACATCAAAATCGTGTTTGAATCCATGGACAAGGTTATAGAGCGGTTGTTGTTTGCATTTCAATATCAGGGCGATTTGTGAACAGCTCTAAACCACGAGATTGGTTCGGAACGGGTCAGAAAGTAAGCAACGCGTTCTTGACAAACGTGACTTTCGTCGAAGTGTGGTCGGTCAGTGAACACATTATAGAACTTACGCTGTAGCTGTACTGGCACTTCTTCCCCAGCGTCACTCGTAGGGAATAACGCGGGGCTTGCCACCAGATGCAGATGCACGTAGCATGTCATGGGAGATTGGTCGAGAATGTTTTACAAACCGCAGTTCTTTTTTTAAAAGTCGTAGCTGTTATTATTACATACAATTAGTATCGTTGTAACTTGAGCTTCATGGCTCAGTCAGACAGTTACCAACATTGACGGCAAAAGTTCGTAAAGATGCCAAGTCTTGCGTCTCTTCGTAAAGACATGACGATTCGTGCAATGGCTGGCAACGGAATATCCCTTCGCTGCACCAAGACGAGTGAAATATCAAGCTTCGTCAGAAACAGTAACTTGGAAGAAAAGAAGCAGCTGAAAAAAGAAGTAAGTTTTCCGCTACATGCAGAAAAATTTGCTGAATCTGAAAACGTTTTTTTAACTTTACATTCACGGAACCCATCTACAGTATGCTTGTTGGTGCAGTGGAGTTTCTTTTTCACCATCACTGACGAAATTCATCACTGACGATTTTTGCGTCACTGACAAACACTTTGATCTTTCGAGAAGATTCTTTGCAGGAACTGCAAACCTATCTCAAACTAAGAAAATAAACTTTGTGTACCGAGGATTTCAAGCAAAACAATTAGTTGCAGAGTTTTAAAATTGTTGAACATTCGTCCATATATTGTGAAAACAAATGTTTTTAAGCATCATAGATTTATCAACAATTGCAAGAGAATGTTTCTTTCACACAAGCTTGTAAAAAATCTGTCTATGTTAGAGCGACAAGCCTGAAATTTGCTTTGCATTGTTACAGTTGATTACAATCGGGCTTTAGGAAACAAACCCAACAATTTTAAATAAGTGTGTCTCAAAATTCCCTGCCGTCCTCACTTCCAGCGCAAACCCTGACCTGCTGCGCATAGCAATGCAAGTCTTGTCATTGCATGGGCAAATGACTATTCTGACGACAAACTGTCTCTACAGATGTTTGCAAAACTTTAAATCTAATGATCGTTCCAGATCTTACGTATATATATTTAGCTTATAACTTGCTGCAGACGTGGTTGTGTGACTTGCGCTCGCGAGTGAAGGTTAGTAGCAACGCCAAAAATGTCAGAAATCTAGATTACCACGTCATACGTAGAAACCTGTTACTGATGACAGTGGTGCAGCACCAGGTTACTGTAAACAAGGTACAGTATATTGCGGAATTTTATTTTTCAGCTAAACCTGTGGCACAAAGATACAAACTTCGTTTTGAGGAGAGTCGCCAAACGACAAGATGTCATGTACAAGGATCTGCTGAAGATCAGTAGGACAAAAAAGCAAATAAAGACCATTAAAGAGAGTAAATTTCCTGATCCTGAAGCATTTCAAAGGTGGCTTAATACGAGATGCAACAACGTAAAGAAGAAAAAACCCCCAGGTTTGCAGTTAATCTGTTTTGTGAATTTGCATATTGTATTTGCATATTGCATTATGCAACTTTCCTTGATTTTACTATGGAAGTAAATCCCACTGACGACCTTGCAACTGTGAACTGTGTTTTGCTTTAAATTAAAAAGAACGCCATGAAAATTGAAGATTCTCGGTTTGCTGTGAGCTTTCGAGAGACTGCCGTGCTTTGCTTTCATAACTTTGCGTTGATTCAAACTTGCTCATTCCCGCATTTGAGCACACCGTGTCCATAAAGGCAGCACAGTGAACCAATCAGCAAATTTTTTTAATAGGAAATCGATTTCACACACTTAACACATTCACAGTCTCCAAAATTTCAGTCAAAAGCTTACGGGCGCAATGATGAAAACTGAAGCAAGTTGTAGTGAAAGCACGCGAGCTGTAATGTCAGACACAAGCTGTGACCATAAAACTGCAGTCTGCGACACTGTAGCCATAGCATCGCGGCCTTAGCTGCAAGCAAACCGAACATATCATTTTACAACAGAGATTAGATTTATAAATTGTTGAGCTGTGTTGCTCAAACAGTTCTACCACGTGTGTCCTCCTGGTCCTGTGTAATAAGTTAAAGTAGAGTTGAGTTGATGTACATTCCTTTATTGCACTTTTTTCAGTTTATGTACAGCGCAACATGCTTCCAAACTAAAAGCAAATGGTTGATTGATTGTAAACTAGTGCATGTTGAGTTGGTAACTGAAAATAGTTCTCAGAATTAATGCATGAGAGCTACTTCATGATTTGTTTTATAGGCGTGAAAGCTGTTTAACAATCATCGGTTGGTTTGCGCGTTGCAGCATTATCGGAGGATCAGCATCCACAGTCGTCAACATGTTTAGAACTCTCGAATCCAGCGGTTCACGGGTCGCGTGCTGTTGAAAGACGGGACGTCACAATGCAGAGATGTGGTCGTTTACACGCTGAACATAGCATCATGAACCATGACAACGTCTTTGACGTCATCGATGACGCACTCTGTCAACCTGTCACCACCCCGGATGACCGACAAGCACTTGATATAATCGACGAAATATCAAAAGCCAACCTTGAAATCTACCACACGGACGTAGTTGAGAGCAATGATGAAGGGGGTGCGTTACGTCAGGATGAGAGGAAGAAGTTGAAGCAAGGGACGTCGCAAAGAGAAATAAATGTTGTTGACCCTGCGGACACAACGCAAAAACTTGACAGCAACAAAAACAACCTTTCTAAGAACGAACTCAATTCTTTTCTGAGCGACGACACCGAACAGCAGTTGTCAGGAAGTAAGAAGGAACTGAATGAAACCCAAGCTGATCAGGTTCCAGATCATCTCAACCCACTTGCTCAGAGTATTCAGTGTCTTGGTGATGAAGACAATGACGGAGACAGAGAGGAGTGGTTAAGCAAACGTCTTCAAACAGACAATGATCTGAGAAACAAAATTCCTGCTTACCCTGAAAAGAAGAGAAGGCGAAGGCAAAATCGCATTAAGCTGGATCGCATCAACCCAACAAAAGAATTGCTAAGTAAATCCACCATTGAGGTAAGATAAACGCTCGTCTACCTCCGTGGTTACTGAAAACAGATCCGTAGAATCGGTTATAAAACAATCTGCTCTAAAATTTTTTCGCCATAGATTTTTGCAACTTTCAATTTTTTCGTTCATGAACTTTGAACTAGCAGCTTGAAATTTGAGAATTTATTTTTTTGCTGGAAGTATCTCTCACCGTCATTACCAGTATTCAGGGTTCGTTTATTGCATTGAAGACTTTTCTGAAACTTTCTTCGATCTATTCGTTTGCTTGATTCTGCTTCTTAGTGCTTCATGCTTTGTTGGACTTATTGTTGTTCCATGGCACCAGGCAGTATTTTGCACAATTTGATTTAATCTTAGCCAGATTATTCATTGACTTTATTCATTTTTTTCTGTTTTAGTTGGTATCTATTCAGCTCTATCCATCGGTGCATTTGTTTTACACAAATAACTGCTGATGCTTTTTTAACGATATCAATTCTGTTTTCAACCACCCCCAAAGTGACATGGTATTGACTTGTTTTCCCAAGGAGGCCTTACAGTCATCGAAATGAAGGAGATAGATGGTTTGCACGTTTTTATAACATCATTGTTGTGATCGATCCGATAAAGTCCAATAGCTCTTTCTTAATTCCATCCAATAAACGCTGCGATACTTACATTTTCCTCTCATATATTTAAATGGATAGGCGAGGGTGATTGAAGCAAACAATGTTTTTTATGACACAGAATTGCGCCACCTTTTTGACATTTCGAAAGAACACATCAGTTGGCATATGGTTGAGGTGACTTGATTTCAGTAATTACAAACTTATGGTACGTTAGCTGATACAGGTCACCCCCGGTCCATTCTTCATATTGGTGCATTGGTGAAATGGAAGCACCAGTGCATTGTTCATGTGGTAACACTGGTGAATAAGAAACCTTAAGAGCATTTGTAAACCGGAAGTATGTTTTAGGTTGCCATTTTCTTTCAATTTTAGTAAATTTTTAGTTCAGTTTGGTCAATTTAAAACTACACACATGTTTGCTTCGCGTGACCATTGAGAAATTAGTAAAGAACATCTACCAAGTCGTTTGCTTCAAACCAGTGGCATGTTTGAGAACAGTACATTGGAAACCGCTGCCAATGCTAAAATACGGCCAACGTTTGTGAAGCCATGATCACCGTTTGAACTTTCCAAGATCATGATACAACCGCAACAGATTAAAAGATGTTAAATGGTAGGGCCAATATTGCGATTAATTTAACAAAACAACGAAACGCGCTGAAAAACAAAAATCCTGCTTCAGCAGCTGTAAGAAAAATAATCAATAAACATAGGTACAAGTTTTGAAAATATATTTCTTCTGCAAATAAATAGCTTAAATTTTATGTCCTTCATTGTCATCTTACTTATACTTTAGGTGCGCCCTGGAAAAACGTATGACGTCACCGTATACAAGAAAAAGGGCTCAGGGGAGTTCGAAGGGGAAATGACGTCAATGGATACAACGATTGACGTTTCGAAATATTTCAACTTGTCATCACGCAGGTTGGTAAATACTTTGAAATAGGCCGAAATTTCGGTTTGCTTATTCGTCGAAACCAGTTTGATTTGAGTAAAATCATTTACTTCACTGCAGTATTTAACGATTGTGTTCGACCAGAGAATATTATGCAAATTCGATCCTCTCACTGGTGAATGGCCGCCAGTGGGTGTCAAGCCAGGGGCGTATCCAGGGTAAGGCGATTGGGGCGATCACCCCTCTAAAACCTACGAAAGTATAACTTTTTTCACCATGATTTTGTACAATTCGGAAAACAGCATTCGGGGTACAAGGCTATTTTGCCGTCCATTGTTTTGTCACAGCAGTGTTGTTCTTCCAGTAGTGAACCCGCGAATGAGACTTGACTAACAATATAACTGAAATCGCCCTCCCCCCGTAAACTTACTAGATGTTATCCGCCCCAGTGTCAAGCTGGTTGCCTGGTTTCGAATGTGGTTGGGGCAGAAAACTATTCAAATAGAAACTTCACAACGCATTGGTTTCCTTGACATCTTTTTGAAGGAAACATTTTCGTGCTTTTACCTGAACTATTTTCCTTGGAAAAGACGTAGCCACAGAAAACATTTACGGAGCATAACTAATTTTGCCAACATTGCCTTACATTGACTACAAATTTTTAACACTGTCAGGGGAAGCCAATAATGACAGCGAGTCTGTCAGCAAATGCATCCCACATGCAAAAGAACGCGGTGACTTGACAAACTATAAAAGGTGAAAAGAAAAAATCTGAAATCTTAAAAAATACGGGTTGTGTTAAAAAATTTGAAGAGCATATCGTAAAAAAAAAAATATTCCTGTTTTACTTCTGCTTGGACGAATTTCATGAGATTTACTAAGTTTGATTAGTACCAGCTTGTCAACTTTTATTTGAGATGTCATCAAAGATTAAGATTTGATCAAAAATTTCACGACGGTTGTTGTTTCATTTCCACGGACAGCCATCCATAGACTATGAGATGATAAAGTTCGTTAGAAACCATTCGCAAAAACTGTTCATTTTCCAAAATTCCATTCACGTTTGAAACCCACCTTTTCTGTGCATTCTCCAAGAATATTCGCCATTGAGTACCGATTTCGTAAAAGAAATATTAAAATGTTCTAAAAATTTCATCAACACTAAAAAAGCCTTCAAAAAACTATACATGTTTTATTTTGAGACGTTTCGGATTATTCTTAATCCATCTTCAGTCAAAAAAATAAGTCTGAGGCGGTCGTATAATATACATATAAATTTAAATCTGAGGCGGTATAATAAACATATGTATAAATCTGAGGCGGATATAAATCTGAGGCGAAAAAATAAATCTGAGGCGGGCCGCATCAGCTTTTTGACTGAAGATGGATTAAGAATAATCCGAAACATCTCAAAATAAAACATGTATAGTTTTTTAAAGGCTTTTTTAGTGTTGATGAAACTGTTAAGTCTATCCCAATTTTATGCTCTAAAAATTGTTTCAGACAAACGTGCAGCAACATGAGTACATAGCGAGCTGCTTGAAGTAAAACTGATTTTATTAAATTTATGAAATAATGTGGATGTGGGACGTTCCATTTTTGACTTAAAACATGTTTACATGCCGGAATAACATTACGGGATCCACGTTAACTGATTCAAACACTCGCTGCACCTGTGTTCACCGCTCATCTGCGTTTCTGCTCCAGAGTGTCATCCACATTCATTAGTTAGTGCCACAGAGCACTTATCAGATCTTAAAAGGCAACAAGAACTTAACATGAATATGTTTTAATTGCGTAAAAGACAGTCGGGGCAGTTTCCCACCTAAAGATATAGACAATATGTTACATCAATTGCCTACTTGAATAGCGTAGGCATTAAGCTTGCTGATTAAGTCAAATATCTTGGTGTGTCACTTCACGTCTCACTAAAGCATTGCAGTGACACTCAGAGACAAGTGAAAGCCTTCTGCGATCCGGCAAACAAGCCAGAGTCTCCTTTACTCTGTGCTCTACTTCAGTTAAAAAAACGTTTCTTGCCTATTGTATCTTGATGTGTGCGTGCCTGCGAGCTGTGGTGCATACACACACAGTTTAGTATTAAACGCTTCCGCACTGCCTGCAACAATGCCTATCGTATATGGCGTTACATCCCAAGGAATAAAAGTGATAGTCAACATCAAGTTACGCATTTTCTCAGAACATTTCAAGCGTTGAATAGTGTGCTTTTGTTCAACGATGTGAATCTTCATACAACTTTTGTATCCGCTCACTTCAATTGCCTGATACGTTTTATAAATCTCCAGTTTTCTGCCACTACGTAACGCTTTTGCATGGCGACGACCAAGTGCAGTAGTTACTTATGCATTGCTTCAGTGTCTGTTCATCTTCAATATTGCCTGTGTGCTCAAGTAACACATACCTTGTGATGTGTTGTGTCCAAATATTTTTATATCTTTGTGGTGTTTGTGTTTGACAAATCCCTGTTGTGATATGGGGCACGTATGTGAGATAGATGAATAAATAAATAAACGTTGTCCATGCACAGCATTAGAACCGTTGTTTAATATCAGCGATCGGTAGACGGTAGAAACAAAAACACAAATGCTGTTGATTCAACCGAATAAACTCATTTCCATTGTTTCTGATACAACTCGACAACACTGCAGAGGTTTAATTTATTCCAGGGACCGACTGAAACGGGAAAAGCTTTTGGAGGACGCAAGAAACAAAGAAGCTATGCAACGACACCGCGTGGTCGAGTTTCTTGAAAAACTTGACCGCGAGAGAGAAGCAGCTGACGGGAAGAGAAAAGTATGACTTTGATTTTTTAAACATTCGCGGAAATTTTGTGCAAGCTGTGTAAACAAAACATTCTGCTACAAAGTTTATTTGGCATTCCTAATTTACCTGCAACTATAAAAATTCAAAATATTTTAAATGGTCGTTAACATTCCACCGATCTCTGCGGATCCATACCGAAAGTTGGAAAATGAATAAAATCATTCATTTTTTGTGAAAAGCACGAAATGAAATCAAATTATGTGAATTATACCAACAGAAATAACGAAATACGCACCAAACAATTGAATGATGCGTGAACTTCAGTCGCAAGATTTCCTGCGTGAATGAAGTTTCAGCAAAAAGCTTAGTACCTCACTTTCTTGTGTTGGTGACTGATGTTACTTGCCTCATATCTCGTTCCGATGTTGTTCAAGTGATTTTCTCTCAGTAGTTCAGCAAAGAACTCGACGATGTTCGACGTTCGCTGCAGCGCAGAGTCGAGGCGCTGAAGCTCGGCCCCCCCAAGTACGGCAGCGGTAACGTATCAGCGATTCCCAACTACGTCAGAAACTATGAAAGAAGGTAACGACTCCATGCCAGACAAGCCTTGCAATTTTTTTTGAAAAATTGGTTCCACGTCAGGTTGAGTGCAAACACAGGTTATTATATTGCATTTTGATTGCTCCAGTTCACACTTCTGAAACAGCCCAGCTTTGTTTGGAACTCTGAGTTACTGTTTTCGTTGTAACAAATACGTTGTTTACAGTGAAATCGAACTGGTAAAATTTGTAGGAGCAGAGCAGTGTATGACGATTGCACAGAGGTTTCGATTATCGTTGTCTTAATCGCATTACAACGAGCGATTTGACGCCAGCAAGGCAACTCGACTTGGCCAAATGTCATGTTTATTCGCAAAGCGGCTGCAATGTCACGCTGCACCTTTTTCAAGTTTTCTCTTTGAAACCTTATAAAACATTCACGAGTCTGAAATATTTAAGCGTGTTGCAACGTGGCAGTTTTGTTTTGTACTGGTGTGCAGCATTTTTACCAACTTCCAAAATTGCAGCATTTTTGACGATTTTCAGAAGGCATTTTGGCAAAAAAACATAAAATTTTTGACAGCTGAGCAGGTTTCAATCAACCGCTTGTTTATTCGAGCAAAAACGCGAACTCAACCATGAATTACACATCGAAGCAGACAACAGAAATAAAAAGTTACACATTTAGTTCGTTTTAGCCAAACTTTAAATGCACCATGACTTGTGCTACAGGTCACTGATGAATCAAAGGTTTTCGAGTCGTGTGGCCCTATTGTTGTTTTCTGGTTGTCTTTTTGTCTACAAATGACCAAATATTTCAAGTAATAGAATATGCAGGCCACAAATATGTCTGACATAAAGGATGAGCGCTTTTAATTTTTCCTTAATATCAGCTTCAACCCATTTATTTAATATTATTGAAGTTTATCGAACAGTACAAATTTTCTTTCTGTTCATTGCTTTTTAATTGGACTATACCATAATTTTTAATTAAAATGGGCGAATTCAAAATATTTTAACATTACATTTTTGGTAACAAGATTGTAATAAGTTGGCCACAACTCTTTTGTCAGCATTTTTTAGGAAGAATTTTCACTGAATAATGAACTTCTTTCTACATTTTTGGGTCAATGTGTTTTAGTGACCTTTGACCCACGAACGATTAAGAAACTTGACCTGATAGAAAAAAACATACATTTATTTTCGTACTTGATTTCCTCTGGGGAAGTTCTCAGGTGCAACATCCATGACAGGTCTCAAAAACACTTCACCGTTTTATGTAACCTCTCAGCTGGCTCCACACCAATACGGGATCAAGCAAAGTTGGAGATGTCGTCATGCCACATGGCACAAGGACGGCCTCTAATCCACTTTCCTATGGGTGTAGCTAGCAGGACGTGCCTTGCAAATCATTTCTGGGACATTCTGGACACATGGCCGAACCAACGCAGCTGTGATCTCTATTCAGAGAAGTGGTTCCGAATTTAACAGCTGCGCACTTTTCCGCGAAGCGTCACGCCATGGACTCTTCACAAAAATCCCATCTCTGCCACTTGCACTTGAGATAATATTATTTGCAAAATCACTTGAGATAACATTCGTTCAGTCATTACCCGAGATTCATGAACATAGGCGAGGATCGGAACAGACACCGATTTCACAGCTTTGCGGTTTTTGAAAGCTCCCGTTTTTGACACCACAGAACGATAAAACATGCAGAACTGTGTTTGCGTCACTAATAGTCCGTGTATCAATCTCTTTGTTTTGTCTTCCGCCACTCGTGAATACCACCCGTAAGTCATTTGAACTTCTCCACCTGCTACAGTGTTTTCCGCTTGCCTGCAGTATACACTGCCTTGCGTTTCTGGAGAGACATAATACCTTGGCCTGTTTGGTGCTGACCTTCATTCCAGCTTGGTCTCACGCAGCAGAAACAAACATCAAGTGCATGTTGAAAACCCTGTTTAGAGGATCCAACCAGCATTAAATCGTCCTCACAAAGCAAGAGTTGACCTTGCAGCTTCAACCAGTCACACCCGCGTCGACCCGGCTGTGACTGTCTATCCCACTCATATAGATTATGAAGAAGAGTGATGACAGCACACACATTTGTCGGAGCCCAACACCCTTTAACAACGCCGATTTAACTGCGCCAACACCAATACAAACTTCTGAACAGGAATACAATGACTTGACGGCCAGTAACAAGAGACCATCAACACAGACCCCCGCAACACTCTCCATAACTTTTCACGAGGGTCCTGCTTGATTACTTCTAGAGGTCGACAAAAATATGTGTAGATGTCTTTAACACATTTCCAGGATTTCTTGAAAACTTGTTAGAGTGAAAATTTGGTCTGTACGGTTACGACCGGGATGAAAACTGCACTGGGCATCTTTTTTCAAGGCATTTTTCCAGGGAAGCTAAAGAGAGAGCCTGTATTTAATGCATTCCCTCCTGCCTCACGTCTTGTCAAAACACTTGCAGCATTTTAAAACCAGCATAAAAAACATCCAGAAGTTGAAATACCTTTGACCTCTGCAAAAAATTATACGCAGGGCAGTGTTAACGTTGGTATAAAACTATGAACCTTTATTTTGTGGATATAATTAAAGTTTCATGGACATTTTATCATGGTTTAGATGACAGCTTAAGATCTGTCCTGCAACACGAGCTTTGAGGAACCGGTGTACGTTCTATGTTCGCAGATCCACGAAGAGGAGTGCTCGCCGAAGAAACCGCGCAGCCCGGTCCAGTTGGTCCCTGCCTTCGCTTGTAACGCTCGAAATGGCTACAGCGAATTCACACTTCAATCTGTCTCCGGCAGGGAATGCACTTGGCGTTCATGCCTCCGACATATTCTCGCACCTCGTCAACATCAATGTTGACAAATATGTGTTGGAAGCCGCGAAAGTTTAAACTTTTGCACTGCTTGCCAGAGATGAGAAACCGCATTCTGCAGAATCCCTAGGTGGTCATTTCACAAGCGCGAGGATACANTTTTACAAGTCAACATTTTCTTTCAAAATCAAANGTTAGCTGTTTAGTAATGCTTGCTGTTGTTATGACAACCAGTACTCCACTTGCATTTCGTGGCACTTCACATAAAAGAATTTATATTTCATTTCAATTGGCGTTTCACACTTGTATGTCGGATAAAGGAGGTTAAGATTATGGAAATGTCCAACGTTTGTTCAGTGGGCGACTGCGACAAGTTGCGTCGCTAGGAGGGTGTTTGGCGCCACCACTCAACACTTGAAAATTACGACACGCATGAACGCACATGACCTTTTGTGAATCGCCAGCGCGGAGTGACGACCTTTGGTGAAACAAGCTTACTTGAGGTAGAGACTTCATCCCAGTAGATTGCTTCACATGATCTAGTGCAGTGTTTCTCTAGCATTTTTCATCCCGCAGACACCAAGTAATCGCTTTTTGGGGAACCCCCCAATACTCTAAACCAGGGCCTCCAAACTACAGTCTGCGAAGTCACTTTGTCAATAATGGAAAAATAATATATTTACGAAAAATCTGTTGTTTTGGTAGAATGTAACATATATATCTCAAAACAATCGCATTACGTAGTATGTCCGGCCCTGGAACTGTTGTGTATTGACTTTTCGGACCAAAAAGCTTGGGACTCATGATCTATTCTAAACAATGAACAAAGCAATAGACGACCTACACATGAACGAAATATACAAGTACTTCATTCACGTCGATACACGTGCAAAGTCATAGCAGAAAATTACGTCGACAGTGTGGACTATTACATCATAAAGGTAGTACTGGAATTCAGGGTTGCGGGGTCGGAGCTATAATGTCCGACTCCAACTCCAATTTCCAAATTTTCTTGGTTGTATTTTGGTTTACTGCCCCCCTAAAACACATTCGTGAACTCTTCGGGGGGTTCACCCACCCCAGGCTGGGAATCCGCTGATCTAGTGAGCAACAATCTTACTTTCGGAAAGTACAAGCGAAAAATGCATGTTGTGTTTGGAGACGATAGCACTGACGGGACGCGATACACGTCATAAACCTCGACAGTCTATCGATCACTTTTCTCACAATATGCAAATGATTGCGCGACTGACGTCATGGCAA
>JGI24158J21664_10004425_pt1 | contig 18094 bp, 12 predicted proteins | sample Ectturendosymbi3_FD_21664 | JGI IMG/M metagenome (IMG submission 21664)
CTCATCTTCAGCAAAGTATAATTTCAATTCAACCTTGCTGATAAATTGAAGTCAGCTTTTTTACATATCATTCGTACTTACGCTACGCAGTACGCTCAACCCAACTACCTACCTATAGCAACCGTGGCTACCTTCAAACAACAACGGCCGTTATTCGATTGTGACTTTTGAACATTGTTGAACGCTAAAAACGCAATAATTGCAAAACAATGCACTAGTTGAGAAGTAGATGTTTCTTTAAAAAATAAGTTTGTGACTTAATATTTAGATTTCCTTCCTTAGGTACTGGAGTAAAACAATTTCTCACTGCACCAAATCAGAAAGAATTTCCCACTGCATGGATGAAATTTACCACCAGTGGGAAATTTCCCACCAGTTAAGAACCCCTGGTTTAGTCAAACAAAAAAGCCATACAACCATCCAATTCGCTTTTTTCGATCACAGATGGTCTTTTCTTCCGAAAGTCGACATTTCTCTTAAAACGCCGCATTGAGACCAGTGCAAACAACGCGTGGTGTCAGACGAGGTCAGAAGCAATGCAATCTCGGCCACTGCGAATGGCTTCTCATCACGAGATACTACGTGCGGCAAAACAACACACGCCTGGTAATCTCTATCAGGTCATAAGCCGTTAGTGCCTGACCTTATTCGTTAAGAAGCAATACGGTTTCCGTTTCAGAGAAACAAAACAAATTTACACGAGTACAGGACTCTGAGATGGGGCCTTTGTTCCAAGCTCCGATTTTTTTATCATTGCGTAATATCGAATTCCGGCTTCCTGTCATTACCCGCCTATTACAGTGTCTTTCAACCTGTGAGCAACAGCGTAGTTTGAGAGCGCCACGGAGTTGGGACACAAAAATGTTAGAATACAGTTAACTGGACATCTGATCACTACAGCGCGGGAACACATTGACTTGTGTTCAGCGGCAAGATTCTCACTGAATTGCATACAGCAGGGGGGGCATACAGCAGGGGTGGCCAACTTGTCTTCGACTGGGATCGACTAGAAAATTTCTTGCTAACTCGCGATCGACCAGTCGGCAAAGAAGTCACAGGTACAAAATGCCAAAGTTGAGTATCGCACGTGCAAATACAGTGTACCATCGCCTTAGTAAGTGATGCACAGATAGAAGGCACAGCGTCTTCAAATCATGATTGTCCCGCAATAACAGGAAAACATATCACAAACACCTTCGCGGCATCTGCCTTGCTAGCCTATGGTCAGCCATCGCAAAAGGCACCAAAAGTACATGTGACCAACCAATTGATGGATAATTTGTATGTACTTTCTGGAATATTGATTGAAAAGTGTTCTTTATACAGTAGGTATCTTTATCAATTCAATGCAAAATCAGGCGCCATCGACAAACTGACACTTGGCGATCAACTTGTTGACCACCCCTGGCATACAGGAATAAATTCGCTACTTTAAACTAATGTGTGTTCCTTCATGGCAGTTATTCTGATTCTCAACGTGGTCCAGATGGGCCACCGGCGGTCCACCTGGAATTTCCAGTGGTCTACAGAGACTTCCACAAATCACTGATAAAACGTTTCTGAAAATTGTAACCTTTACTGTACAATAAATTATGTAAGGGGTCAGTACAACAAAGCGGTCCATCGGATATATTTTTTTGAAAAGATGGCACATGTGCCTAGAAAGGTCGAGAACCACTGTTTTATGCATACAAAAGCATAGCCTATGCTGACAAGTACGCAATTCTTACCAAAAGATATCCGTACCATGTAAATAGAAAGCTTGATAAACACTCGCCTAATGCAAAAACAGCCCAGTCGGCAAAGATCAACTTCCGCGGTTGGAGATTGGAAAAAAATGACTCACCGCCTTACAAAGCGAAGTCGCTTCCTTCGACATCGACCGAGGGTAAGACACGGAGCCTTCCATGATCGATTGGAACAGCTCTTCCTCGTCTTCGCCATCGAACGGAGGCTGGAACGAACATGATCGATCGGTTATTATCAGCGAAAAACGCGACGGACGTTTTCATGAGATTGGGGGATTTCAACAACGAAAAGTGAAAAATGTGAGCGTTTGCTGCCTCCCCAGGTCAAAGGCTCAACAGCCACCTCGTCAACGGCCAAGTTAGTTAAGTAACAATCAAATAACTCCAGAGTTTGATTTTTGCCGCGCATCTTGTCTTACTTGTTATCTCAATTTTGACAAATCTTTGCAATGTCAGACGTTTTCGCAAAGCGGCAGCGAACAAGGCTTAGCATACGTCACAATGGTTGATGGACCCCCCCTCGGCGATCGCATCACTTTTCAACAAACGACCGTTCGACGCGATGGCTTTAGGAGATTAGGGGGGAGCGGCGCGAGACCACCATGTCCAGGGACGACATCAAGAGTGGCCTTTTCAGCAATCAATAATGCGTAGCGAACGTTTATCTTCATAATCGAGGCCATCATTTTACGGCTTTAGCTGACGGCAATCTTGGCCAAAAAATGTTTGAGTCGCGAAAGACAAATCGACGTTTCGCCTCGAATTCTTGGGACCGCCAGCATGTCCGTACTAGAAGGAACTTAAAGCGACATCTACTTTCAACCCACACGCTCCAATTGAGAAGTCCAAGCGTGTGTGGCCGTTTGACGGTAAACTTAACAAAATCTCAACGTACAATATCTGCTACACAGCCCGTTACCATGTTGAAATGGAGGAAATCCCAGATTGAAAACAACAGCAATTCGGGTTTTACCGCCTTCTAAATCGAGCTTCTGCGCCGGCCTCATTAGATTCGAAACTGCGTGAGCTCGGTGGCATTTCGACAATGTGGCTGAGGCGAAAGGTCGCAGGCACCGATGTTGACTGCGCGAGGCAGGCTGCGTTCGCTTTTAATATTCATTATCGTTTTCTAACTACCTTCGCGTTTTCGCGTCACTCACATGGGTGAGGGGGACGCCGGGCGTGCCGGTGATCACGCGACGGCAGCGCGGGCGAGCAACAGAAGGCGATAGAAACGCGCCCGCGAGCTAGCGCTGTGCGTAACAATGAGCAGCACCAGCGCGCAGGAAGGTGGAAGGTTCGCGCGGGAAAGTATCCGGCTGGGACAGCTAGCTTTTACTGAGCGCTTCAAGGCGTGTTTATGGCGTCATAACGGAGGCGTTTGCTGCGTTACTCTTCGGATTATTATAATGCGCATTTAAAAGAAGTGGATTTCGTTCGGGACGGCTTAGGCGGTGAAGGCGCGACGAGCACCTAACCCTGCATTTGTAAACCGATTAAAATTCTAATAATAATTAACCAAAGCTTGACATGAACATTCCGGAATTAAGGGAACACTTAATGCTGAATGCCAGCCTTATCCGTTCACGCGCAGATAGTACATGTGCACATAGCTTTGCCATGGCCTTGCAAACTGTGCCCGCAGAAAGTTCATAAATCAGGGCCACAGGCTCCAAAACGAAGTCCTTGACCTCAAACTATTCATTAAAATGCTCGCGCGACATGTCACGAGCCAAACAAGGGAAGATGACCTCATCAGCGAGTATAATGTTGAATTCATGTCGCCGCGCAGGATCTTACTTTAAAATTCTGCAGAAAAATCGATGAAAACGCCCGAAGATACATTGTGAGCTGGCTAGCTAATCTCGATCCAGCAACTACCAAGCACAGCAATTACACAATAATTGTGACCTCGCGGCTGCTTAGAATGCTTTGCGTGTAGACGTTTGTCTTGAGGATGACACAACACTGCTGGCGGCTTTGTTGGAGTCACGTAACTGAACCGAAACGAAACGCAAGGCAAGTTATCCGCTTTGTTAAAGAAAACAGCGAACACGTGGCTTCGCACCACAAAGGTGCTTTGCGCGACCCACGGATTGGCGACGTAGTAATTTCCTCATACAGCCGATGTTTAGGAGCGGTCTGCTGTAAGCTCAGCTTGGCACTACACCAGCGCCAAATAAACACATAGCCATCCAAACAAACAAAAAGACAAGGAAACTGTGACCCATGATAATTCCTTGTCTGTTTCTGTCTCAATTTTGACGCATTCTTCCCTCTCTGCTTGAAAAGCATCTGGGCAACATTCTACGACCATCTTAGTTTTTGCCCATGTGCGCTACCGTCAGTTTCAGAGGCAACCCGCTCACCTGTCCAGCCAACATCTCGTAGATGAGCACGCCATACGCCCACCAGTCGACTGACTTGCCGTACGGTTCGTTGATGATAATCTGCAAAAAGTTGCCGAACAAACAGATCGTCAGCTTCGAAGCATTGGGGGGGGGTCAAACTACTGCTTTGCACGCTGCGTGACGAAGTTCCGAAATGACGTGGAAGCAGATGGCGGCCAAGAACAACTGTAATCTCAGCTCAGGCAGAGAGACCAGCAGTGGTGGTGGTCGGGCCGCGCAATGCAGAGGCAGCCAGAGCGTTCTTCCTGATGTTCCACTATGACTACAATTATATAGATATATATATGTTGCTAGGGTTGCCAGACCGCTTGAAATTTTTTCAAGGAAGTTTTGTCATTTTGTGGTTATTGAAATTTTACTTCATGCCTATTTTGAATGCTTTTTGGATATACTGGCGTAGCAAATTTTTTCAAACAAACATTTATGAATAATAACGAGGACTTTTTACTACACAACTGTTTAAGATGGAACAAATCTACGTCGCAATATTATTTTCAATTACACAGCTTAATCTTGAATCTATAATGTTAAATGCAATAAATAGTTCAGTAATGAACAATTTCACAACTGTTCAGGAACTTTCAAGGACGCTGCAAAATACTCAAGGGCAACAAAATGTTTTTCAAGCATCAAGGACATAACCAGTTTTGATAACCAGCAAATTCTGGGAAAGTCCTTGGCGCTGAAGGACGTCTTGAGCGCCAAGGACGTCTGACAACCTTATGCATTACGCTCAACTGTCGCAGCAGAAAGCAATTGTCAGGTTAACATTGTAACTGGCCGGTTTAAGAACCAGATTTGGAACCGTGGTCAGCAGACTGTGAGCTTCGGCGTAATTGTGGGCCGCATGGTATGCAAGGGAAACAATCATGTTCCGGTCGCGCAGGCTAAAAAATAGGCTACTGTAAGAACTATCAAACATTTTTGACGTTAAAAAGCATTGTTTCGGTCGTTATACGGTTAATGTCATTAACATAGCATTGTTACGTAACAGATAACTGAATACAGCGTAAGTTTGAAATTGGGCCTTAAAAAAAAAGCACGGGCCTTCAATTACGACTGAAAGGGTAGTTTGGGCCACCACAACGAAAGTTTGCTGACCAGTGCTTCAGAAGGTGTTCTGCGAAGAGTTTAGGCCTTACGTTACAAAATGGGAGAAGGCGGAGCCAAATGTTCGTTTCCAGGACAACTGCTATGCGTTTTTGCGCCTCCACTCTACGTTTGATTCAGGTGTGGGAGGGGACCGTGTCCTGTGCCAGGGATTGACTGGGAGTTTTGGTGTCCGCGTTGGTGCGTGAAAGCAATAAATGCGCATTACGTGCGTCCGGAACTCCATCGCTGCGATAAAAAGGAACTATCTTAAAGTGCCGCAGGGAAACAACTATAACACGGTGTCACAAGAAAACCACCTCAAAATGTTTCGAACAGAAACTGTATCAGTGTGCCACGAAAAACTACATTGCAATGTAACGAATATGTTAAGCTGGTTTCAGCTCTACAGATCTGGTTTTTTTTTTCGCTGAAACATTTCGATCATTTTTTGCTGAGACATTTTGGTCACTAAAACATTTCGGTCATTTGCCTCACAGTTGTGGTAGAACTCACCATAACAGTGTTTTTCAGCCTACATTTTCAAACATTCCGACCGAAGTGACTTAAGTTTTGTCGGTCATTTCAAAAAAGTTTCGGTCTATGACCGAATAAAAAACCAGCGACAGATCACACATCAGGTGAGGAACGCGACTCTGACAATTTTTCCGTTTATTAGAAACGTTCACGTCCCGGTGGCGCGGAATCTGCAGCTTTCCGAGGCATCAAATTTCGATCAACGTGAATAATTCATGGAACGCTGCAGAGCAGTTACGACCTGGCGCAGGTCCCGCAAACGCAGCGTGAGCGCGAAGTCGAGCGCGCCGCGCTACGCAGGGTCCCAGCGCGGTTCGCCGTCCCGTTTAAGTGGTAAAGTGAATTATGGCGCGCTGCGGTTTTCTTCAAAGCGAAAGAAGACCTGAAAATACCTTTACCGTCTCGAAACTTTAAGACATCGATAAACCCCTTCTTGCCACCCACTGTGTTGCTTCAAAAGCAAGGTTAGTTGACAAACGACAACGTTTGTTGGAGAAGCACATCTGATCTGTGCGGTAAGGTGGCTTTCTTGGACGGCTAGGAGATGGCGCTGTCGCTCAAACAACCTTCAGATGAGCAATCTTGTGCGAACTCGCTACAACTGCTGCGTTTTACGAGAAGCACTAACGCCAGGAACCTGTTATGACGACCACAAACACTTCTTTTATGGCGAACCAACTAGCCCGCCCATCACGGACAAAAAAAGCTACTCTTGGAACGATGTACGTACACATCGTGCACGTATTGACAAGAAACGGGAAAACAGACACAGCTCCTGGCAGTGCTATGAAACAGAGAAGTTTTTTTCAAAGACGAACAGTTTTAGTGATTGCTTCAAATAAAAACGAACCCTACAGTCAGATCCCGGTGCGGTAAAAAAATGTAACAGTTAATTTGGTTTCGAATGAACTCTTAGTTTTCTGGTTCGACATGCGAAGAGCGTTAAGCTTCTGAAAATAAAATAGATCAATTAACATTGTCCTGCTTCGACAGATCTGCGAATTTTCTTTGACGGTTGCGGGGACAACACAAACGCGAAAAAACGCAAAACCGGCATTGGTCGTCGTTCACGACAGATCCTCGAGTTAAGGGAGGGTTGGACCTGCCGAAGAAAAGCGTCCCGGGGGGGTGAGCGGGGAATACCTCAGGCGCGATGTAGTCGGGCGTGCCGCAGAAGGTGCCAGTCGTGTTCCCGCCTTGTATGTTCTCCTTGCACATTCCGAAATCGGCGATCTTGATGTGGCCGCGGGCGTCGAGCATCACGTTGTCCAGCTTCAAGTCGCTGCCAAAACGACGATGCGCGCTTAATTATTTACGCGACGGCGGCGGCTCGCGCGTTCGGAAGCGATCCGGTGCCGAGGAGCGCGCGACGCGACGGCGACGATAACGCACGCGAAGCGCGCGATCGCATTGCGAGATAAACAACCTGCATCGACGAAACGCCGCCTTAGAGAAAGCAAATCGTCGAAGGGGCGTTTGCCAACGCGTTGCGATTCGAAAGCTGATGCGAAGTTTCTTTGCGCGTATGTCTCACGCCATTAACAGGCCAGTAGCCAAGTTTTAGCGTTTGGGAGTGGGGGTAATATATTTCAGGGGAGCAATATGTTTGTTTTTGTTATTTGTTCAATAAACAAATTTCTGGGCACAACAAACTTTGGTGGAGGGCACAAACAGTTGGGGTCACTGCCCCCGAATGCCTTTCCCACGGCTACAGGCCAGCATAACAAACGGGCGACAGTTTAACGAGGGTTCAACGGAAGAACTATACACGGGTTTCGGAGGAGGGTAAAGCATTCCCAAAAATTTAACACTTTCAGAAAAACACAACAGTATTTGCCTTAATTTGCTCATTTTTGCCAGTTTTACAAAGAAATCGCCCGATTAACCCCTGGCTGCTGTCGTAACTACGCTATCACTAAAATTATCTCGGCCGACAAGTTGAACCTTGTAAGAAATTAACGCTTTATTATGGAAAGCAACCGACAGTGGACTCAACCTGAAATAACACGATGCTACTTATGATGTAATCGTACCCTAAAGCACTCCAGGGTATGGTCAGGCTTTTTGAAGGAGAGCAACGGGCAGCGGTCCGTTATCAACACACCCACAGTCAACAAGCTGTTGACAAACCTGAAATAACACGATGCTACTTATGACGCAATCGTACCCTGAAGCACTTCAGGGTCTGAGCAGACTTTACTGGCAGGAAAAGGCAAGCTGTTTTTAAGAATTGATGAAATTTCCGTTAGCCGCTTGTATATCGTCCTTGTTTGATGCCAAGCGACGCAGCCATTGTTGCCCTGGCAATTCTCATGTTTCGTCAACGAGCTGCGGGTGTAATTCTACGGAGGGTCAATCGAATCTGACAGAGCACCACTTGTCAGGTGGAGCATATTATCGCATAGCTAAAACGGTGCGGCTCAAAGCAAAGCCAGTCGCACCACACATGACAGCGGCTTCCGGGGATTCTTCCCAGGAGAAGTAACAGCCTGTGTGAAGACGAAAACACAGGAAATGCTAACTTAAAATTCTTGAAACAAACAGTTGATCCGAATTTTCAACCTCTTCGTTGTTAACTGTTTGGGCAGATTCGTCGTTTCTAACTTTTGAAAGCATGTCAGTCCATAAGTGAATGCAGAGCATCTTTTTATAATAAGCAGTTGTGCTGCGAGTTTTGCAAAGAGCATCCAATTTGTGTCTACTCGGTATTTTTCAAACTGAAGCGTTGCAAACTGTGATCGATTTACTTGCCGCCTTTTTGGCTTGTAACTACGAAAAAATAGATATGCTTGCAAGTTTTAATCATTTTTAATCATCGCTGAAGTATGAAAGCAGAAAGCAGGCAGATTCCTCAGAAGCTTGCCAACAGGTTGAAGTTTGTTTTGCTGAAGCGTTGTAATTGCTATCGTCTTTGACTTTTACCTTTATTCAAATGTTATAGACAAGACGTTGGCGAGAAATTACCGGGCAGGCGTTCGATTGGCGCCTTGCCTTTATAAGATCTACATATAACGACTAAGCGCAGTTATGCACGGAATGTTCACTACTCACCGGTATATGATGCCGCGCTCGTGCAGGTAGAACAAGCCGAGGGCTATTTCCGCCGAGTAAAACCTGCAGAGAAAGTTTTCACATCGTTTCAGTCACGCCGGCCGCCAGCTATTGTTTGCAGAAGCGCGTGCGAACAACAGTGAAAGCGCAATATTGACTCGGAGTGAGGCGGGCAGCGATTTGCTGTTGCGTTGCACGAAGAATCACGTCACGCTTCCGGCTCTTGCTGCCGCCAGCAACAAAAGGCAAACGACAGTGGCTTAGCATTGTGGTTAGCAGCGTCGCGTCAGACGAAGCTGAAGTATCAACAACCGGACAACGTTGACACGCGCGACCGGCGGCGCTCAACGCGAAGGCAGTTGACTGCGCGCGCCGCAAAGACGGCGCACGCTTAAGTCAGACACTGGCAGCGAAAACAAACGTTGTTAAATCTTCTCACGGGAATAACGCGAGCACGCTGGAGGCATGGCAAGCGAGCACCACGTTTTTCGGCTTAAGTTTGCACACACGCGTTTGTTTGCTTTCAAAATCGCCGCTGGCTCTCTTTCGAGATTTTGTGTGGTTAGCGATTGGTTGCTTCGGATTTGAATTTCAAGAAACGCGATCCCGGACCGCCGACTGACTCTGGCGTACAGGAACGACTTACACCGCCTGCGGTTCTTTGAACTTGCCCACTTGCTGGATGTGATACATCAAGTCACCGCCGTTGATGTATTCCATGACGAAGAACAAGCGATCCTGGAACAAGAAGAAAGACTTGTGTCTTGCCAGGATTTTTTGAGGCGTTTTAGGGACCCGATTCGGGTCCCTACAATCAGAGAAAATTATCGTCGGGTCCCTAAAATCAGAGAAAATCGGGTCCTTAGAATCAGAGAAATCGGGTCCCTACAGATCCATACCGGGTACCTAACATTTTCCTTGAAAAAAACTGGTTTTGCCAAAGCGGCGAAACAGATTGGCATTCATGACGACAAATCTTGTTTTCAAAAGAAAGTAGCGGATAAGGGGGAGAATCAAGACAAAACTAAAACTGGCGGTCATTGCTAACGTCCGGGAGAGTCATGGCTTTCAAATCCGACATAACTGCTACATTTTTGGCCCTAAACTAAAAGGTGTAACTAGGATTTGACGATTTCCCCGCAAAAAATGGCGATGTGCAGCAAAAGTCATGGCTGCTGTGATATTTTAACGTCTTAGGAATAAAAATGATTGAAAAACAACGGAACTACCTGCTATTTACCTGCATATCTCGGCGTGCAGTCAAGGCACGTTCAGTAATCCTGTAAACAGAGCGCGGATACCACGCCAGCTTTGTGTTCACTGAGGGTCAAAAGCCCGGGTGTGGTTCGGTTGCTGTCTCACAGTCGCTCATTTGCAACAGCATCATATCACACCATTTGCAACAGCATCATATCACACCATTTGCAACAGCATCATATCACACCATTTGCAACGGCATCATATCACACCATTTGCAACGGCATCATATCACACCATTTGCAACGGCATCATATCACACCAAAATAGGCCTAAGGGGTCAATTGAGGCATAGTAGCCACACGGACCGATACGACCGGCAACAAGCGTATCGTGGCGGTGCAGCAAAAAGCAACAACAGTAACAACATAGATGGTTCGACATTTGCCGTCAAACAACGAATAAGGAAAATAGAAAAATACAGAAGACGTCAAAACTAGTTTTAAAGCACAAACAGCAAAGCTGGTTTCGCCTCAAAGGAGCATCTTATCTTAGCTGAAGTTGCCACATTTTCAAAAATTAGTTCAAAGTTGCTGGTCTCGCAAAAGCATCTTCAGACAGAAATCTGGCAGTGTTTCCCTAAAGCAGCAGGTTGTAAAATTTTAACCCTGGAAACTTTCCCGACGAGTCCAAGCCACAGCTGGTCGGGGTACTGCTGTTGGGCGAGCGCGATCACCGAACGTGTCACGCGCGAGTTTAAACGACAACAACGCACAGCGATCAGATCGGCATTGTCTAGCCGCATGTTTAGAGCCGTCACGCGACACAGTACACAGTCAACTCGGGTATTCTCCCAAACGACTTCGGCGAAACACAAGGAAGCCGAGTGTCAGCAAAGCAAAAGTTTAACAGCTGCAAGATTATTGGAACGTTATGAGCGCAGGTCTTGTCAGGGATATAGCACGTGCGCAAGCTTCTTTGTAAGAAGTGACGAGATTGTAAAGGGCATTCAAACCACGAGCGCAACATACCGGGTGAGGAAGTTGTGTTTGTTGCAGACAGGCATCTTCTTTTTGGTGATTTTTCGGTCGCTGGCCTAATTTTTTTTTAACTACCGAAAAAAAATTTAGTCAATTCGGACATGAAGACCTTTTTCAGTCATTCACAAACATCTGAAAACGAAAAAATAACAAAGTTTTTAAGCTTTTTTCCGACAAATGACCCAAATGTCTCAGCGAAAAAAGAACAGCTTCCAGCGACTCGGGGTAGTTTCGCGAGCGGCTCGATTGGCGTCCTCAGGTGGCGGATGAATACTCACGTTGGTTTGGAAGCAGGAATGCAGCTGAGTCAGGAAGCTGGGCTTGTTGGACAGTGCGAGGACGCGCTTCTCGATCATCGTGCATTCCACGTCATCGTCCTGGACTATGACGTCTTTCTTTAAAACTTTAACGGCGAATATTTGGTCTGTGCCTTTCAGTTCAGCGAGCAGGACCTGCAGAACACGTATCATAATCGCGTCATGAACTACACCACGGGCGGCCAACAGGTCGATCGCCGAATCTCAGTTGATCGAACGCACCTGATTTTTTATTGAATTGACAAGATACCCAAAAAGAACATTTTTCGAAAGAAATTTGTTGAACGTTCTTTTCGTGTAATATTGTGAAGTACTAAATATCCCGAAACATTAAAATACGGCTCTCGATGGTAAATCCGTGGTACATACAAATTCATTTACACGAAAAACTTTGCATTTTATAACATTTCGTACTTGTGACTTTATTACCGACCGGTCGATCGCGAGTTATCAAGAAATTTTCTAGTCGATCCCAGTCGAAGACAAGTTGGCCACCCCTGTGCTACATTGATCAAAGCCCGGTTGCAGTTGGAAATGTACAGCAAACGTATATCGGCATTCGCCATGTCCGTGTTCAACACCATTCAGAGAAACTGTATTCACGAAAAATGTGTTTAGAAAATAAATTTTGATTTCGACGTCTTTGGTGTTCGTAAAATCGTCAGCGTCTTGATGAAAGTTTGAAATTCTGAAAAGCGAATTTAGTTTCGACACACCGTCTGAAGTGAATTACGCAAATTTAGCATTCGCTGAAGAGAGCGTCTCTGCAGCTCCTCAGTGCACCGTGCGCCAGGCAAGAAAGCTACAGCATCTAATTACAAGGTCTTATTAAGAGCTGACCTAGAGTCAAGCTCCAGAAGCGGACGCACCAGACCACGGGCTGGTCAAAGTGAACTTTTCGAAAAAGAACAAGCGAACGACCACACGCCAGCATCGGATTACGTTTTAACACATGTTTACGCCTACGGCGTCGTGTATCAGGTAAACAGGCGCTCTATGAATCGCTCCAGCACAGACGTGCCGGGTCTAAAGCGGAGGTTGAGCTGCCGGCTGCATAGCTTTCTTTTAACCGTGTCGTGAAGTTCCTCAAGAGAACATCGCCCGGGTGCGTCGAGCGCAAGTTTCTGATTGTCAAGCCCGGTTGATTTTTTGCTTTCGCTTCCAGCGCGCGCGATTGTCAGCGCTTTGATCTATTATGACGTACTGAGCTCTGGTAAAAAAAGCTTCGGATGATGTAAAGTCAACTTTTTCTGCGGAAGATCGTCTCAAACTTCTTTAATCGTCAAGTGCAACGAACCATGGCACTCTGGGGTGACATTTGCAATAGTGAGGGGTGTCGCACTGTTCAACAAATCGTTAAAACTACATTTTCAAAATGTCATCAAGCCTCGCAGCAAATTGCTATCCGGGTGCCACAAATTTTTCAATTCTCCCGTAGGGCGCCGTAAGCGTAAAGAGGTTGGGTGGGAACAATTGGACTAGCGTTTTTTAAGCTTCAATGGGATGGTAATCCAACAGAAACTTACTGGCGTGCCGTACCACCAGCAACCGCGCGTATCCTCGTCGGATGGACAGATGCAGCAACAGGAAAAGCAACTGGCACGGACATCTTACCTAGTCCTGGCAAAGACGCCTCCCCTTTGAAGAAAGTTTATTGTTGCGGAAATAAAACGCAGCTGCGTTGTGCTCGCTGCGAAAACGCTTGCCAATAAAATGCTTGCCACTGACGTAAGATTTGACGCGTGAGAGAAACGTTAAGGTCCAAGAACGTTCAGCTCTGACCTCAAAGTATATGAACATTGCCTGTTTTAATCACAACCAAATGCGACTCTCAATGCAAAACGTATACAAACGTTATTGTGGTGTGTCCCACGCTCAAGAACTGCAATGCACAGCGTTACACAGATAAAGAAGCCGACATGCGGGGATTGGTAGCTTCCTGGGGAGATGTGCAGAGTCTGTTTAACCTTCATGTGAAGCTTTCGTTCCGTTGTCTGTGGTCACCGGAGAGATCGGGAAAGCTTCGGAGTGATCGGGAAAGCTCGGGGAGTTCGGGAAAGCAGGCATTTATTTCTCTAAAGCTAAAAACGCTACACAAGCAAACTCATGGATGCCCACCACCGCGCCAACGCACGACACGTAAACGCGGAAGTAATTAGTGGACCACCCACTCGGCACACCTACTGTGAAAGCTGTAGCAGCTACATTGTGTCGGTGTTTGCGCGCACTGTGTGTTGTAAAGCATGATCTGGTGCATGGTCGCGCAGAAAACAAGTCGGGAATTGCGTGTTTTTTTTTCTGAACGCCTGGAAAGCTGGACATGCCTGGCGCAGTGGTTTTCATCCTGCGTTGGATCGAGTCCCAGGGGTTGGGCGGAGGTCCCAATGCGTGGTTCATTTTATGCATCAATGAAATATAAGCCTTAAGACTTGAAGAAATCATGTTCTGATTTTCCAATCGCGAAGGGTTCCGTGAATGCAATCGAGGATCAGTGCCTTCAAAATAAGGCGAAGAGCCACTGGCCTAGCGCTTTCTAACTTCAGCACTCGGTTCATCCTGCACTTAGGTTTCAACCTGTCAATGGACGGTGGAGACCGCGTTTCTTGGCAACACGCTTCCGTTAAAAAAAAAACACCTTCAACGAACTTTTTCTTTTGACTGAAACAAAAAAGCAACCTTGCCAAAGCTTCCGCGACCAAGCACATGCAGGAAATTGAAGTCGGACGGCTTCATTTGTTTTAAACTTTGATCGATATCCGGTTTCGGTTTGTCCTTCTTGCGCTTTTTGTCGTCGTCGATGCGTTGTTGCTGCCAACGAAAAGAAACGGATATCACTGAAATGACAACACAATTCACAATTGTGATGTCACAATCCATAATTGTGAAGATAACACAACCCAAAGCGTTCTTCTGCTGCAAAACATGGCGGCTCCTGAACAGTCGAGCAAGCCAATAACAACACGACCAAACCTGCAATCACCATCATGCGCATGCACCAGTCCAGCAGATTGAAGCGAACAAGGATGTGACGATTGCAACCGAACGGTCCCTTTATCACAAAAAGCCTACGATCGCGGCAAAGACGAGAATCCCACCTGACACGTCATGTTCTGGTTTGGACGCAAATGATGAACTGATGAAATAATAGTTGGATTCGCGGAACAATAATGCGGCCAAAGTTGCCCGGAGCGAATGGCCAGAAACCCCCCTTGCGCTTAATGCCAGATTCGCAACAAACTCCAATCTGCTTTTGCATTAGCGAGGAGAGTGGTCATTACACATTGACGTTTCGGCGAAATATTCTGGACCCACTCCGGTCAAAGTAATTACGATGCTGCCGAGGGTTTCAATGTCATCGGAATCGACTGGTCGGGCTGCACAGTTCGCAACACCTTGGTTACATGTTTCGCCATAGGTATGCATGCCACCTGTTCCACGGAAAAGTTTACAAGCACCAATCACGCCGCAGACATGTGAACAGCGCTGGTGCGTCACTGATACATGGTAATTAGGGACGTGGGCTCCTTCCGATTTTTAAATGATGCCGCCTGCATCACTGAATCGGCGTCACGCAAGAATCGGTGCTGGGCAGGCTTGTCCCTGAGAATGGGAGATCGGACTTAAAGTCTGTCCCATGTCCCAACGTAAATAATTTAAGGTGTTTTTGGGACCGGATTCGGGTCCCTAGAATAAGAGAAAATCGGGTCCCTAAAATCAGAGAAATCGGGTCCCTACAGGCGCATATTGGGTACCTGACATTTTCCTTTAAAAAAACCTGATCATATAATTATAGCGGAATTTTCTTATGTTGGATATCACTATTGTATGCTCACAGCACGGCGTGTATTGGACGTAGAGGCTCATCACAACGCCCAGTGCCAAGGCGTTGTGATGCGAGGCCTAGAAAATAAGGTTGTTAGGNTCCTTTCCAGGTGACAATTAAAAAACAGTCACCAGTTGTCTTTAGCCACCACTAATTGGGGTGTTTGCGGTACTTTTTCCATGGCCCTGCAGATGTTAGACATGCACATAACATAATGTACTTCGAATTAATAGTGTCGTGGGAATCTCATGGGATAGGATGGGATAGTTAGAATTTGCTTTGGGATGGGACAGAAAAAAGCGTCCCACGGTCAAGCTTGCTGATGGGGGTAGAATCGGACGGCAGTGAATTTAATGGGACTGCAACCTACAACCTTTGGATCAGAAGAGGAATTGATCAGCGAGTGAAACGCGAACCGTATCATCAGAAGATTTTGTTAAGAGCGAAACAAAAGCTTCCGGCAGCGGCAAAAGCGGCTCATGTCTGTTGCAAGCTCTCACAGGTTCCCACACCAGGTAAAGCTAGCTTCGTTCCCAACTGGCCAGAACACTGATGAGCCAACCCCATCAGTCAGCACCGGACGTTGCCAATAATTGATCCATGCGAGCCACGCCAAACACCGTTCGCGTTCTTCACGTCGATACGTTGCGGTCAACAGTCAACGAGTCCGCGCCTGGCTGTTGACATATAGCTGAGCCGGCGAATGACGCCGTAGTTAAGATCCGGCGGGCGTGTTCATCGCACTGCCGAAAAACGAACAAGCCAATCTTCGTTCAGGCGACACTGCTTTTATCGAGGTCGTCAGAACAAAGAGGCTATCGAGTGAAATTTGCTGCATGCCCAACGTAACTCTGCACCACGGCGAAGACCGCGCTGACTGACCATGGTTCTGAACCGATGAATTGTTGCGTAGGCGACTAGCTTGTGTGGTGTTTCGAATTATGAAGATACCGTCCGTCGAAAATGATTGTTTATTTTTAAACTTAAAAACATGATATGTACGTAACACGTCTGTTTTTTTGCAAGTCACATGATGATGTTTCAAGATAGTCAGATTGCTCTTTTCGAAAATGATCGTTCTCGTCGCTTCCTACCTGAAGATGTGCAGTTGATTAAAACGCCATACTAGTTTTTGTCCAGATTCGCACAACTTGCTTTCTGCATGCATATCGCAATTAGCAAATAAAAATTAGCAAAATTGTCAAAGCACACACTTGTCCGTGCTCCTATAAATATATTCCGTTAACTTCCAACCAAGCAAGAGAAGATTTGCGTCCCTAAAACGTATGAACAGAAGCAACTACTACCGACGCCGCCTTACCGCCCAACAACCACATGAAGCTCATCTTTCAGCCGGAAGCAATTGGTCCGTAAAAATGCGCTCCATCCGTAAACGGCTACATTAATCAACTCACGTTCTACAGCGAATGCATGATGTGCAGTTGTTGACTCAACTTATGACGACGTCGTCGTCTCTCGAGTTAACAAGCCGATGGTTCGATTCCCAGTCTGGCCGTTTGGTCACAGGGAAGAAGCAAACTCGCGACTCGTTTCAACCGCAACAATCACAACTCGCAAAGCTGGGTGGCGCAGAAATAAGAGAAAGTATCGCCCACAAACCACCCGTGATAAGTGGCCGTGAAAAGAGATTTCAGTGAAACTCGCTTCTCTCACCCCGTTCTAACGTGTTTCAGCGCGTAACCGCATTATCCCGCCATCACACTCGTTTACACAAAACACCACACAATGCGATCACACAAATCCGATTTAGCAGAGGAACCACGCCACGGCAACTCGTCAATCAGCGTAGAGACCACTCAATTTCTTCAAGCATTTGCAGCAGAAACTTGCATTAAATTAGTAGCCAATTGATTGCCGCATTTGATGCAGTTACAGGGGAAAAGAGATGCAGTTACAGGGGAAAAGAGATGCAGTTACTGGGAAAAAGAGATGCAGCTACTGGGAAAAAGAGATGCAGCTACTGGGAAAAAGAGATGCAGTTACTGGGAAAAAGAGATGCAGTTACTGGGAAAGTTGACGCCGCCATCATCAAAGTCGATTTTAACCTTTGTTAAACATGATGGCGCACTGGAAGTAACTCTTAAATCTCGATCTCTGCATAATTTATCCTGTTTAATACGATGCCGAAACCTATTTTTATTTAGAAAGGATTGTGGCGAGAAAAAACAAGTGTTTTTTTCTTCACGCTTAACGTTGAAAAACACGCGTTTTCAATGAAATTCTTACAAATTTTATAGCAGAACCGCAGATTACTATTCACGTGAATGATTATATTTATCGGTGTGTTTAGCTTGAAAAGGAGTACGCGCATGCATGCAGCCACCGAATTAAGCGTTTTCGACAAAAAGCTTCAGTAACTTTCTTGACTAAAAATACGGTCATGTGCTCTGGTTCGCTTTGCTGGTAACCTATTCCACAATGGCACATTTTTCACGGGTGAGATGACGTTTTGGTCCTTCTTGGCCCGTGGTAGACAGATCAGGTTGTGCCATTCAGCAAATAAGGTCACAAAGAGAAAAAATGCACAAGGGAATCTGCGCTATGACGCTCTGATTCGTTGCGCATGAACAAACACGCAGCAATGAAGCAGAACACGAGCACAAACGGCAGCGATGCGTGAAGAATTCGTGCACATGCACTGCTCGCTAGGCCGCTGGAGAATAAGATCGGAGAATTGTTATAAAATGTCAAAAGCGTCGTGGAGAATCAAATCAAAATTACGAGTCAAGCATTGGTCGGCCGATGATACCTTGAAGCGGGTGCCTCTGGGAGGAACCTGAGAAAGGTCAGGGGGGTGAATGACCAAATACGAGGACGCGAAACCGCGTTCGTTGACGATGAAACTGTCCATCACTACGAG
>JGI24158J21664_10004427_pt1 | contig 18093 bp, 12 predicted proteins | sample Ectturendosymbi3_FD_21664 | JGI IMG/M metagenome (IMG submission 21664)
AGCTGCTGCGAAGCATGTGGAAGCTTTTGTGCGAGAGTCAGGCATACGCATATAGATTCTCTTTACTCCTGCCCTGGCACTACAAGACCTCGCAGTCCTACAGTGCCATTCCCCCTCTCCCAATAATACTAATAATAATCTGTGGATGACGAACGGGAAAGAGTCTTTGAAGCACACAGGCATTCCCAATGAAGCTCAATCAGACACTCCACTGAGCGAAGAAAAATAATTGACATTTGACTCAACCACACAGCAAGATCGCGCGATTGAGAAAATTTGAAACTTGGGTCGAATGTGAGATGTGTAACAGGCAGGCTGCTGACACCTTGGAGATATAGATCGAAGTTGGGAATCGAGCCATCAAGCTTCCTTGCAACTGTGGTGAGTGCATTCAGGCAAACTTTTACGAACGCCTTATAGCTCACTTACCGAAAGGTACGCTCCATTAGCTTTAGCTAAGTTCTGGTGTGTATCCATGGTAGCTTTGACTCTTTCTCAATGGTGATGCCCTTGCGAAATTTCTCGGGGACGTCACGTCTTTCCGCGTTCGCGATCTTCATGTTCAGTCTATCACGACCGTTACATGCAGATGGCTTCAAGCAGAGCAGCAGTAATGTTCGAAACTTAAGTAGAATGCCAGATGTCATCATGAAGAGAAGCAGTGTTTAACAGCACTAGGCATATTTTCATGACTATTCTATGCTACAGCACTTCTCTCTCTAGTCCTGCTCAGGAATTCAGGCAATTCCACAGCCCTGGGGTTTGTTTTTTTGTTGATTTCATATACTTAGAAAAATGTTAAAAACCTGTGTTTCCATAACTTTTCCTGATTTTCAGAGACAAATATAATGGTGCCAGAATTATTTTACAAACATATTCCTGCAAGCCTATAAATAGAAATTTGGGGCACTCTACTACCCTGAATTACCTGATGTGCAGGAAATTTGGCGCATCGTACTACCTTAAAATTTCAATTTGATTTGAAGTGCAAAATGCTTTGTGGCAGATATGACATCGGAAATCGATTTTGTAAAGAGTAGACCTACAGCATACCTTGATATTAAGAAAAAACGGATCTAAAACGCGCATGACGTTTCCTACGCACAAATGAAAATACCCCTCTACAAACAGTTGTTTATGGGTACGGTGTATAAAATTTGTATGCTATGTGTGTTTCGCTGCGCAGATACGATTTTGTTGTGAAAGTGATCAAAAATCGGCATCGGGAAGTCAAAATTACTTGGAATTACGGAGTTCACGTGACTTAGGAAAACGTAATCAAATTAGGAGTTGCATTGCACACTTCATTTCCCACTGTTATGGTGTCATGAAGGTTTCCTGAACAGGGTGTCTCAACTACAACAGATCAGTCTCATCAGCTCCCACCATCGGCGTGTTCACGAATCCGGTAAACGGCGCAGTAGAGTTTGTCCACCGTTTGCATAAATGACAGCCAGGTTTATAGCAAAACGTTCTGCAGAAAGCCTACTTGTACTTCAACAAAGTTAATGCAAGGGAAAGCCTCTTCAAAAGCCACTAGCATTGGGGAAATCATCCCAAACACCCACTGACTGCACAGATGTTCTTGGATTTTAGAGTGCTGGGGGCACGTTGGATAAGCATCTTATTGTTGGAATTTGTTGGTCGTCTGGGCATGGCAACACAAACCAATCTTCTTCCTGGTGTCTTAAATACGAACTACCAAAACCTGAACTATCAGTGACAATTTGGTAAGAAGAACCACGCCATCCGCTAGAATTTATCAACTTAATATTTATCAACTTAACAATCAATAACAGGATCTGAAGCCAAGTATGTTGACGAGATTCGGCTGAAACAGTTCGACATTCTGCTGTTATTGCAAGAAAGCAGGTTGCAAGCCTAGCATTAGCAGCAGTTGAAGCAAAGGAATTGGTTGAATAGACAAAGAGTTTTCGCTTCGAACGGTCACATTGGAAACAACTTACTGATTTTGGCCTTGAAAGTTAACACAAGTTAAACGATTTCAGGTAAACATTGCAAAATCACCTAACAATACACGGGAATATAACGCGCTTTTGAATATCAAATTGATGGCCTTTCTCCGATGTTCTTACCCATTAGATATTCCATTGCGACAAGAGCAGTGGTTTTCAACCTGGGGATCGCGATGCCCATGGGGTCGTTTGCCTTTTTTCTAGGGACCGCGAGAGCTTCTGATAAAAATGCTCATAAGTTTTTCTATGTTTCATATTTCGTACATGGAACCACTTTTTATCGTAGCCAAAATAATAGGATCACATGGCAAAAAATAATAGCCTACTTTTTCATTCAAATTTGTTTTAAGTATGATTATGACCAGGAACGTAACAAGGAGTTTGCAAGGGGGAATACTTCCCCTGGCGCCGCATCACTGAGGGGACCGAAAAGTCCTAACAATGTCGCAAGTACTTTCTTCAGTGCGGTAAATTTACTCCCAAAAGACCTTAAGTTCGAACATGCATGGGGCGCCATCTAACCTCGGTACGCCCCTGGTGACCATAACAAGTTTTGAGTGTGATTGTGACCATTACGTTACTGTTGCGTTTGGCAACGCACGAATAACTTTGTGACGTAAGAATGTGCGGTGTTTGATTGCGGTAGCTAACGGCAGCATCTGATTACGGTAGCTAACTTGGGAATTATTTTAGTTTTCAATTAGTTGTGCTGTGGAGTGATTTGTATACGGCACGGGTCTCTCTCAGTGATGCTGCCGTGTGCATGAATTTACTAAATGAGTCTTTGCTCAACATAGTGACATCGTACGTTATTTTTTAGTCATTTATATTATGCAAACACAACTGCATTTTATATGCCTGACTGGAAATTTTCGGAAGGGAGTCGTCAAGTTAAATTGGGTTGCAAAATTAGTCGCTGCATGAAAAAGGTTGAAAACCACTCAGCTAGAGGCTCAACCGCTAACTTCATTGGGGCGGTTTTTCAGTTGTGAGAATTTCTATACGGAATCGTTGCCAGAAAGTTTTCAATAGAGGGGTTTTACGTTTGTTAAGGGGGATTTGCATTCTGAAAATTTACAACACAGCGTTTGCAAACTGAGATTCAAATTGCGGGCAAATTAATTGCAAAATTATGAAATATTTTCCCTGAAATACCCATGATAAGTTCGTAGTTTGCAACTATAAATTTTTGAACGAGCTTAACAAACGGAGATAGGTCTTTAATCATCGTCATTTATTGACAGCGAGTATTCAGAGATGTGGTCATGAAATGCAAATGTCAACAAAAATTTGAAAGAAACCTGGATCCAGCCTATATCGCTTAGATATAAAAACACTATTACTGAAGGAACAAATCTGAGCTTATCAAACTGTGCACCGCGATGGACGTGTTCTTTTATTAGCACAAATTGATTAACTTTACCATGAGTTAAGTGAATTTTGCTTAAAAATCACGCGTATCGTTTTATTTACTGGCCGAAATACGCATGCAAAAACCTTACTGATGTCTAGACTTGTAAATCTCCTGGTGCATAGGCACATGCTTAGACGAATTTGTATTTGAAATAGGCTATAAATATAAAGAAGTATAGACTAAGGCCTACGTGGATGCAACAGAACATGGTTAACATCCGTAATTTACTAACTGCACTACCCTGTCGGAGCAAGGTTAGCAGTGATTCCTAAACAAACTCTTCTAACTACACTATTAACTACATCTTGTGTCTGAACAGCAGGCTGCACAAATGTGTAGATTTGGTCGTAAACGGTAAAGCATCTTTCCTCTCTATGCAGTACAAAATACGAGAAGGCTGTCTGGGCTAGCCGTAATACATTTTTTCACAATAATCACAACACAAAATACGTTGATCAAGAGGAAGTCAAACTTTTGGGCGATACAACTAGGCATATGGGCTAACTTCACGTTCAACACTTCAACCAATGATTGCTTACGCTTTGCGCTCAAGCCTCAAATACCTCTATTACCCCACAAACGTGCCAAAAGTGATCAGGCGATGTTATTGTAAGTAACAGCAGCAAGTTACCGCGGGCTACGCGCAGTCATTCCACAAGAGGCTGTGTGCTTACCTGTTCAAATGTGGCAGGCATATATTGACACGCAATAATTGGCACAAAAAATTGTTTTACTCCAGTTGAGCACCGACGGAAGGCCTCTGAGCCTGTTCTCTGCGTAGTAAAGTGATTTCACNTGTTTGTGAATGTCATTGTCATCCTTCAGTAACGCATAAAGCAGTACACCCAGCGCCGGATTTAGATGGTGGGGGGCCTGGNGCCCAGGCGTGGTGGGAGGCCCCATGTGCGGATACAAAATGTTTAGGTAGGGGATGATCGATGAAGTCACTAGCATTTCCACATATCATTAATATTAATATTCTGATGTAATCTTGTGACATCACATTTATTAACTCAACTGTAACAAAACTTTATGATGCAACATGGTATTTGACAATGATTAGCGTTTTGTTAAACTGTTGCAAAACCAGCCGCTAGAAGCATCGCATCTTAGTTTTTTCAATATTTGCTTGAAAAAAGTTTTGAATATTTTTCGGAAAATCTTTCTGGGCGATCCAACGTTTTCATCATCTCTAAATGCCAGTTGTCGCCCAGCGATAAATTTTACGACAGAAACCAAACACTGCAGGCAGAGGCGATTTCCGATTTTGTTCGCATTGATTGACGTGACTGGCTAGTTCTGTATCAATTCTTCACAGTGATTAGTTTCAACTGCGACTAAATGCAATCGTGGCATCTATATGTTCCACTGAATGCTCGTGGCTCCTCAGGCGCTCAAGAGCGTGCTTCCAGTCGAAGATACCTTTTCTGATAAGGAAATGCTCTCATTTAGTCGTATCCGCGTACATCAGTCCACAAGTGAAACACAAGTTTGCGAAGCACAGAAACAAAGCCAGCTTCTGTCAACTACTTCGCCATTGTGGTTATGGCAACGAATAAGGCTTGTGACACATATCCCTGACAAGTTTCTGTCTTTTCTGTGTTGTGGAACATCGTGTTTCAAAAATGACTTCATCACAGTTTCAAAAAGAACCTGTTTCATATTTCAACCAATATTCCCGCATTTTCCCGGTATATTGGTTGGCCAAAGGGCCCAGAGACCGATATCGTTGCCTCCAGTGATAGCGTTAGCCATCTCATCTATAGTGCTTTGCTATGATACTTGACATTCTTCTGCTGCTGCACTGCTGGTTAAACGAGATCTGTTTTCATCGTTACGTAGATCTAAGTCTGTCACAACATGTTCTTCGATTATATGTCCTCATACAGGTTCCGCAGGAATGTCTCCACCGTACTTTACTGCCACTACAAAATTTTCACTTGAATGTTTGTTGACTTGGCTGTAACTTCTTCCTCTTTCATTTTTGCCTCTTTTGCATTTTTACGTCTTTTCGAACTTCTTGGATAAGCTCTATACTTGCTAAGATGACAATTCCCTTTTGTCCATGTTTAGTTATTGATAAGCGCAATAAGGCTGCCACATTTTCATCGCGAGAAGGGAGGACAACTTACGACTATCACTTACTTCAGTGTATTATCTACACTTAATAAGTTAAACAACAATTAGGCCTACTGATAAGTTTTAAGCTTGGAAGTAAGACGTCCAGTGTGGACAAGGTTTCAGTCAAAACACACAAAACAAAATCCTCATTTACTTGTTCTAATTAGTTCGTGAATATTTCGCAGTTTCCTTAAATTTCTTTAAAATGTAAAATCGCCTTTGACAATACTATGAAACTAATTGCATGAAAGATGTTTTAAATAGCACACCAGCTTTAATACAATAGAAACTGGTTCGATTAGAAAGATTTCTCTTTCTTTTAGGTTTGTGGCTGCATCAAGGATAAAACGTTCCACATTAGCGTAATGAGCCATAACGCTGAAGTAAAACTGTGCCATCTTTATCAGTTCGCTGAAGCATTCAATGGTATTGCAAGTTGCAAAACATTTTGGCCATCTTTCATGTTCCATCACTTTACAATAAGTTGCATTTGGTTCTTTTTACCAGCGTGGGATATTGGGCGGGGCGAAGAGTTTTCTGAGAGGGGTCCACATAGTTTTTAAGCTATGACCAACACATTTCACAGGGGGCCGAAAAGTTTCTGGGGAGGCTTAGCCCCCTGCGCCCTTCTAGTTAAGCGCCTGAGTATGAATGTGAAGCTGGGAACATTTGAAGCATCCTTGGCAAGCTACCATAGCTATGTAAAATAAGAAATGTAATAAAGAGGATATTTTGACATTTTTGAATGTCCTCGAAGATTATTTAATTTCTCATGAAAAAATTGGACATGCACTCCAAAAAGAGTGCGTATGGTAACCCTATTTAATAATGCTACTCATCTGCGACCTGTTTAAACCTGAGTAAGGCAGACGCAAAATCCAACAGTAACAAGTAGAGACGTAAGCTAATGCATTCTACGTGGCTGGGCCTTGCATTCACTAGATTCAGATACCTGACCGACTTTCAGGAAAACCACAAGTGTAATAGTTGTTTCGTCACAACATCAAATAATATTCAAGTGAAATGCTGCACACTGGACGACCGATAATTTAACAGCGTCTACAAACAAACTTTCCTCGCTAATAAAAATGACTAAGTGGCACGCACGTCGCACATGTCGTCATACGGCTAAACACATGAACCTGGTGGGGGTCCCCTCTTTGGTGGGGGGCCCTGGGCCCCTTGGCCCCCTCAAATCCGGCGCTGAGTACACCAAGACGTTTATTATGTTCAGGAAAGTCAACACGCTCACCATCTAATTAAATCATAAGCAAACGAAAAATCTTTCAACGATTGGATCACATATAAACAATGTATCAGAAAATGTGTAGCATATATGATAGCGCACTTATGCGCAAGCATATACTGCAAAATTTATCAGTTGTTTCAATTTTTTTTGCAAAAAGTTGAACACGTGCATAACCACCCGTTAGCGCCACGTACATTTTTTGTGATATTTAAACCAAATCATTGTAAAAACTTTTTTTCCCAAAAAATTGTTTCTATTTGAAAAACGAAGACGTTAGATTTCGCTGAGAGAGTGCAAAGTAATGTAGCGTCGTAAAAAAAACGTTAGCAATGATTTATTAGATGAAAAACTGTACTAAAAAACGAACATGCAGCGTATGAATTTGCAACATGGTTTATTTGCAAACTTTAAAGAGAAGCATTCTATTGGCAGAGTTGGACGCAGTAACGAAAATACTCATTCATGGCATTTTGTGTCTTGGAAAAAATTTTTTCGCAAAATATTTTTGAGAAAACATTTTTTCAGTTTCAAATATTTTCTAACTTACATAACTTAAAAAAAAAAACTTTGTGTAAAAAATTATCTTACACTTTAAAAAATAGATCGCAATTTCTATATGGCGCAAACGGGCTGCTATACACACGTGTAACTTGCACAGAAAAGATATAAAAATTGCAAAAATTTTCACGTGTAAACGTCTTGCCTCAATTTTCCTCAAAATGCAATCGAATCTTTACGTAAAACGTTTACCTGTCAACATCAACGTACGTTTATGGAAATAAGTCCACGCTGAAACTTGCGGTTATCCCAACGCGCAAAAAACGAAGCAACCACGTCATGTAAGCAAGCGTTTGTTTGCACACTCCCAGTTGAACGAGAGTTGTATAAGTGGGCTGGTTTTTCGGTCATGCCGGGTTCGGGCTTAAGTTTGTTAAATTGTTTAATGCCGATTTCGGGCCTGCATAAAAAATATTTTCGCAACGGCGGACACTTTTGCCGCCAGTTACTGTTGAAGCAATCGTGTTGATTAAATCTTGAATAAAAATGATTAATTGTGACGTATTTGATCATGCAAACTTTGATACGCCACCAATACTGCGCAGTTGCACATGTCTTGTCTCACTTGGTAAATCAGTGTTCCGGGCCTAAATCGGGTTTCAAACATAAATGTAGGGCTTCGGCCGCGTTCGGGCTTCAAAATGAGGCCAATTTACAGCCTGAGCTGATCAACACCCTTTTCTGCGTTGCATCCACACTCACGCGTGAAACAGAGCATTACATTTTCATTAAATGGAAAAGTCGGTTGCTTATGCGTAACATATATTTATTCCCAACGGTATGAAGAGACCTTCTTCAACAGTTCTTCAGTTTGGAATGATTACCAAACACTCACGAGGGTGAGAAATTGATGAAAGAAAATTAAAAATCATGAATCTAACTCATTTTCATCCTAAAAGTATAGAACATTTGAAAAAAAGCAACAGCTAAGTCAACATCAGGTTTGTTGCCAAAACATCAGACATCAGAAATTTCTCTTAAAACATCAGATCTGATGCTGAAGCATCAGACGTGGCAGCACTGGTCGTGACAGCACATTCGTACTGCAGTAACTCAAGCCTGGCGCAAAACAATGGAGACGGAAGCGCCAGTCGCTTTTTGCTGCTCGCTGAATGAGTGAGTCAGGTCAATGGCGGTTGCCGTGCAATTCAGGAAAAAAGCCAGCAAAGCGAACGCCAACACTTTTGGTCGATCAGACAGACTGACGTTCTGTTGTAGCGCTGGAAAGTTTCAACAATAACGTATCCTGTTGTCAAATTCCAATTATAAGACTATGTTACGTAGCTGACTGTTCAGTCAAAAGCACGTCTGAACTGCTGTGCAATGCATCACTTCTGCAGCTGTTGCAAAGTAGATAGTGTTTTACCAACCAGCGTATGCAGTTTAAGTTGTTCTGCGTTTTGCACAGAGATAGCACACGTTATCGTCAGTNAACAGGCCAACTACTTGGAAGAACCGTAAACGGCGAAACTTCATCAATTGCTGGTCAGAATACTAAACTATCTCTTGATGATTATAACCAGTTGCATCTGTCTAGATTGTAGATCAGCACATCTACTGAAAATATGGTTGATTGAGTAATAACATACAACTGTAAAAATGCCAGAAGAAGCGACACGGTCTTCTGCATGCGGAGCCTACATTTGCACCAGAGCTGGAATCTTGAAGCTGCTGGTTCTGATTGGGGGCTGTGCAACTTTTGCTATTTATGCTGATAGCGAACGTTACTTGCAACCCAAAACAAAAACCTTCATCTTGGCCAGCTACATCATTTCATGGGCTATTAGTCTTCTGCTGTACTTCTTCCGAATGACTGGTAAGTAGTAAGTTCCATTACTTGGTTGCGGTGCGCGTTTTCTTTAGGCTGAAATTCAACTGTGCGAAATTTTCTGGATCACTTCATTATTTTGAAAAAACGAGGTGAAAACATTGATTGCACTCAGATGAAAAACTAACCAGGCCTCGTTTGCTCTGGGAATCTGTGAATTAAATGCAATAGTTTGAGGATATGAAAGCAATTTCAAACGCTGAGCACGTTGGGTTCTAATCCGAAGATTGGTAAGTTAGCAAACGTTGGTTTGGGAAGTCTTTAACGCTGCGCTTATGATATCAACGGCTCGATACGCTTGCGTAGAAAACCTGTAATTTGCATCTTCGACGTGGTGACACACAACTGAGCTGGTTCCTGAAGTACGTAGTGGCTTCATGAGGTTATGTCCAAAAGCCTCTTTTCAAATTAAAAATGTTGTTACAAAGGAAGTTGACAGACGACTATATGTGGAAATTATTACAAAGAGGAAAGTTGGTTTTTTTAATACACTACCTTATTCATCACCAAGGGACCTGAAATACATAAATGCAATATGATTAAAAATTTTGATAAAATAATCAATGAGTACATACAACAAATCTGATTAAAAAATCTCACCAATTGCTTTGGAGATTATGTTTTTACATTGTAAAGAGACTTTATGTACACCGCGAGTATTGACACAATACCGGTTGGACAAAAGTGCAATGTGTTGCTAAATTCGAACTTTTGCGTCCATACTACTAATCATATCAACATCTTTTAACGTCGTAAGTGGTCCTCAGCAAAACAGCGGTTTGCAAACCTGAAGATTCAGTATTGATGAGGATCAAAAATCTTTGCGATTTCTGCAAACCTTCTAATGATTGTGAACTTGTTATTGTGCTTGTAAATCGTTGTTATTATTGGAGAAATCTTGCTTGCATTCGCAACACTGTGCTAAAACGAAGTGTATCCATTCTTGAGAGCGTGTACGCAACTGCGCATGATTCAAGGGTTTGGCGCCGCAAGCGCGTCATTTCCTGCCAGCTATACAGAGCATGTTGTCACATTGCGGTGGGGTGTGGAAAACACGCTTACTTTGCGAAGAATGTCACCAGTTGAAGCTAACCCTCGTGTGATTGAAATTCAAAGCTGTTCCGGTGACTTGTTTTGTGACACGATGCATAGGTTTGGGTTCAGCAATGCCTAGATTGTCGTGAGATTTTGTTTGCTCTATTTCATCTTAACCCTTAAACACCTGAACGGGTCGTTATTGAACCGAACGGAAATTTAGAAATGCCTATAACCCTAATACATGCCGCATCCCTGCCACCCTCCATGCATTCCTCAAATTGCTTTTGGGTATTGTTTAGATCAGCGGTCCCCAAACTTTTTACATGCTGGGCCGAATTCGCGATCTTATCAGCGTCCCCGGGCCGGACTATTTTGTGTATCTAAAACAAAAAAATACAAAACGCATAACATTATTCACATTCGTATTTTTGTATTTATTTTCTTTGCTGGTTAACATGTTTGCAATGTGATTTATGAAAATACATCTTTTGTTACATAATAGTTGTAGATTGACATTTGGTTACACGCTTGATGCTGCAATAAGGTGAGTATCGCGCAAATATGCATCTGAAATTCTTTTCGCAACAAACAGATAAAACCTACGCTTCACACTCCAAATGCCCACTACAATTTACAAGTTTCGCAGCACTGATGTAATCTAATGTAGAGTTGACAGCAGTTTAGGCGCCAAGGCCAAGCACATGTACAATACAGGGCTGCCATGTCCTGATGGACCAAAAATGCCAAATCGCTCGTCAAAATATTCCAAATAGCTACAGAACAATGCCAAACAAACTGCGACAGGCCGACGGCTGGCGGTTTTAAATTACCCGGATGAGTAAAGGCAAAATTGCGATGTTACTTTAGAACCAAGCCTGGAAGCATTGCACACAAACGCTGTTTTAATCTCCAGCAGTGCCATCTACTCTTATAGAAAATTCTTAATAAGAAATACCTATGAATATTGAAACAATACAGGTTGTCAAAATACAAACATGCATCATGCCATAGCTTTCATAACGTTGAATCCGGTACACAAGCCATTGATATGTTATATATGTCACATGCCACAAAATATCTACAGTATTACACAGTGCAGCAGTCATAGAGAACCCACAGAAACAATATCAGGCTTACCACGTTCGCATAGACCACATACGCCAAATCGCTAGGCAAAATATGCTTTCTAGTAGGGGTACACAACACAGGGCCCACGGGCCAAACGTGGCCAGCCAGAAGTTTCAAAATGGCACGCAAGCGACTTATGAATGCAGTCAATGCTTTTCAAGGTTAACTGAAGCACGTTCAGCAGAAATTGTCAGCTGACAGCATGATGAAGTTCAAAAGCATGTCTTCATTTGTAAATAAAACTCAGACAGACCTGGTACCTGACTTTAAAAAAATACGTGAAAATGTGTGAAGACCTTCGTGAACACTTTTCAAAACGCTTTCAAGATCTTAATGGCCAGGAGACGCAGATGAATTTGTTTCAAAAACCATTCGGTGTGGACGTAGAAAGTGTTAATGGGGCTGACTTCTAATACTTTCAGTTAAATGAAGCTTTGCACGACCCTTTTCAAAGAAATTAATTAATTAATTTTTACTCTTGACTCGAATCAGAGAAGTATCCGTTGTTGAAAAGAATCTGGATTTGTAAATTTGCAAGCACGTACTGTTGTGAATACGCATTTTCGATCATGAAAGGTAACAGATGGACATTTAGATGCAGAAATGCGTATTGCTATTTCATCGTGAAAGCAAATTTTTTCAACTTTGGTCCAGTCAAAACGTGTCCAACGCAGCATTTTTTTCCGCTAACTAATTTCGTATATATGTTTTTGGAAATGTAAACAGTTTGTTATTTTGTGTAATAAAGAAGTTTGTATTTACTGTATGAGCAATTCATTTGGCATGGTGTAGCCCGCAACTACGGTAGGTTTTAAGCAAAATTTTGGCCTGAATATCCATATGAGTTGTGCACCCCTGCTATATAGCTTCAATAAATCTCAAAAAGACTGAAAAAAACTAAAAGTTTAAGCTGAACGCAGACAGGTTTTAAAAATATAACAAACACCTTTTTTTCTCCCAACACTACTAAAAAGGCCAAACAGCATTTTCTCAAGCCAAACGCTTTAAATAAGGCTGAAAGTCTGCAATTCGGCATTAAAAATGCCAGCCTGGCAACAACTGGTACAACATAAGGGTGCTGGTGCACAGCAATTTCCAACGGAAAAAGCAGCTATGACCTGCAAGTTTCTGTGTTTGCGTTTACTTGTCTGTGTTGTTCGCAAACTATAACATTGCAAACTAATGACCTACGTCCTGAAAATGTCAATTTTCAACTCATACTTTCGTAGTTGAGCTTCAGAACAAGATGGAAAGCTTGGTTTGTTTTGGTTTTCAAAGCCCATCGGGATAATTCTCAATTACAGCAAATGTATTTGCTATTTTTGTAATTACATCTTACATTAATTTATATACACAAAATTGTTACAATACAAACATTCCTAGGAAAGCTCGAGGGCCGGATTGGACCCCTTCTCGGGCCGGATCTGGCCCACGGGCCGGACTTTGGGGACCGCTGGTTTAGATAAACACGCAATGCTGATATTTGTAATTAGTCTTTGTCGTCAGTTCACCTGTAAGCTTTTTGCTTGCATATTGCTGGAATGAAGATGCGTCGTTGACGCGAAATCGATTTCCCAGCAAAACAATTTGCAGTCAAATTCGGTTGTGTAAATTTGTAGTGTCTTTATGCTTCAAAAGATAAAATCAAACTTTTCTTCAGAACAAGGGTGGTTCGCTGCGATCCACCAAACTTGGTTGGCCCCCATCCAGACGGGAGGCACGTGTACGAACCGCCCCCCCCTGGCAAGATTGTTGTAGCGCGGGGCCCTACGTTAAAAAAGCTCAACACCTGCTAAATCACAGCGTGTGTGGGCAAGGCATTCGTGCTACAAGCTTCACTCTGCATGCTCTCTCCAGTTCGACTTGTGACACGACATGCTGAGTGTATCGTGCCGACCGGCGACCGAAATCCTGCGCCGGTTTTTACGCAACTGTACAAAAAGAGTCAAACAAGAATGTCTTGATACAAAAAGCGTTCAATTGAAAACCTTCGCTTACTACTTACGGCAAATTGAGCAAAATACTGACTTCTTAGACTAAAAAATTGTTATATATGATGTAATAAAAAAGATTTATTGCAGAAGACCGCGGGGCCCCAAAAAGGGCGGGGCCCGTAGAAATTGCTACATTTGCTACTATTGTTAATACGGTACTGATTATATGCTTGAATGTGTTCAAGTGTGTATATCAGACTATAAAATAAAGAAGCCAGCTACGAATTATTAGAAATGCATTTAAAGTGCATGGGAGTTTCCGACCTTTTTTCGCGGCGCAGGCTTAAAAATGTTCAAATTGGTTGCTGTGATTTTGGTAGTAAATTGTTAGTGTCAAGATATTTTTCAAATACGTCTTGTGCTCATAAAACGTACCTTCGTTAATATTAGTCTATAGCGGTGTTTTACAGATGTTTTGAAAAGAAAAACAATGAAACCTGTTTTCTCTCGACCTCCATATCTGGTCATTCTACTATGTAGAAGCAGTTTGTCTCTGTCTTCATCTAACACTTTGAACCAAGTCTCGGTCTCGGTGTTCGCGGTCTCAATTCCGTAACTATTGAAAATGCAGTAGTTCCATCGAATTTTTGATAAAACACGAAAAAATTGGAGACTTTGTCTAGCCATAATTTACATTGTGAGGAAGGTAAGCCCATCACAAGAACGTTGCAATTCGTTGCCACTGCTCAAAAATTTAAAGAATGGTTGACTGACTTCCTTGCACTTATACAAAATTTTGTTTTCGTTTGTTCATTTGTTGCCCTTTATCGCGCTTTGAAACTGAAATGTTGCCACATGTGTCGTCAGGTTCATAGCATTCCTTTGAAACGCAAATGCTTACCAATTGAATGAACCATGGTTTGCAAATTGGTTTGTCACAAACCATGTCGCAAAACAACAACTGCTTATGTAATACAAGATTTAGCTTGGCATGGCCAGTTACAACTATGTGCCTGTCATTATTTATCCACACCAATGTTAGGTGTTCAAGAGTGGTGCACNTTGAAACCGATTTTTAGTCATGAAATATTTAAACGCTTTTTTGCAGCAGGGTTTTGACGACGAGCAGAGAGCCGATCGATTGCNAGGCGTTGACGTAATGCAGGCTTGCCGAATCGCCGGTAAAACGTGGTTACGTCAGCAATACTCCTCTATGCTGCGCGGTTGCGCAATACCACAAGATCATTTGCGCAGTGAAAATGATTCGTGCGCACTTGCAACATTCCGAATTTAATATCGTATTCATATCGCATAGCCCTTGTAGCGCTTCACTGGTTGTGTGTTTGCATGATTGCGCAATTACATGCGCACCAAAACAAACATATGCTCGGTGCAAAATTTTCTTCAAGGGAACAGTGTACGTCAGTGACCTTGGTGAACAGGGCAGTGCTTTAAACGTGAGGTTTCCTCGTCAAGAAAATTGCTAGTCCTGCGGCTGATATACTGCATTAAAAAGGGTTTGTTGTTAAACTTTGGGCATATTTACCGCAACCGAGATGTCTGTAATGTATTGACTAGAGATATACAAAAAGACAACCAACTAAAAAGTCACTTGCAAGTTGTTTTGGAGTCGTGAAAAAATTTTTAGTTTGTGAGTAGTGTGCAACTTGACGTAGTTGGTATTAAGGGTTGCCCAAATAACGTGGCGTCCAACCCAGGTTAATTTTGATGTGTTTATTTTGATGAAATCATGCGAATTGCAAGGAACACTGGTTTTCTTGTTTGACCGCCATGTGAAGTTAATACCAGACTCCAGCAGGGTCACTGCCAGAGGAATGTTAGCGTTGCAAGACCGACGTTGTCGTAAAGTGCCAGCAAATCCCATCTCAAAAAACAGAGGAAAATATTGGGTGAGCGAATGTGTTTCAAGGAATAGTACTTATTAAACTTTCCGAACACTTGCGAAAATCAAAACGCTTGCTCCCGAGTTGAAGTTCTTGAAAATGTTGAAAAAATCGCTTGATTTACTTCGGCTGTTTGTGGCTCTACGATAAAACCCTGTATTTTTCCGTACTGGAGTCGTGCGTTTTACTTTGACAGTTCACCTACATCCGCTGCNCTCCAGCACTTCCATGAAAAATACATTAACTGTTGCTCTGATTGCAATTTCATCTTGCGCAGTCAATACGGACCTCGGCGTCCGAGNAGTTTAGTGTTTCATAATGAGCCGTAAACGGTTTTCATTGCTGAGAACAAAACTTCAAGCTCATAGAGCTGGTAAGCTCAATATGCTCAGCGCATGACGTTGGTTCATTCATTTTCAAACGCACATTTCCTTTCGAGAGAGTTGCGGGAGCTGTTGCCCAGAAGGTATCGCAACATTTCACGTTTCTCAGCAGACTCTGATAGTCCTGCGGGCATCGCACGCAGTCAGGTCATAGATGTAATCACGCGACCTTAACCTCGGCCAGCTTGTGGGATTGTTCTCGTGTGAGTGCAGCCAGTACAATTTGCCTCGTCAACCTTCTAGCATTTTGGTACAATGAGTGAATCATCGCATTGGAGGTTTTATTTCTTTATTCGGACAAGTGGTTCAACATTCAAGGTCGTTCGAATTTTGCAGCTGCAAACCTTGGTTCGTAAGTCGTAAACACTTCGTAAAATTCTTATTTCTGCCGCTTGTACTTGTGACAGCACGCGTTTGGTCATTGCCCAAGATTCACGACAATGATGGGCGAAACCCCGAACAACCACCGATTTGAAAACTGAAAAATATGCAGTGTTTGGAGTTCTCGTTCCGCGAAAGTTGAGGCTCACGCATTGCGCGTTGCTTTGCCACTCAGTGTGGCAAACTCCGTATTCGGTCAAGGTCTATTTAGTGGCAGTAACTTCAACTCAATCACGCAGTTGCACACCAACCAAGTTCATTTTGGAGATGCACTCAGCAACACATCATCCGCAAAAGCAAACGGATTATCGTGCAGTTTCCAGCCGTAATCAGACCTCATCAATTCGTTGTGACTGCTAAAGATATTAGGGGAATTGGAGCCTGCACTCCTAGTTGCCCGAAACCAATACCATCGGCAAACGGTTCTGATACAAGGCCACTGGCAACTACACAAACATCTGAGTCGAAATGCAATGACTTCATGTCCAGCAGCAAGCGGCCGTTAACGCCGTACACCTGCAAATCTTTCCAAAGCTCCGTTCGAAACACCCAGTCATATGTTTGAATTGCCAAAACAACGCGAAAATTTATTGAAGAATGGAAATTTGGTCCGTGGCGTTGTGCAGTCAGGGTGTAAACCGCACTGGGTATCCTCCAGCTTTAACAGCTTGTACATGTTAACCCTTTTCGCGCGAGACCTCCAAGGCATGTTTATCCACTCTCACGCCGAGAAACACGGAGCCACGCTTTGCTTGCTCACTACAGTGAACATCGGTATTCGGTCTCGATACCAAAATTAAATAGCGACAAATGGCCCATGCAAGGACGTTTTGAAGAAAAACTCAGTGCAGGGCTTTTTGTGCCACTGTCGAACACAAGAATGGCAAACAGGGAAACTTGAAATCTGAAAACTTGTTTTTTGCACAAAAGGTCATGGAATGTTGCAGCCTACTTTAATACCAAAGGTGGTGCAAACCTTGAGTTAAGTTAAACTTATACTGATGTGTTGCAGCGCGTAATACGTATACGCCTGTGTCGGTTTCGGATATGTACTAATTCAAAACATGGGCGTCGGAAGGGGGGATTTGGCCACCCCCTGGATTTTGAAAATTTCATCAAAAAAAGTTATTTTCTTGATTTCGAGTGGGAAAAAACAAATTACACTACTTTTGTCCCCCCTGGAAAAATTTTGGAAAAATCCCTTAGTGCCCCCCCTGGAAAAAATCCTTCCGACGCCCGTGATTCAAAATATGTTTGTTTACATCAGGTTTTTCATACCAAATGAGTACATCTTGCTTGACGTTCGATGCTTTTGATTACTTTTGGTCGTGGATCTCAATGGTTAATTACCTTTCGATGTCAGTCTTGCTGGCTTGTTTCTTCGGAAATTGCGACCCTGGCTGCGGTGGTTCGGGAAGGTACGTTTGTCATAAAAAATGGTTACACTTACGTTAAGCCTTTGAATTGGTCTAGTCGTGGCTGAAGCACAGATACACTTTTAGATAGTTATGTCCCAAGGCTACGTTTTGTACTTACGACGTGGTGATACATTTTTGAAAGAAATTCCAATCTAACTGGTGGTTGAATATTAATTTTTTCTTGGTTTGCTTTTCTAGTACAAATGAACTGATGTAGGTTATTCAATGCTTAAAAGAATTTGAAACGAATTTGCATAACAGATCTACATAGGATATCAAAGCTCTTGGCCAGCCAGTAGCAAACATTTGATGTGCAAGATTTTTCCGTGACAGTTGTTGTAGAAACGTGGAAAATTGCTCACCATACAGAAGCTATGCCGCCGCATTGCCCTACCACAGATGCCTCAAAGTGTCACAACTACGTGCAGAAAAGCATTTTATGGAAGACGAGTGTCACTTTTTTCGATTCCTAACAAAAACATTGTTCCAAGTACAAAATCATTCGAAACAGTCAAGATTTTCCATCGCTGCAGATGCTTGGAAACATTATGAAACAAGTCTTTAAGTCTACCACTGGCTAGAGGCCAAACAAACGTAACGTGTGTGGTTTTGTAGCCCCTGTGTTGGTTATGAGTAGGGCAACCAATTTTTTGACCTAAAAACGTAAAATTTTGACTTTATAATTTACAAATTTTGACTTTATTTTGACCTATAAATTTTCTGCGTTTGCAACTGCAAAATAATTCAGCCTTAGGTGTTGA
>JGI24158J21664_10004428_pt1 | contig 18085 bp, 13 predicted proteins | sample Ectturendosymbi3_FD_21664 | JGI IMG/M metagenome (IMG submission 21664)
TTTACAATTTAAAACCGGATTCATCATCAGATTCACCAAACAGTTGTTCGAACTCTTCTTGAGTTACGTTTATATCAGTGTCCAAAAAAAGAAATAAAAATAAAGCGTGCTGATGAAAAAAACTCGTGTATAACGCGCACCCTTAATTTTTGATTAAAATTCCGTACAAAATTTTGCGCGTTATATTCGAATAAATACGGTAATTGAACAACATGGCCTCTTTAGGGTGAGCATCCTCGTTACACTCAATCCTCTCTGTCAAAAATGCGAAGCACTATTTTGAATTTATCAAAATCTTAAGAGCCGAAAAGTTGAAAGTGATGTAATGTTTGCTAATTTATAAGAGTATTGAAAGAAAACGCTCAGATAAAGTAGTTACCTGGCACTTTGCGAAAAGATGCTGTGATTGCCTTCAGAAAACCTGATTTTAAGCTTGTGCCATTTACTGCACTACACGCACACTCTAAGTGTTTGAACAACCGGTAATATTGAAAAACAATGCTACGCTCATTTGTTTCGAAACGGAAGATGTGCTTGTTATACTTGTGGCAAATATTTGCAGCATGTGCAAACTCTCCAACAATAAATGTTTATAAAGTTTCATTGCTGGACAACAACACCATTTTCTGCTTAAAGCTTCTACCTGCAGTAGCCACTTTAACTGACTTAAGAAAACGACATTTGTTTGATTTACATTTCTGACGAACGGATTACTGCTATTGCACTTTCAAGGTGGCACTGTTAGTCCCACTACCTCTTCAAAGTTTCTCGAACCGATGTACGCTTTTGCTTTCCCGACCGCTATCAACGTTTGTCCGTATCTGTCTCCGATTTCGAGCATCAAACCCAACGCCGAATCGTAACGTGGCAGAGCTTTTTCCGGGTCTTTTCGGACTCGATGGATGTCAGCGAAGCACAGCATGCAATATGCTTGAGCACGGCGATCTTGTTTCTCCAAAGAAAATTGCATCAAGTCCTGCAGAAAGACTTGGGCATGCAGGTGCTTTTGCGATGCAGCACAAAAGCGATGGATAAGTCAAACGAAGCATGTTTGCTGCGAAGCACGACGGCGAGCAACTGAATCAGGTTTTCCACAAAGTTCACGGAGTGAACTAAGCTCGTCACCTTAATACTCGCAAAATCCTAAACACAAAGCCATTTTTTCTACAAACAAAAACATGCCAACTCAAACAAAAATGCAATATTGCAGGAAAGGTTAGTAGGCCTGTTATGCTGGAAGGGGTTTGAGTAACAAGACTTTCTTCTTTAAACTTACTTGCACCCGGTTAAAACAAATGCGAAGATACGTCTGTGTCTCGTTAGCTAGGAAGCCAACAACCGTTATATATCCTCAGTGCTGGGTTAAACGTTTTATTGCATTAAGTCCCTTGCACGTCAGATTTAACCAACCACGAATTTTTTGGTGCAAATTTTCGGATCACGATTTATCACATATTGTGCGTCTGTCATTTATCACTGCTGTTTTTTGCTGATTGCTTTTGCAATTTGATCTTTTCTTGACAAAAAAACAAGCTTTTGCGTTTTTTCTGTGATTATAAGAAACCACAGAAATGTTTTTGTAAGCGAATCATGATATTCTTCTGAACAGAGTGCAAACTAACTTTTCGATCAGCAGGTAACGAGGCAACATGCTATTACAACTAGCGTTCGAAGCTGCCAAGAGAAAAAATTTTTGTTCATCGGCGCGTGCCACTTTTTATCAGTCATCGCAGGACGGCCGCCTTGTTCGCGTAACCTCTGACCGACTATTGCTCCGTAAGTTTCGAAACCTTCAAGTTAATAAACATATCTCATTTTTCACACTTTGTCGTGCTAGGTTAGACTACATTAGAAATGGAACTTAAATTTAAGAAATATGCTTCGAATTTGCAAGCTAAAAATCTGAGTCACTCCATTTTTATGGAATTGGATTCCAATGCCCTGTTGGTCATTATTTTAGATCCTTGCATTTCTCAATAAATTTCACAGGAGTGGATTTCGCAGTTACTTTTAAGCTGGGTAGGGTAATAATTGGTTGTCATAAGAGCTGCTGGTATTTCTCTAATCAAACAAAATGTACTTCTTCGAACAAACGACTGGTTCGCTGCCAGAAAAGGAATTCTTACTTGATTAGATTTCAAAGCATGTATGTGGTCACCTGTGAGTTAAATTAATAAAATACACCATCCAGAACCAGGTACGCAACCAGAGGGTGCCACCGGGCAATTGACCCCCTCGAAATTTAAAAAATCATGTTTAGTTGTTAGGTACAGCAACAAGTTACAATGATGTTACCCACCCCCCGAAAATAGTAAACGACAAGTTATAATCCTTTAGCCACCCCCCGAAAATATCAGCTGGTATCGCCCCTGTCCACTGTCCAGCGAAATAAAAAAAAGCAAAACAAGTCTAGACCCATTGAAGCAATGGTTAATAGTTTGTGTTAAACGCGCCCTCAGTGATGGATAAGGGATTTCCATTTGATATTCTAGCACATTGGTGTAACATGCGAATCTCAGTTAGTTCTTTTGTCAGATCCCTAACTTTTTGGGCAAAATAACGTTGTGCAGCCTATAGCTTGTTCCAGCTTTTTCGCAAATATTCGGGAATCGTTCGTATATTTCTCAAACCTGTTTCTCATGCACCATCGTCACTTGACTGATGCCTGTTCGAAGCGAGAAAGCAATCATGTTAGGTACGTGGTTCTGATATCACCAGAGTTATCGGTCTAACGCAACTGCATATGTTTTGTTTATTTAATACCTTGCATATGTATTTCTGTATGAAGGAGTAAATGAATCTGTGTTTGTTACCATACTTCTGTTCTTGCGGCTAAGTTTTGCTCCGTTCACCTAAGCGAAAGTTTTTATCGGAGTTAAACCTACTAAAAGTCCAAAATGCTGGAAGGTACTACAACCGCCGAGAGTGAGTCTTAATGACAACCATTCCCAAGGAATGGTCAGCGTCACCTTTCCCCTACTTAAGAATGAGTTAATTATTTCCTCCCCGGGCGAGACACATCGTGCTTTCGTCGCTGACCCATTCTTTGTTGATCTTCCAACTGATCTGCCTTTAAAATTAAGTGCTTTTCGGGACCAAAGAACAAAAGAAGCATATAGACGCTTGGCTTCACAAGACAGCTAGAACAAAAAGCAAGGAATGCTTTCTTGATGTGCAAACATTTGGCTGAGCATATCTTATCGTACACGCCGATAGCTTGCCGCGCTGTTCCTTAGTAAATGGTCTGTCTACGCCGGAGTGACAGCAGGAATTTTCAATAATGATGACCATCAACTCTAAAAGATAGATCCGTTTTTCTGCATCTGGGCACAACGTTTGATACCCTTGCGGCAAAATTATCCTGGATTTTGATCAACTGATGGAAAAAACAACAGAACCTTTTGTATTGATTGGACTTGCGTTGTGTCGTGTATTTCTACTTAATCAGCAAATGGAAATCTGGTCGATCTAATCTTTCTTTTAGCACGAGATGAGAGAAGACATTATAGAGACCTCAAAATTGCACAAAATATAGAAATGATTGGGGACCATTGCTTTATGCAAAAGACGAAAGATCTTGTAACTTACCAGCAAAGTTTTAATCGAGTTTTTAAGGCAACAGTGACTTTGATTTTTGAAAGGTTCAAGTCCTTGCTGCTGCGCTATACACATACCTCGCAGGTTGACATTGCTTCATCGAGCTTTCCCGCCTTTCTGTACCCTATCGCTATAGCGAGTTGGGCCGTGATACGGAATCTTCTATCCCAATCTCTCCCATATTCTGACAAGAGCATTGTTGCTTGTGTGGGAAAGAAGGTAGCCTGTTTATGCAAAACATTTCTATCACTTCACAAATGTTTAAAAAAAGCTGTAATGGAGTTAAGTTATGACGTCCTTCAATCTGTCTAGCAGTTAATCGAGGAATTTAACAACTTGGCCTCAATATGATTTTATATATTGCTTTACAGTTGTATCAAGCACGAACCTCTGTCAAACGAACAAATTCTTTTTCACGTCACATCGTTCATTTTATTCTCAAATGCATAGGTGTAGGAGCAAGCAAATTTTTGGGAGTGCGAAAGATTTTTGCCCGAATTTCCCCAAACTTGCCCGAAAAGTTTTCGAGCATAGTTGGGCGCCAATTTTTCAAAATCACACAACGTTGGGCGCCATTTTTATCCGTATTTTTAGGTAGTTTGCCCAGAAATCCAGGTATTTTCCAAACATTTTCATAGCTTTTGCCCGGATTTTCACGGATTTTGCCCGGATTTTCGACAAATCAAAACTTTTTTGGGTGCGCTTGCACCCCCCGCCTCCTACACCACTGCTCAAATGTATAAACAAACTGAAGCAACATCCCAAATCTAAGTTATTTTTGAAATATGACTTGCTTGACATTTGAATTCCATGTCAAGTGAAAAAAACGAAACATTACCAGCAGAGACTTCTCATAGTTTTTCGACTACTGAAGACGCAAGACCGCAGCCATGGTTGAAATAAACGCATTTCTTTGCAAAATCACCTTTTCATAGTCTTTCAACTCCAAATAAAGAGTCCCCAGTGCGCAGCAGGAGAGGCTTTCCAAAGCTGTGTCGTTTTGCGATTGAGCCGCGTTCAAGCTTTTCTCCAAATGTTCCATTGCTCGCTTGAAGTTGCTCAGACCGATAAAGCTGTGCCCCGCCCATAGGTGAGCGTACCCTCTGAGCTGTACAGCCTGTGGGCAGGCTCCTCGAATATTTTCCAAATGTTCTAAGGATTTTCGGGCATAGTTTAGAGCTTTGTTGTACTGAGACGCAAGAAGATTCACTCTGAAATAAAAAATGAGAAATTGTGTTAGATCGCACACGACAAGATATATAATAATCAACGACAGCCAAGGCAGTAGTGATCACTACAAGTTAAACTGCAATCTGACGTTTTGTTTGCACCGGTCGAAACTTTCGATTCCTGTTACCCCTAGGCGCGCAAACGTTTTTACCTAGAGATAACACTCCAACAACGTCTAACTCTTCACACGCTGACTTGGGTATGCATATATTTACTAAATTATTTCAGCCCTAAGTCAAGCGTGGACAAGACAAACTGATTGCTGTGTTGCAAATAACAAAATTATTAAACTTATATTTAGTTTTTAAATTTTTGACAAAAGTTTTTTAATTAAAAGGAAGAACATTCTTAAAAATTCACCGAGTAGTCTTTACCAAGTTGGATTTGACAAGTTTACAGTTCTCACGAAGTATTGGCACTATACGACACTCACGAAAAAACAATTTTCACGATAGGAACGTATTATTTAGCTTAAAATAATTTCGACTAACCTCGAGAGACTTAGGTATGAATCAGCAACAATGACTTCACATATTGTGTAAGGGATTGCAGAGGGTTTACCCCGCCGGTGTTTTTCGTTTTCAGTAATGCTGTGAGCTAATTCTATTTGCCTCATGGCAAAGGTGGCCATCAGTCTGTATTTTCCCCAAGTCTCCAAGAGCCCGATAGCAAACGTCAGTAAACTCCATTGCTCGATCGCAGTTCGAAAAAATTTCTTCGTCGCGTTTTCCCAAGCACACACACTTTCACTATTGTCCAGTTCTTCGCACAAGCCCCTGAGGGTTCTCTTCAGCTTGGTCTCGTCCAAACCGCTAACAAAGCCGTTGATATTGCAGCTTAAATTAACAGTTGGTCCAGAACTTGTTTGGCCCATAATCCAATTTACAAAAACGCTTTCTCGCAGTTGCACCGAAGTTTCGGGTTTTTCCTGCAACACGCAAGTTTTCCGATTGTGTAAATAATGACGGTATTTTAAGAAATAGCAATGCCTGAGCTTTTGTTTTCAAACTTGACTACTACGTTTTTTTCAAAATATCGCTAATATTAAATTTAAATCAGAAATTGTTGTTGACAAATTTACAATACCACCAAGATGTACAGAATTTTTTTTAGAAACAGCAGAGGCCACATAAATAATAAACATTTGAAAAAACAATTTTCAATCATAAATGTTTATCTTCATTATTTGATGACAAGCCTGGTTAGTTTGATTTTTTAATTTGCCAATTTTAACACAAAGTCAGGAAAACTGCTGCATGGTTAGTTCACCTACGCGTACAGCAAGCATAACTTCTCTGCTTCAGTGGTTTTATCGCCTTTAAGCTTGACATTGAGCCGCGTTGTTACCACGATTGGTTGGTAGCTCAATCACTACCCCAGTGACAGTGGCGCCTGATTTAAAGCAGGAGTCGGCAACTTTCCATCGTCGCGGACCAAAAACAAACTCTGCAAGGTATGGCGGGCCGTACTAATTTCCTGCCAACCATTCCGTCCCTTTATTGACAATGATATTGTTAAAACTTGGGATTTTATGGAATTTTAATCAGATTAACTCCTGAATGTCACAGTTCATGACGAAAACCTAAAATACAGTAGGCCTATTGTACAGCATACAACACAGTCATAGCACAGTTCAGTTTCTCATAATGTAGTTCCTCGTAAATATGCAATACAAGAAGTTGCAAGGAAGGCATATCCATAAAATATAGCCTAGTATCACTAGGGGGGCAATACAGTTACTACAATTTGTAGAAGGGGTGCGGGCCCATGATTTTGCTTGGCGGGCCAGATCCGGCCCGCAGGGCCGTAGGTTGCCGACCCCTGATTTAAAATCTGTTTTCCAGAGACCACAAAAGTCTTAACGGCGCTGTCTGAAGATTGAGTGAAACAGCAGTGAAAATAAAACCAAGCACTAAGTTTCATTTCTAAAACCATGCTTTTAATTTACTATCATCGTTTCTACCCTGGCTTCATAGCGGCGAGACGTAAGCGTTATATTATTCCTAGTACATCAAGAGATGTGTACACATGAGATAGTAATATAAAGCCGATGTTCATGTCATGTTTGGTTGATTGCACTGATAAAGCTTTTCTTTTGTTTACTAGTCTGCTCAAGTAAGGCTCACTGCCCGCGTGCTAAAGATCTCTTGCAGTATGTTCTATCAATGTCACAGATGTGCGCCGAAATGCTCCTTTGTAGTTGCACCAAGCACAAATCGCTAATGAAAGTTCTCAATGACCTATGGGTGAGTCTTGTAATCATGACGCAAAACTCGTATCTTGCTTCTCAGTTGTTAGTTCGAAACATATATTTATGCTTATCTTTTATAGTCAGTTGAAAAAATAAGTCATAAACCGATCAAAAACAATACTTGCGAACTTCTACAACTTGGAGACAGAAATCCTTTTCGCCTTATATTCGTCGAACATAAGACTACCGGGCTTCTTGATTCAAGCTTGACATAAAGTGACTGAGTACAGCATAATTAAAAAAAGCTTATTACATCCACTTTTTATCCAAAAGTGATGGTAAAAACAAATGGATTGCTTTATTCCATGTGTTTTAAACGTGTTTTACTCTCAAAGCTTAAAGCAATCTATAAAAAATAGTTAATAGCAAATCGATAGCAACAAAAAACATTTGTTGATGAAAGTTACAGGTAACTCTTTTATCGCCAAGGCATTGCAACGCAACGTTTTGCAATAACATCTAATAATGAGTGTAATAAACTTTATCAAGCAATGTTTCAGGCATCCTATGCAGAGCTACTGTTATCGGCAAAACATTTTTTCACGTCCCAAAACGCGGACTGTCTTACTGTTCTGAGCTACATGTGTTTCAAAACTTTCACTTGTCAGCAGAAAACAAAAGCGTTTATCGATCTTCTCTCAGTTGATGTGTAGTCGACTCCATTAAGACGCTGATGAAAGCCGCTTATCGCCTGCATCATCACGCGTGCGTAATGCCAATTCCCAAGGGCGTGGAGAGAAAGCACTGCCGTCTGTGTGTCATTTGTCGCTCAGTGAGTTGACTGTGAGGATGGCCGAATGACCTGATGACCTGGTATTTCCAGTCTGACAGCTCCGCTGCTCTGAGTCAATTTGGCTGTCGATACGGTTGCCTACGTAAAACGGTTAATTGGGGGCGGCATTGAATCATTCCGCTGTTTTACTCATGCATTCCAGCAAAACCTCAGCAAACTGCAGTGCAATACGTTGGCGCTTACGAGACTTTTTGTTTAACATTGTCAAAATTCTTGTGCCAACACTACTTTTTATCTCCAAGTGGCTGAACTGATCCAAGGCTTGCACCCACAACTCAGCAACAATCTGTGCAGCAGCGTATTTGGTTACGGATGATGGCAGCGACAAAATTGACTCAATTTACACATCCCACTGTGCAACGGTTCTTGGTGTATTGAATTCACTCCTCGTAAGAATGGGGTTGCTGAGTTGTGGTTACAAGCCACCACCACTTTATGCCGCCACTGACCCTGTTTTAAAAACCCAAAACGAACTAAAAATTCAGTGACATGAAGCAAAGAACAACATTTAGACGATTTCTTATCACGCATTAACCTATAACAATGACGTACTGTAACGAATAAAACTGCGCTTCGTCCCAAATGAAACTTGTGTAAGACCAAAGTACGTTTGGCGCTAGGGAAACCACTCAAAGTAGCATTAAGTATTTTTAAGAATGTAATTCCTCTGTTTATTTTCTGCATCAAGCATAATGTTTACCAACATCTTGCTAACACTCGAGCGAATGCAGTAAGTTTTAGGAAGGCCATTAGTTTTACTTTGTTTTACATATGGCAAGTGTTTGGATCAAAGCTTTGAGAGTGTAACAAATTCTGCATGCAATAAACTTCCATTCTTTTTCAAAATAATCAAAATTTAACTAAAGCACGTTACTTAAATAGATTGAAAGTGTGGTAAAATGATTTCAGAAATATAAAAAATGGATTGAAAGAACAGAAAAAACAAATGGGAAAAAGAGTATGTCATTTTTCTTCATTCACAATTTGCCTAAAACGTTTTGGATATAAGCAGATATATTTGGATATAAGCAGGGGGGCTCTTTGCGCAACATTCTAAGGCAAACACTCATATAACATTAAATAAAGTAATATGCATATTTGTTTTTGAAGATTTTTGCGAAGAAAAACTGACAACTGACAACTGCTGTTAAAACGTCACCTGTCGATTTTTGAGAAACCATCTCAGCACTACAACCTGTCTGCTTCCTACAACCAAAATCGCCCCAGGCAAACTTTCAGAAAGCTTTACTTTCCAGAAACGTAATTCCTTTGCAAATTGGTCAAGTATGTGTAGCCTATGTCCACCTTGCTGCGCTACACCGTAATAAACTGCTGTCTACAGTTGGAGATGATCACCTGTCGGCTCACTTTGATATGAGTTTCACAAGGTGGAGCATTTCAAGCTATATATCTACAACGAGTTACAGTACCTTGCAGCGAAAATTTTTGTTATGACGGTTTAGCGAATTGTTAGTTCGATATTATGTCATGGTTCCTTTTCTTGCGATGACGTTGTAATTGCGTGGCCGTTACACATGGCACACGTGGCAAAGAATTCTTGTCGGAAACAATTTCATTGATACCATTGGCAGACTTCATGCTGCAGTTGTTCTTTTACAGCAAGCCTGCACAACTCAGAAACCTCGAAGGGCCAATTTGATCCACATAAATTTGCCGCGGGCCGCAAGTCTATTTTGTTATAGTTTGGAAGAAATTCTGAAATGACAATTAATTATCCAACGTCGGACTTTTGCAATATTTTCTGCAATTGATAAATCCCTCGCGGGCCGCATGTGGCCCGTTGTGCAGGCCCATTTTACAGTAACAAGCCGAAACGTTTCAACTAGACATTCATCAAAACATTTTTAAAATCAACAAAAAGGCACCCGAGGAAAGTTCGGTTGCCATTTCCATTATTTCTTTATTTAGGACATGCTTTACCATTTGTGTAGTAGTTTTCAAAATTCGCCACTCAGTCGCTCTGCAGTTGGCGCAAAACGGCAATTGCATGCTCTGCTGAACCAAGTCACCCCTATGTGCCATCTGTAAATTGGAGTCAGTCCGTAGCACATGTACCGGTGGCTGCGGGTTTCAGGGTATTAAATGTTCTGCCATGAGGTCTCACGGGATTTGTTCTGCCTCACGTGCCTGTATCTCATGTTATGCCGCAATCTGTGCAGGAGGTAGTTGACAAAACAACCGACAACCCAAAAAAGGTAAAGCTTCAAGAAAAGAAAATTCCACTCTCATGTGCAGTCTAGGTTCAGCTAGGTTTGCATTCAAAACTAAATGAACGAAAGCTAAATATGAGCAGTGCGCAGATAGGTAAAGCGCATCTGTGAATATTTTTCTTATAAACAAACAATCACTTGGCAAGTCGCTAACCTCAGTTTCAAAGTTCACTTTTCTTGCTGAACAATTACTCACCTTGAATACAATTGCCTAAGGTGGAACGGTTTTCCTAAGGTTGCTATTTTCCCGTGGTTTGTGTTAATCTGTGAGTCATGCCATCGCAGATGCTGTAGGTGCACCACGAGGAAGGAAAATAGCGAACTTGCTTTCCTAACAGCAGAGTCTCTGAGCATGGGAGTCCGCAGGGGGGGAAAAAGGAGCATTTGCCTCCCTGAAATTGGTCCTAAGAACCAAAAATTTCTAGAAAACCCAAAGTCAGCAGGCAGCAGCTTAATTCCGATTAGTTGACTTAATTCTTGCAATGACACTTTATTTGCCGGTATGACACTCCCACTGCGCAAGAGCCAGTCTTGCTGTTCTGCTATCAGGCACTGATGGACTTGCATGTCACTAAATCCGTTCCTTTGACTGCAGGGGCAGGCTGCGAAAATTAATAGCGGATTGTTCTACCGCTGGTCTTTACTGCGTAACAGGGAAAGACATCTCCAAAGGTTCTCTTCAAATTACGGTAGTAGGCGTTTCCCCGCATGTGACTGTTGAACGCAGACATGTTTGACAGTTAATGCAGCGAGACAGTGACTACCGATAGCGGTAAGCCACGTAGTTTTATACTGCGTGAAACACGAAGCGCAATTTTTGTACTGTTGCTGTAACATAGGCATTATCTTTGTGGTGTAGAAAGTGCAAAGCGGCTTGTGGAAGTCCATTTGTGTTGCATCGTCAGCAACCTGAAAAGGATAAGAAAACTATCAACGTTTACCCCCCTGGAAAAATTTCTGCGGACGCTCATGCCTCTGAGACAATTTGTACTAGGGGGTACGAAGAGCAATACCGGGCCCCCTAGTTTTGGGGGCCCTAGTCGAAGCTTGTATAGCTTGTTTGTACAGTAATCAAAATAAAGATAAAACGTCTACCATGCTAAGATTTACGGTTGTAGCTTACCAGCAATGCAGTTGGAGAAAGTGACCATTGATTTTGGACTTCATTATAGAAAAACTTAGTGTGTACTTTCATATTCCCGGCCCGGATACGATGTACCTCTTGTAGCCCCCTCTCGTAGACCCTCCCTAACAGTGAAAAACCGCACAACATACCGGGGCATGATAAACTCATTGAATCTCGCTTTACAATAAGTAGTTTTGCGTATGTGCATGTTCTGCACCAGCAGATTTGTCGTGGTTGTGTGCTGACACACTGCAGCTACGCAGTTTTTTTGTATGAATAAGCGGTCTCGTCACTGACTTCAGTACACAGAATAACGTGCAGCAATGCCTACACAAAAATCTTGCATCTGAGCTGTGCAACACCGCACACCACTTAAAAAGATGAACCTCAATGTGTGAGGATGCTCGTGGTAAATGGTCCTTGTAAAAGAGGAACACTGAGGGTGTGGAATGAAGGCCACAATAAGAAAAAAAGGTGTGAGGCTTTTGTTCGGATAACGCATTCATAGAATTAATCCTGCTGTGGTGCACATTACCAGACACCCATTCTGCGAGGCTGTATTCCGATATAATACAAAAAGAAAGCGAATGTGAGCAAATTACACAATAGCAGAAAATAAATTATTTTTCGTGAATTACAGTACCTCTGTGTTCGCAAAAGCAAACGGTTTTGAATGATGCCATTTCTAATTTGTAACTAACTATCAACTGCGAAAAGAGTGCTCTGGTCGCAGTTATCAAAAGGAGGCGTTCTGAAGTGCCTGGCTAACTAACTGGCCGCACTGCAGATAGCGCTGACTGTAAAATTCAATGAGAACACGGCGCAACAACTCATCGAGTTTTGTGGCTTTGCTGCGATTGGTGCGGCAGTTCCCCAGAAGCTTGTCGCACCACTGGTTGACTAGCGCCACCACCGGGCATGACTCCTCAAACCCATCACGTTTGCTGAGCAGCAGGCTGCGTTTGATCTTTTGGTTGTTGTAGCTTTTCACTGCGTCCTGTTTCTGCTTAGGAAGATGGAGGCCATTGGCACATTCATAGCACAGCACTTCACCAGGAGGTCGAGAAAAGCGCTGGTTTTCTTTTTCGAGGGCAGCCTGCTTCCAGTGCATTTCCATTGCGGACTTGATGATCGCGATTATCTTTTTTCTCGTTTCATCAAATTTATTGCAATAATTTTTTTCGCTGGAAAGATTACTCTGAAGCTGTTGCTTTTTGTGAAGTGTCTGCTATAAAAAATAAAAGTCCTTTAAATCATTACCAGCCGTCAATATTCTGAACCAGATGCTCTAACGGGAAAGACAGCCAGTAGTTTTAATAATTATGATTTTTACAAATACAATAACAATATAATGTGTTACTTAGGATTTGTATATAAAATATAATAAGCGCCAAACTTCTTTTTTCTCCATCGGTAAGCCATTTTTAATTTTGTGTGAATACGTTACGGGTGCCGTTCTTACGTTCAAGGAAATTGAAATTGGAGCTAATCAACACCAGGGATATCTAGAAACTCCTAGATATCCCCGGAGTTTCTAGATATCCCTGATCAACATTAAGATTTTTACTAGCGCTTTGCGTGGTCTGGGAAGTTGTCTCAAGTGATAAATTTATAGCGACGGAGTTAACATGAACTTTCTCCCACGTAGGCATGAACCAAGACCTTTACAGCTAACATTTTTAACTTTTCTGCTAATCGAGACCCCAAAGATGCTGAAAAGATAACAAACTTGTAATTAACTGATGTTATGTTGTCTTTTTGTGTAACGAAATCGCACCCAATTATTGAGTAGAAACGTTCGTAAAACTTCTATAAAAGGCTCTGGTTACAACTGCAACAGGCACTAAAATCTTCTCGGTCACTCTGAAGGAGGAAGCTAACTTTTTCTGCTCTGAAGGTTTTACCGCGAAGGTAAACACAACTTGTAACTGTAAGTGATGAGTCATAAAAAAAATTAAAAAACGTGTGTTGGTTGAGCAGGTTTAGGAAAAATAATGCAGTTGGTCTATCTTAAAAAATTGCTTTTGAAAAGTGCCAATGCACTGGTTGTGTCTACTTTCCAGCAACTACCTTCTGATTTCCCTGCTTCTTTGATGATTTAACAGAAGTTTCTTCGTTTTGAGTTGGTTAAAAGATGGCAAAAAAGTTGTTACTCTATCAAGACCAAGATGCTACTATAGCTTGCAAGACCTTGGGGTTCTTTTTCCTTGTACAGCTGCCTTACAACTTTTGATGAATTTATTGAAATTTACTAAAATGTAAATGGCCGTTGCTTCTCTGCAGTAGTCAGCCATTATGAAATATTTTTAGAAAGGGTTCGCTCACCGCTTTTTTGCTATCTTTTCTGTTTTCGTTTGCGTAGCTCTTCATAGTCCTGGATAGAAATGATCTTCTGCGTTGAAGATTACGGTAAGAGCAGATTCTGCCATTGGAGAAGTTGCGCGTCTCTTCCGGAATCCAGAATAACTTTTCACCCGCTTTCATTTCCTGCGTTAAANCNCATGTAGCCGAGATTGTGTGTAACCTCAGCTTTCGATGTACAAGATTTGTTNACAAAAACCTATTTTTCATCAATCACTTCCAAAAGGCANGAGTCAATTCCATGGGGCGCCGTTCGTAAAAAATCTATCGGACACATTTAGCCTAAAAAAACTGCTAAATCAGACAGATTTACTTTAGATTTAGCTGAATCAGAACAGAATTAGCCAAAAATAGGAACAGATTTTGTTAAATCAGACATATTTAGCTAAATCGGAACAGATTTTTAAGTAGATTTAGCTAAATCTGTTCGATTTAATAAATCTGCCCGGTTTAGCAGTTTTTTTGTGCTAACTGTGTTCGATATAATTTTTTTACGAGCGACGATTCATCGAATTCCTACTTTACGCTTTCTCAGGTTGCCTCCAAACGGCAAACGTCACACTGGCGTTTAAAGTTGGTTGTCCGCAATGACCGTAGCCTATTCTCCCTGTCACAGATAGGAACTTGCCTGCTTTCGAAGAACTTGAGCAAGCTGCAGTAATGTTGCGTCAGCAATATTATCTGTTTCTTTGACTTGATTGTCGAAAAAGCGTACTGCTGTTGTTTGGACGTTTGCGCTTTCTTTTTCGACCTTAGTAATCTTTTCCTCAGAACAAGAGTCTCCGCACATCGCTCTGGCTGACGATATCTTGCTGAGTAACTTCGCCGAAAAGTTGCGCTTGGCAAACGTTGAGTGAGAAAATTCGTTATTCTTGTTGCTGTCATCTTCCACTTCTGCCTCCACTCTGCATAAATCAGTGAACAGTCGTTTTGAAAGCTGTTTCCCATCTGTTTCTCCATCTTCAAGGGAAATGTCATCAGAATTGGCGCATGCATCTTTCGTGTCAACCTCGGCATTACGGTTTATTGAGTCGCTGCCAATGCTGAGTGAACTGAAGTCTGATTCAACGCTGAAAGAATCGTTTTCGTCCAGCTCATCATAGAGCTCGGAAGACACAGAGCTGCGCCGTGATGACTCAGCAGAATCCGAAATTGTTTCGAATCCGTTTTCACTTGCTAGGCTGGATGAGAAACCTCTTCCAGCAGAGTATTTCCCCGTCGCTGACGGCAGGGGTAACAACCTCGTGCAAAACTGCTTCCCGAATTTCGAAAAGCTTGCGGCTCTTTTTTTTCTCCACGGTAGTTTTGCTGTCGTGCGCGGTCGTATAAGCAGAGCGTTGCGCGCTCGGGTTTTATGGCGACTGGTCTTTGATGCTCCTCCCTGGACCTTTTCAAGAACTCCTCGTAACAGTTGCGTAATAGCGCGAATTTGCACTACGAGCTTCTCTTTTCTCTCTCTTTGTTCCTGGATATACATGTAAAAAAAGAGAGCATCTAAGGTTTTGCTGGCGCTGACTGCGAAAATTATTTTATATTTTTTTCTTAACTTTGAGTAAATACCCGTAGATGTCACTGTTATCCTTCACTGAGGTATGAAAGACAAAACAAAAGACAGTTAGCCCTTTCAGCACACTTTGTAGATAGATATTTCATGTGGAGTTCCTTGCACTGAATTGTTTGTACTTTTTGGGAGGGAAATCTAAATATACTGTTTCTTCCATTTGAAAACATTTTTATGTTCTGCTGTATAGTTGTAGTTCAACTCCAAGGGTTTTGAAAGCCATTTATACAAGAGACAAATAAATACATATTCGTACATCACTGAAACAGTTGTTTGACATTTTCACTGTTGTAACTTTATCGTTGTAACAAGGAATCGAGACCAGTTCGTTTGTCATCTGGGAACGCAACCGGTGACAGCTAGAGATGCCATCAAAAAACTTGGTAATATGTTTACAAATTTCGTACGTGAAAAAGCATCTTTGCTTCCTCAACAAACCTTATGCCGGTTGCGTAATGAAACACTCCACGGTTCTCATCGTAAAGCCACAAAATTTTGTTGAATTTGAGCACAACTTATCACATGAAGTTTTGATTTCTTTTCATGTTAAACAGCAGATCTAGTTGGGTGGTGACCTAAGGTAGAACATCAGTCGAATTATCCCATTTTGCACTGAGACATATTTCAACCAGAATCCCACGTGCGAATGTCAACAATTAATAGCTTATCCAGCATTTCACACCAACCTGGATATACGCGTTGCGTTTCAGTATTGCTATTCTGACGACGTTGAGAAGGCAGGCAACGACGAACAGTAACAGCGAAATGAACAGAGACATCCAAATATCCATTGTATGATGTTCACTGACCTTTTGCACTGATATGCGAGTCTGAAACTTTGTGCTTGAACGTGAAACAAACGTTTTCACACAAACTCAGGCTGCAAGTTTCAATTCAGGAAACTATAATTTAGAAATAACTACAAAAGATTAAATCAAGCAGATAATTCGGTTCTTGTACAAAGACAACTGCCTGCTTTTTTCGCAAAAATCTTCAAGTCGTTTGCCTTGCGTAAGCAATTTATGTAGATTGTGACGCAACAATTCCGGTTTGGTACACTCCGATTAAGTCGTAGTGTTTGATTCTTGTTTGCAAAGGAAAGCATTCCTTTCGATAAATACCTAGACCAGGGGTGGGCAATTAATTTGGCTCGGGGGCCATTTTGAGAAGGCCACGTTTGGCGGAGGGCCGTACCTTCTTTGTGAAGTAGAAGCAATTCTCGCTTAAGCTAGCCTAAGCAGTCAGCACTAACAATTGTTCTGATAAGTTGCAGGAAATTTTAGATGCTTTCTGATTGCTTCCGCGGGCCACTTAAAACGCTGTGGCGGGCCACATTTGGCCCGCGGGCCGCTATTTGCCCACCCCTGACTTAGACAGTGTAAATGTAAGAGTTCAAATCGAAAATGAGTGGAACTTTTTTATTTCTGTATCAACTTTGAGCAACCTTATCAATATCTCTGAGAAACTCAAGTCTTTTTACAGAGTCACTGTAACTTAAACTCGCCTTGTTTTTCGAAGGCACACCTAACGAAGACAATTTTAAAGAAAAGTTTCGAAGTACATTGTTGAAATCTAAACTGACATTTTCACTCGTTTGACGCTCGTTGGGTAGCACCAGTAGCGATCACAGGGCAAGGCTGTTCAATTGTTGTTTTTTAATCATCCAAAATGGACTAGCATTTTCGTGGATTTGTCTGCTTGGTTCGGATTTAACTATTTCTACAGGGTCGCCCTCAGGGTTTCACCGCTGGCGTGTCAACTTTTGGCATTAAACCCACTGTACTCTTTTCAGACTATAGACTAATCGCAGTCCTTATAAATGTTGCGTTTTTCAACATAAAAATGTTTATCATATTGCTGAACTTTACGTTGCTTCTTCTTCACTACTCAAACTGTTGAACTTGAATTATCCACAGACTTTATGAAAATGAAAGGTCAGAAATAGAAAAATTCACATGTTTCACAAAATAATCCAATGAAACATGCTTTCCTTGCACGTATATAAGGTGTAAAATGCGATAAAATTATTTGTTTCTGTGAGTTCGATACAGTGATTGACAGCCATTTCAGCACCGGACAAACTACAAACCACTGTTTCGGTAGATTGTGATAGGTTATTTTGCACAGCTTTTTGCAAAGAACTTTTGAAAGAATTTTTTGAAATGTGGTAATGACATCTCAAAACCGAGGTAGCTGCTAAGGTGTTGTTTTGTTGTGGCAAAAGTACTTAAAACCTTTACTAAAACATCTCCAAAATGTTTTGCTGGTTGCAGCTCCAAATACTTCGCTGACAGCGCATGAGCCAACCGAATCTATGTTTCTGTCTGGTTTCAAACAACCTGCAAGCCATGCTTTGACACATATTTCAGTAACAGCCTGGAGTCTATTTTTTAGTCAACCAGTAACTGTAAGAATTGTATCGACGCCCGCATAACTTCAAACTCTTCTTGTGGTTAACCTGCTGATGTTTCGAAACTATCAACTCGTGGGTTATAAGCGTCTGTTTGTTTTAATAAAACAATATGAAGCCCTGTTTCTCCAACAAATTTATTCCTACTTGCAACACATATTTCAAATCCTGTGTCGACATCAAAGATTATGAACAAAGTAGTGATCGACCCATATCCTTTGCAGAAGTATGGATTCATTGAATAAACAAGTCAAGTTTGAACTTAATCAAGGTAAATTCAGCACATTTTCTGCAACTTTTTTTCAAAATGTATTTCTTCTGTTCTTAGGTTTACTTTGCACGTGTGAGATTAAAGAAATTCCACCAGGTCGAGGTTGCAACCGTTGAATGGACTAAAAAATAATGGCTCATCCACCAAATTTCCATGTGGGGTTGGTTGACTAGATCAGTGTTTTTCAACCTTTTTTGCATCACGGACCACTTTATGCAATAAAAAAATTTTGGGGAACACCAAACAAAATTTTA
>JGI24158J21664_10004429_pt1 | contig 18084 bp, 15 predicted proteins | sample Ectturendosymbi3_FD_21664 | JGI IMG/M metagenome (IMG submission 21664)
ATAAAAACATAAGTAAACGAACAGCTCGCGGAGCCCCGAGGTTTCTCTCGCGGAGCCCTGGGGCTCCGTACGGAGCACTTTGAGAACCTATGCTCTACGTGATCGGGGTGCTAAATAAACTGAACTGAAAAGTCTGCTGCAACGAACACAAATCTTATGATATGCACCAACAGTGGTTAACAGATCTGAATAATATCAACGCGGGCCCTTCGCAGACGGGTGCGCCAAAAACAAATTAAGCCAAACTAAATACAAGGTTTTCTTTCGCACTGCCTGCAACATTTACATGGTTACGTACTTCTTCATTTTCGATTTTAAGTTCATCGATCCTCTGCTCCATGTCAGCGATCATGCCTCGCTGGCTTTCAAGGTCTTCGTCTCGTTTCCTCATGCTTTCTATCAGGTAGCTGTAAGGTTGACGCGTTTCTTCCAGCAGCTGGTTTGCAGTGGCAAGTTTTTGGGAGAGCTGAAAAGTACGCTTAAGTTATATTTTCTTATAAAATGCTTAGGTTACTATACTATGAAACAGCTGCGGCAACGGCGAAACGAACCAGTTGCAGTCGGTAAAAATAACAACCGCTGTGTGCGGACTGCAACCTGCTTGGACGTTGGCACCCTGGTCATCAATGACTTCATCCTAAAGAAACCGTACGAATCCGATAAAGTTGCCAATCGTTTCATCTGGCATATGTTCTCGAATTACAGGTTTTTACAGGTACATGAGCATCATACACCAGGTGAGGTTGCAGTGGCGTTACCTTCTCAGTATCTTCGGTTCTCCGCTGAATTTCGGATTGCAAACCAGTGTTGATTTTTTCCAGTTGTAGAACTCTGGAAACAAAGATGTGATCATGTTCAACTTCGACAAGATAGATATTGCGAGATACCGTCAGCCAAATTTCCTTGAATGTCTCGTCAAGACAAGAAATCAGACTTCTTTATCCCACAATTTATGCAGAACCCACGAAGTTCCGGAGTCACGGGCTTTCCGTAGCGGCCATGCTTTTTATGGAGTTACACACAGAGCACACGTATGTAGCGATAACTGAAGTACCTTCGGGCCAAGTGTACGCTTTGCTTCATCCGCTGTTTTGCTGTAGTCGGAATATTGGCACCGTAACCGTAAGAGAAAAGCACTTTCTCGGCTTCGTTCACCTCTCCGTGGCGGTCGCTGGCGACTTCCACTTCTGCAGCTTGCATTACTATGTCGTCCATCTCCTATACGACGTACTGAGCTGATTAGAGACGGCATCTCCATCATGCAGTCATTAAAGAACATGAGCGGTTTAGAGTACATCGAGGAAGGGAAAAGGTCAACAAACCCTAGGTAGTAGAAAGCACACTAAAGAAATTAAGATGCTACAAAATGGAGAATATCATCACATCATTTCCAACACGAGCTTCATTCACATCTCCCTGCGGTAACTACTAACGGTCCTTCCAACAATTTTGCAAAAACACACGAACAATGTCTGTTGGATAAATGTTGTCACCTTCTCGATTTGCTCATACGTATTCAGACGAGCTCTTAGATCGCGAACCGTCACTCGCAGTTCAGCGTCAGTTGCAGCCGTGCTCCTCTGCAGCTCTCCGTAGTCCGCGGTTACGACTTCCAGCTTTCGGGACAAACGTTCGTTGTCTTCTTGGGCTTTGTCCAAGTTCTTGCACGTCTCTTCGTGAACAAGCTGCAGCACAAGAAGACGCTTTCACTGACAGTGACACAAACCAAAAACAGAAACAGCGTTTTCAATTGATTGTTCTGAAAACGCACAGACCCGCATTGCAACAAACTGTTCTCTTCAAAGCACCGATACCAACTTCAACGCAATTACCAGCTTATCGAATCAGCTGTTAACAAAATGAACTAATCTTCGGTGCTTCATTTTTGTTTGACACATTCGAACGGCAAATATAGGAATAAGCAAAGATAGAGTTGATGTGAAATGAAATGAAGAGGAAACAAAGTTTTTTTGAGTATTTTAGTCGTTACGATGTAGTACAGCAATGGGGACATAAACACTGCTGGAATATATTCATAACTAGGATGCCAAAAAAACGAAGTTATTCAATGGACGTGCCGTAAAACTTGGTAATATCAAATGCAGTGCCATCATGCATAAACACAGCACAAGGGTTGAATGTAAAAATATCATATACCAATCAGGAAAACCAAGCAAATGAAAGTATCACATTCTTTGAGACAACAGATGCAAAAACAATAAGGCATACATCGAAACATGGCTAAATAAGAACAAAGTTATTGATATGCGATAAAAGATCTTTAAAATGTTTACAGAAGGTGACATGGGGCAAAGACTTTGTTCTATTTATCTGCAGAGTGCAGCCACTCTGAAACAAATAGTCTTTTTCCAGCATTTGCAGAAACTTTTTGCATTAATTAATTTTTATTGTTAGCGAATCTGGGTTAGAAAGAATGCACACATGATGCGCTTTGAAAAATTTTTTCATATTTTGGGTAACCCACTGTGACGTAGTTGTGCATCAATTTTGCCATTCAAATCGATAGATATCATTTAACTTCATTAAGATTTTTATGAAAAGGACTAACGCGACAACTGTAATTACTAAACGTCATTAATCTTAATATATTATTGTGCAAAGCGTTTAATGGCTGTAGGACGGAATTGTAAGCTGGCACAATACAGCATAGCAGTGGTTCTCAAACTTTTTGAGATCGCATACCACCTGATGTTCTTTTAATGTTGGAGTGTACACCCCTGGTTTCAGAAGAACGTAATTTGCTCAAAATGTACGTCAGATTAATATAGCAAATAAACGAATTAGCAACATTAGCATAACACACGAACGAATTATAACACAGTAACGAATTAGCAAAGCTTTTCGAATATGACAGGAAAGCTGCTCGTACCACAAATTTACCACAATTTGACAACCACTGCAGTATAGTAAATGACAATAGATAAGGCTTTAATAGAAGATCATCTTAAAAACAGTAAAGGAACGGATTTTCGAAGTTTAAATAAGAAACGAGATGCACGCGATAATGTAGTTCTCACCAATTGTACATAAGAAGATTTTACAGTCAGTGAGGAGGTCTAAGTAATCAATACATGACGTTTCTCTTAATGGCACATCGTTTTAACTACTTGAACCGAAAATAGGACAGTGTGGGTTATCCATGGTTTTTGAAAGACCTGCTGGTTAGCATGTAAGATTTTGAAGTATTTATTGATTGGTTATTCAGGTTTCTTTTTTAAGGAAAATGTTAGGAAGCCGGTTCGGATCTGTAGGGACCCGATTTCTCTGATTCTAGGGACCTGATTTTCTCTGATTTTAGGGACCCGATGATAATTTTCTCTGATTCTAGGGACCCGATTTGAAATTCTAGGGACCCGAATCGGGTCCCTAAAACGCCTTAAAAAAACCTGGGTTATTTAAACGCATCCACTTGTCTACTTTAAGAAGGTCAGAGTTTACCGAAAAGTTCAGATCATTCAAATTTTTCTCAGATAACAAAGGTACGTGTCATCAGCATAAAGTACAGTGCGGGACTTAGGGCTTAGTTCTCGCAAGTAACGAGAATAACAATGGTGGGATTAAGGCGCTTGCAATTATAGCATACCTTCAATGGCATTATTAGACATGAATGTTATGGCTAACTGACTTAAATGTAACTGGTAAAAAAGACAATGCTCGATATTCCCATGCAGTAACATTTTAACGAGCTGCCTTCACCGCTTAGCAAGGTGACGAACCTGCAGCCGGTCAAGTTCGAAAGTCTTGATCCTCGCTTCGTTCTGATAATCGGATACACGCGCGTCTATGCTCGACTCCAGCGCTTTCAGCTCACCGGCGTACATCTCACACCGCTTCTCCGCCTCATCCCGGAGCTTGACCGACTGCGCAAAACGCACGCAGGTCACTGAATGCCAGAAAATAGTTACGACCGGACGAAGCCACATGCTGCCACCTGAATATTTGACCCTGCAGTGCAGCAGTTTGGTCAAGTTGGCACAAACCTTGCGAATCGCTCGGCATTTGCATGGTTTCCTCAATTTCAAGGTTAGCATTGAGCCTGATATCCAGGCTTGTCCATGGGAATCCCATGGGAAACATCCCATGGGATGGGATAGGCATAAATTGCTATGGGATGGGAATGGGACAGATAAATATGTCCCATGGACAACCCTGCTGATATCGCTGGAAGCAGATAATCCAGCTCATAACGGTTTCCTGGAAGTCACTTTGACAAGCAGATATTACGACATGGCGTGCAACACATGAAGTCTCACGGTGCAACAATTTGTTTCGCCAGTCCTAACACCAAAAAACGTAATGTCATCACTGTGGACGTCAGCAGCATGCGAGGTTTTAGCTCTCGTCATCGCCAACTTTGCGTCACGTGTAAAACATGCAATTTTTTGTAAAAAAAATACCCTCTAGTACCTCAACAGCAAGTTACAGCAGACAAGCGCAAAGCATCACTAAAAGCAAAATCATTGGTGTGGTAAGGACGTGCAGCTGCTCGTTTCTTCTTACTTACCCCGAGGTGCAACACTCACGATTACCTGGTCTCTGTCCTGCATAGCAATGTCCCTCGCCTCCCTGAGATTCCGATTTTCCCGCTCGAACGATTCCCTGGAGCCGGATCTGAGTCTTTCCAACTCGCTTTCGGTCTGTAACCTGGTATTCAACACCGGTGTTGAGCGCGCATTGAAACCACTCTACACAAACGTGCCACGAAGCAAAACACAAACTGCGTTTAACGTCTTCAGATTTAAAGTTGTTTTACTCCCACCCATTATTTCATCTACATCGGACTGCCATCGGGGCTTTGGTGCGCCAAGATGCAACCCAAAAAAACTAACTCATGCGAGATAGTGATGCTCGTTTTTCCAGTTTTCCTCCACTGGTTTTACACTCGGCATTCTTCTTACGAAACCAACCAATGCGAAGTGCGGATCGCGTTCTATCGCCTGCTCGCAGGTTAGCTCAACTGTCTGTTACATACCTAATTCGATCCAATTCCGTTTGGAGCCTTCGTTCGTACACCACCCGCGCTTCGTCCCTAGACGTGGCATACTTCTCATACAGTTCTTCTCGAGCCTGCTTGACTTGCTCGAGTTGGTTTTGCGCGCGGCGTAGGTTGTCTTCTGACGAATCCAGTTTGGCGCTGGTCTCCGACAAGTTCTTTGTCAGGAAATCCTTGTCCTGAACACAGATAGGAGTAACTAAGCGAATTCGCAAACCAAAGCTACGAATGCACCCACGAGATGAACCTGTCGAAGGAGATGAATAGTTTGCTGCATCGAATCTCTTTCCTTCTTCAATTCACTCAGCTCTTTACACGAAGCCAAGTGTTCCGCTTCAAGGTAAGAATGCTTTTTTGTGATGTCTGCAAGGCTTCTGTCCAGTCTGGAAAAATTTGCATCGTTTTTGAAGAAGATTCACAATAATGCACTGCATTACATCATGCCAAGATGCTAGCGAGCAGCGACCCAACGGTGACGCCAATGTCTGTTGTACGAAATTCTAAAACTGAAGACTCACTGCAATAATAACTTGACCCTGAAATGCAAACCTGATAAATGCGCACTTGGCACTGAAGTACAACAGCATCTTGAAATATTTATTGGTTTAGCAACAGATCCACACAAAAATTTGGGAAAAGTTTCCGATTTCAAACAATTTTCTGTCTATATCTTCATTGGAGACAGGACAAGTAGTACAGTACCACAAATAAAAATGCAAAGAGCAAAACACTGTACTACATCGACCGTAGAGATTTCCTGAACGGTCAATTAAGTTTTGCTTCAGGACGTAGCCAAATTTTTTGCTTTGCTTCAAGGGAAATAGTGACGTAACATTTACTAACAGAAATAACATCAGCTGTTCCAAAGTGCATGTCACAAGCGCAATGTACACTTCGCACCGACAAGTTGCCAAATATGTGTCTTTTTGTGCATGGTGCGTAGGAAACAAGCGAAACAAAAGAAGAAATACATTACCGAACTGCTCGCAATTTCAGAAGCACAGCAACCTGGTCCTCGATCAATCATGTTCTCACAAGCAAAGAATGAAGTACATGAACAAACGCATTAAATCAAGGACAGTATTGCTGACATTGTCCTCTTGGGTGAAAATCAAATCAAAGTTCTGGATGTTACTTGACAAAAAGAGCAATGAATATCTGGTTCAAAGGAGCACCAAAATGGGTCCACGATGCAGTGGTAAAACATCCAAAATTCGTTGTTTGTTATGATGTGGCCAGTCAGTTGATATGCTGTTGGCGGCAGGCCGAAGCCTGAATTATGCTTCTTGCCGGGGCGGTTGAGGTGAACGCTCTTGCCCAAGGAGCACTACAGCAATTCACACAGTGGGCGTGGATGGAACACCCAACCTTCCTATTGAGAGGTGGACACTTTAGTACTGAGCCACTGCCGTCCAACTGACAGTTTAACCAAGTACAGTCTGCTTAGTCTTGCCTTTATACGAAAAAGTACATGTTTTCTCAAGAATGAAGTTATCACTTCAGAAACAAGTCGTTCGCTGATGAACAGTTATACTTTAGACAGGCTGTGATTTTGCAAAAAACGTTTTAGCTGCAACCATATTTCAGTTAATTCTGGAGCTTCTGCTCCTTACTAAGGTAGGACTTGCTCTGACATACCACAAAAATCTGCGACAGACCCACCAGCCTGGCTAATTTTCTGCTTTATTTTAAACTATTTTTCAAAACACGAAGTCTATTCCGCCCGCATAATTAGATAGGTTGCAGTGGGACAACTGAATGCACATGCTACAGTAATTCTACCAAGTGATGAAGCAATCATATATCAAACTAGCAAGCAAGAAATGTAACGTCGTTTTTTCAGCGTAAGTTTTATGAAAATTGATATTTGAAAAAGGAGCCGCGTCGGACCCAGAAACGTTTTCTGGGAACTGGTTCGGCCCACTCATGGGCGAGATAACGGAGAATGGGCCTGTCTCGATCATACGTTCTTACACTCTGTTTCAGCACTTAGAAATTAAAAACAGTGACATCAGTTTGGCATGTTTTTTCACTAGCATGACACTGCGCTCCGCCCGGTCGATTTACAAAAGGTGTTTTTTCCTACAAAACCTTGGGAAGAGTTAAAGACAGGGTTTTCACTTCATGTCTGTTTCAGATTGTATTACCTTCTATGGCAAAGCAAGTCACAAATCACACCAGTATAAAGCATGCTGTGCAATCATTCAATGGGTCATACACGTCGCACATCTTCTTTGTTTTCGGTCTACCTCGCACAATTAAGTGCGGACAATAATATTCACTTAAAAAATCCTGTAGTGATTGTTGGTGTAGTGATTGACATTTTTTGTTTGTGACGTGCACATTCGTTTGGCAGTGGCACGATCAACAGTTTTGCAGAATGCCGCGCGCTTTTCGCTGCGGGATGCACGTTGAGAGCGATGCACGTTGATTGTTTTGCTCATTACGTGTGTTCCGTGTTTCGCTTCTCTCGACTCAGTTCCCATTTGGTCTGGGCGTCTTGAGTTGATGCGTCTTGTTGCTACATCAAGTTTCCAGTTGGTCTGTTGCTGAGATGACTAATGAGAAGGTGCTCTCGTTTCTTTTTCATACATTTGCGTTTTCCATGAAAAGAACTAATTCGCCTGAAACTACTTTGTCTGCGGTGCGAGCTGAAATCTTAATATATGATTTATCCAACAGCGATCACGCCATTTCTGCGGTAGCACCCATGACAGACATTGTCCACTGCCAAAAAGGAGAGAGTGGAATGTGAATATTTCCCATAAGTCTTAACACGCAGCGGGAACGTGCAGTGCAATGACTGGTGCAAATCTTGTTGGTGTTGTTCAGACAGCCAATCAGCACAAGTTGAGTACTGTGAAATTTCTAAATACCGTTTTGCAAGTCTTCGGTTTTATCCCAATAGGAATTAAAACACGTCTACTTGTGTAAGAGGAGATCATGAGTTCCCTACCCTCTGCACCACTCTGGAAACACGAATCTGTTTTAAGAAAGAACTTTAAATCTAACGACATTTCTGAAAAAAAAAACATACAAAAATCCGGCCATTTAAGGTACTTGGATGCCACACACCGAAAATTAAGTTTTGCTCTTGACACAGATGCAAAGAAAATGTACCCGTGTCGGGCGTTTCCGCTCATGTTTGTACAAATGTGGTATGGCCTCCTCTGCGGCCTGTGAGTGTGCCGCAGAAGAACAAACCGTCGACCATGCTGTCCTCCAATGTCCAATCCATCGACCTCCCCATGGACTGCACGGCCTGACGGTTCTGGATGATGAGACAATCGATCGGCTGCTCAACAACTGCCCGAGATCTAGTGCGGCCAAACAGTGTATTGTAACAACTTGCTCAAACGACGAAGAAGAAGAAGTAAATGTACATCAGATATCGTTCGTGCCATCAGAATGTGCAAGTAAGCAACCTGAGGAAATGTATGGCAACTATCGCACCACGCAACGTGCTGCACTCCTAACACCTTTGTGTTGGTCACGTGGTTTTCGGGTTAAAGACTTGAATTAAGAAAAAACTTTACAACATTTTCCGAGCCCAAGTATTCATGGAGGGGAGGATAAGACCAAAAACTGCTGCTCCTCCAGCATCAAACAGCCATAATGTCGCGCTGCCAATCGTCAGATTTAACTTAATATTTCAATATTTGCCGCAAAACACACAGTATCGTAGTAACAACGTGTTTGTACACTGTAGCAGATTCACATGACACAAACGTCGCAGGAAAAATTTTTATTGGAGTGGAGAACAAGACCGAAAACAGAACCTACCTATTTGCTCTTCCAGCGTGAAACAGTAATGTGTCGCACCGCCAATCGTCACATTTAACCTGATATTTTGTACAGGAGTAAAAAGACGCTACAAAGTTGTTGATTTGTGACCGAAGTATAGCGCTGATAAAATGAATCGTTTTCAAAGAGACTTTAAAAAGCTATTTGGATCGATGCTTCATCATAGCACATTCACTGACAGAACCTCCCTTTCTCCATACGTGCGGAAGCCACTTCATGAAAATTGCGAAGGAAATTGTGAAACAGAGGTAAGATCTGTGATGTTGTCACTGTCAACGTGAACATATCTGTCCCTGCAGCCCTGCATGCTATAGCAAGTCAAAATCTTGGACAAAATTCTTTGTTTTTGTTCTTGCAGCTTCAAAAAACATTTTAAGCTTGGAATGCACCTGATTGGCACCATGTTGCAAAGTGAGACATTGAATGAATTAGGAACAATACTACGCCGTGTCACAGTGCTTTGCACTACAAGTTACGCAACACACGCCAGAGAACATTTCAATATTTTGCAAGGTTTTACCGAAGATTGACCCGGTGCAAAAGACATTGAAATCAAAAGGTAAGCTTTTGCCAGTGTTATTGTTTTGGCAAATTCTATTTCATCTGATTAGGGTATCATGAGATAATATACATTTTTTTAAACAAAGCGACTTTCGAGATACATGCAAGGTGTTTTCTTTCGGTTACAGATCGAAATCTTTTTGAAATGACCGAAAACAATTTAAGTCATTTCGCCCATTTGATGATTCAAGGAACAGCAAGTACATGTTTCCTGACTTCGTAGAAAAAATAAAACTTTCTGTCTGCCCTGTTGCCTCTTGTGGACAAGTGTTTTACCCTCTTGTTTTTACTAGGTACATATGAAATCATGTGTGGATTCAGCGCATGACTGTTGATTACAAGTAACTTTAAAAGGAAGGATTATGATTTATTTTTCCTCCCACTTTTAGGCAATACTGGACGAAATGGACAAACGCAGCTTTATAAGGAGTGAACTGAATATTATGAGTCCATCAGGCAACACCTTCGCGTAATCGCATAAGAGCAAAATATGCAACCTTGAATTTTCCTTAATTCGAGTTCCTTTTTGGAGTATCTGCACCAGGAGAATACTGTATATGCGTCTTTGGCCTGCAAGACGTTTTGTTACAACAACCGTACTCAAGGACAGTTGGAAAAGTCGCAACAAGAATCATAACGGACAAGATTGCGAACCAGAAGATTAAAAAATCTTGCGGGAATCGCCGTTGTTGTGTAGCATGATATTAGCAAATCACTTTTTATAAGATTACGAAGACGGTTTCAGGAAAAACAAAAAAAACGCAACATGTAAGCAACAACAGCGCGTTTGAAATGCTAAGAAAATTTATATTGTTTAGCTTGGTATTTTGTTTTACAGATTAAAGGATATGGAATGTAACGATATTGCTGGAGAGCAATGGGCCAAACGAAAACGTGAACGCGATGGTCTTAACAAAAACATTGGCATTTACTTGCAACCACCATCAAGTGGCTGCTGTGCAGCAACCAAAACAGAAAGGAAGGGAAAATCGCTGTGGATTTTGAAAAAGAATCGTACAACTCAAAAGTAAACTTATTAGACAACTCCGCATCTTGTTACGGTAGACCTATACCGACGTTATATTTTTTTTCAGATTGAAAGCAGATCGTGCACGCAATACAAAAAAGTGTAACCTTGTAGCTGCCGCTTTACGTCATATGTCTTACCAAGTTGTTCTGCGAATAGATTTTGCACGGGACTGAGTGGCTTCATTCGGAGGTGACAAATTATAAGACTATATAGTGCAGTTGGTTGATCAATCAACACTGCAGTTTTTGTCATTTTTATGCTACTGTGCCTTCAGCGTAAATGACTCGGCCCGTTCACAAATTTTGCGCGAGTAGACTTTTCTTTGACTGCTACTTCAGCACTTGGTGATTTGCAGGTAATTGACGCGATCCTACTTTTTATTTGCCTACGTCATCCCGCACTTTGCCGTAGGGTCAATTTTCCAAGATGTGGAAGGAGGAAGGAAACATACAAAATATCTGGTAAACGCTCACACCTTTCCCTTTAGTCTTCATGCATAGCTGCATTGAGCGCTTATTAGTTATGCCATCTTTCTCTTTCTGACAGGTGGATTTAACAAAACTCGGCTGAATTTGTGGTGTGTACAACAAACAAAATATTCATTGGGTTGTGTTGGTAGGATAAAGTGTCTACGAACAACAGAAACTTTTGTGAATGTCACAGTTTAGATTGTAGAGCTTACTTGACTTATTGAAAAAGCCTCTATAACTTCAACACAGGTTATTTATGTGCCAAGTGAAACTGTTCATTACGTTGATCAAAACGGAGTAATGCCGCAGAATGAGAGGCGGCGACATCGCAATGAAGGAATAGTAACTTTAGTTAATCACGCAAAATCATCCTGAAAGCACGATTAAGTAAGAATATTTATTATTATTTGGGCCTAAAACCGAGAAAAGCCCTGAAAACACAACGCGTAATAAGTTAGGCCCAATCTAGTCGGTGCATATCCAGTAAATAAATGGTGCTCTGGAATGTTGCAACACCGAAAGAAAAGAGGTGACCACAACTGTGGTATATTCTGTCTGCATGTACAGCAGCAATGCATGAAAGTGAGTTGAGTGATCTACTACGAATCAAGTAACTTCACTCCACAGGTGAAAGAAGCAAGGAATCAACCGCAAATTTTTATTAGGAAATCGATTTCACGTAACATTATGCACCGTCAGTCCTATGATCATATTCAAATAGAAACTTAACAAGTGCAACGAAAGTTTGTTTTTCACAGATTGGAAACTGGCCACTGTCGACTCAAACTTGCACCTGCGGTACCACTGCGACCGCTTTGAAACAAGCAAGAAAGTCATTTGCTGCAAAGTCACAAGCATGTCCCGTAAGCAAGCTGTCCAAAAAACAATTCAGTCTGGTACGAGGAAGTGATAGTAGGTTTACCAGAAAAAGGGGTAGCCCGGGTGAAAGTTACGCGTTCATAAAATGCTTCGTTGATTGTGATTAGGCTGATGTTGAAATGTAGGCTATCAGTTCTTCGGTAGTACAAAATATACTTCTTTTGGAGCAGACGACAATTAATGACATTTTCAACGTGTCTGAAAGCAAAGATGCACACCCAGACGACATTTGGGTTAAGTTGTAACGTTTATCAGTTGACAAGCTAGACATAAATCTATTCCTACATCAAGACGAGAAAAAACTGCAGAGTTGCGACTGAAGTGTGGGGGGAAAGAGGCCTAAAACTCTTCTGGCCACAGCAACCACTTTTACTCACATATATCATTTACGTTGGCATTACTAAACTGGAATGTAAGTGCCACTTTAGCAAAATATACTAAGCAATGGAAAAGCACAACATAAAAAACGTCTGGACTTAGAAAAATTTTTAAGGAATGCGATGGTAGCGGAGACTAAAAGATTTAACAAATGTTCAGAAAAACGATTTTTTTCTGTATCAGATGGTATCACGATAGATGGACGGAAACGAAAGAGCAAAACCACTGTGAACAAAAACGTGGCGAGGTCCGTGCTGTGAAATATCTCAACGAATGCAAGTTCCGAGTTAAAGCAAGATAAAGCAGAAAGCATTTTTACAAGAAGATCTTCACCAACCAAATCAGCTGAACACACCTCAATATCGCCTCAGTGTCCCGACGATGGAGGACTCTTAATTACGTTGAACTCGAGTTAGACAAATACTTTTGACAGCCCAGGTGGTGTGAATTATTCGCCAAGTTTAAAATTCACCTTTCTGATGAAATTCTGTTGTTTCGACAAACAATTAAACCTAGAAGCCGCTTTTGGTTTCGTTCTACCCCCATCAGAAGTTGTGCCCGATACCTTAGTGTTGCATGAATCTGCTACAGTGTACAAACACGTAGATACCAAGATCAATGTTGGGTGTTTTGAGGAAAGTTGTTTTTTGCAAGTTTGAAATGTTATATTTTTCGCATATCATCATGTGAGTACACATTTTCTGACGCGATTCGCGTTAACTCCACCTTGCAATACCGATAATGTCATAACGCCCTCGAAATTCTCTTATTTACCGATTCTGATGTGTAATTTTATACCATGAACCTCGCATCCAGTAAAAAAGTTGAGCTAGTGTTAACTTGGTCTGTAGTTCGACTCTAGGCCGGGTCATGCCACGATCTGTACTGTGATATACGCATACCTCGGTGAAGACCCGTTGTCTTGGTCTGTCTTGCCATTGGAACACCTTCACAGAGGGCAAAGTGCATGCAGCTGTGGCATAAAGAACCTCTGCATCACCTTAAACAAATCTCCGCCAAGGCATCGTTGTGCATATGGTCTTCTCGTGCATATGGTCTTCTCATGCACATGTAGTTAATGCGTTCTTATGTACGTGGACTGTGCATGTGTTTATTAACTTGCGCAACGGCTCATTATCAAAGCATCACTGTGCAGGCCAAGTACTGATCTCACCCTAATTTTTTTCCCAAAAGTGCAACGGAAAAATAACCTTGACGGAAGCAGTTGTCGGTAATCAAAAAACCACAGAACTACTCAATTCACGCCAAAGCCAAATTTGCATCTCTAGCCACCATTAAATTGTTGCGTTTAATGACCATCAAACAAACTCATGCTGTACAGATCCCTTCATAATAATAAACAATCTTCAGCCCAGGTACGGGAGAAACTAAGAAATAAAACAAAATCTTGCCTGTCTCTTTCGCTTAAAACGCTGTCGAATCTTTGCGCCTTGCCGGACCTTTCATCGAGGACTTTTCTGGCGTTGTCTAGATCGGATTTGAAGGATTGAAGTTGAACTTCAGCATGAGACCTGCGTCGACGTTCCTGCGGCGAAAAAACGTAGTTGCAATGGATGGAGGGAATGCTCAACTGCATCTTTGCTTTCAAATCAACGATCATGGAACAAATTACGGAGTACTACACGGATGCAGTTGGCAAAGAGCTCGTGGTTGTATATTTTCGTTGTTCACTAAGCGATTTGCTTAATTCTTGCCTCCCCCATCGTCATCTGACGTATGGAAAGCTCCGTTCTAGTGGCGATCGGTACTAATGACCTAATGACGCATCGCATTGTTTGTGGTGCATTATTATGCCAAATGTTGGAACACGCAATTGAACACGTCCAAGCTATGGCTCATCTCGTCTCTAAGCACCGAAGCACTACAGGGAGTTGCACACTTGGTTTCGCTCCTAAAATCGACCAGTCACTTACAGCAACTCATGTTCAATTAGGCGCGGTGAAAAGCTAGGTTGGCACTAACCTCTAACAAATCTTGTTTGCAGGAGTGTAAATTATTGGACAGTTGGGCGATGTCTGCAGATAGTTTATCCCTTTGGGTTCGTAAATTCTCACTTTCGATCTTAAGCGGCTGAATACCTTCATACAACCTGCGAAGAACAAGAGGTGAAACAGGATCAACATACATGCTATAGCAGTTACACTAACGATTCAATGTATTTTGCTTTGCTTCATTCAGCATGGTTTCGTAACGTTAGCTGAGTTTACATGTGGTCTTCAGATTAGTCTCAAATTCACTCACAACTTTTTAGTATTAGTCAAATGAGTCAAACCTCTCATAAAGCGAATCTAGAGTGTTCAGATATGAGTCATTTCATAAAACTTGAACGGGAGGTGTAACGTTGTTTCAGAATCTCTTCGTTTTCATACGTTTTTGATGTTTTTGCCTAAATCAAACCAAAAACTTGTTTGATATTTCATACGGTTCTTGAGTTATATTTCGTATTGAGTTTTCGTACTATCTCTGCTTAACTAAAACACGTTGGTTTTCACGGGCAAATTAAACAGCACATCATTTTACCCTTTTGTGTCCATAAAAAAACGTAATGACGTTTCCGATTTTGCCAAAACGAAAAATGCGATTTCAGGTCGTGCGAGATGTCCAAGTAGAACTAAATGAAATATTGCAGCAAAAGATTTCGCCTCTTGCTCAAATTAGTGAGTGACAAATCTAGCATCGATGATAAATCAGTCTAGTAAACAACAACTCGTATTCCACGAATTTTTGCTAACATAACCCTCTACGTTAGAGTTTGAACTTCAAATTTTAAATCACTACAGATTTGTCCTAACTACATGTGTTTATGTTGCAAACCGCAATGTGTGAATTTTGTTGCAGGTGCACAGTGCTCGGAGATATCATCACAACCACGTCCACTACAGCAGCTTTCAGTCGCACCTGGACATAAAGTTAGCCACGCTGTAAATAATTTGACCTGGCTTGAATACAAATTTTATGCTCACAAACATTCTTCATGCAGGCCAAATTTCACTCTACAGCTCCGATTGGGAATAGAGTTTATGTTTACCTGATGAGAAAAAATTGCTCTCTTAAGGAATTAATATAGGAAAATGCTCCTTTTGAGTAATGAAAATCAAAATGCATTTAAACTGCTGATACTTCGTAACACCAACACAAGTCTAGTAAATATAGAACGTGCTAGTACATAAAAGTGAATAGAAAAATCTTTATACCTTACAGAAAAAAACTCTGCAACAGTCAGGTCATCAGTCGGTTGCGATTTCAGCTCCACATACTCGCTTTCATTCACAACATTGTCTCTTTGCAACTGTGCTTTGATGTTGGTGGCCTTTGCTTGCAGTCTTCTGTTGTTCTGTTCCAGTTCCCTTTGTCTAATACAAAATTCTTAATGGTGGTTTATTGAAAAACAACCACACAACTTCAATCAATTTATCACTAACAATCAATGTAAACCACCAATCAATCATTAAGACCAAGTTTTGATACCAAATATGTCCGATATGCCATTACGATTCAACGCGCACCGAACAGTCGCTTTCTCCACACAAAATTGGCGATGATGATGTTCATGAGACTGAGCCTGAACCCAAAAGCACATATTCTTTTTGTTCACGTGACCACTAGGTGGAAATTTGGCTCGTCACTGACAAAATTGAAGTCCAAGAAATAAGGATGGTCTTTGATTCGCTGACTCATGGTTCGCACAAAGGCACGTCTCTCAACCTTATTTGCATTTGTCTGAAGTTGTAAAATATGTATCTTATATGGAAACAGGTGAAGATCCTGATGCATTATGCAAATAACTGAACTCCTTGAAAGATCTTTCTCCTGGGACAAACGTCTTGTGCATTTCCTTGGAGACTGCTCCAAATACTGTCTCACAGACACGATGTGATTTTCCTGTCCTGTCTGACCTTGGCCAGACACTGTGACCTTTGACGTCATCCTGTACACTTTGTCTCTCTGAAGTAACCCAGTATCCAGGAGGCGCTTTGCTGTGAGTCGGGCTGGAGCGTTTCTGCCTGGAAAGTCCCTCCGTAATGGTCGTTAGTTTGGACAATTGATTTTGTTGTGAAATAGACTTCTGCAATCTTTCTCTCCTGCACGGAATGTCTAGCTGCTTGATCCATTGATGCTGCGACATAAAACTTTGGAGCTCTAACTATCATCTACCTGGAAAACAGAAGCCTGGGTTAATTTGATATGAAATCATAACGATAATAAAACCGATACATCTTTTTCGACCATCCTGTATCAAATGCAGTGTAGATGTTTGTCACAAGTAACTGCATTAGAGGTGACGTGTTTTAAAGCAATTTTTGTTTTTATTGAAACACATGTGAACATTGCATTTGTTGGACAGAATATTGTTTTTTTCCTGCATATTTAAAAATTCCTGCATCGTCGTGTCTCTCCTACTTCTGGCCAGTGACCAATCTTATTCACACAGAAATCATCCTGCGACTTAAGTGCTGGTTACTGACGTGCAACTGCACTTTTTTAAGTTTGTAGGAAAGGACGTCCTTTTTTGGAAGTAACATCATTTCCAGTCTTGCAGAGAGACTCAGTCAGATGAACTTTTGAGTTCTTTTCTAACAAATCATTCTGTCAGTTTGTGGAACAGCGAAGTAATTACAGTCCCACCAATATAAAAGCCAGTCAGTAACAACAGCCATATCCAGCAAGTGAAGGAACGGGTGACAATACTTTTTTTATTTCAAGCGAATTCTGTAATCAAATATGAGAATATCTACCAATTGTATTCTACCCTTGTACTGGTTACATTTGCTTATGATTGCTGAATTACAATGGTTTGATTGGTTGTTCTGTCATACCAGTCAGTGGTGAGCAGTAGCTGTGTACTGGCTCAGGTATTTGCCAATGTCTCAGCTTGATTGTCAAAACATTTGCAACTCGTACATATACTCAATCAATATTGGCAGACTTTTCATCGAAGCTAACTGTTCCTCTCTTTTTCAGCTCACTGTCACTTTGCAAAGTGCATCCAAGTAAGGGGTGGATCTGATGGTACTAAATGCAAATATTTTTCTTTGGCTTAGTTGTGCCAAGTACGTTCATTGAAGCACAAAATAAGATTCATGTTCGCTTCAACCACAATATTCAAAGTTGCTCCAAGATCAGGAAATATTTCAATTGGTGAAGTTTGGTGAAGTGAGTATCACATGGGACAAATAGTTTGCAAATCCATTTATGAGTCTTTTATCAGATATTGCTTGATACAAGAACAGCAACTGTACCATTTGTTTATCTGCACATAATAGTTTTTCTGTGCCAGTGGCTGGTATTCGGCTAACAAAGAATCAAGCAAAGCAATGTTCAAATATTGAAGAGTCTGTAATGGCTAGCACCACCCATGTTGACCATATTCTCAGTGTTGTTGAAATGTAGTTTCTTCATTATTGCCTTCCATCTATTACAATTCATTATTTCAGCAATATCAACGATTCAGGTACAACATCCCTATGCCCAATCTGTTTTTATTTGGTGACTGCAATTGGCAGTAGGCCCAAGCCTGAATTGTGCTTCTTGCCAGGGCAGTTGAGATGAACGCTCTTGCCCAAGGAGCACTACAGCAATTCACTCAGTGGGAGTGGATGGAACACATAACCTTCCTGTTGAGAGGTGGACGCTTTATTACTGAGCCATTGCCACCCAATCTGTTTTTTTGCTAAGATATTTTGTTCACTGAAACATTTCAGTCATTTGTCTCACAGTTGTGTTAGACTCACTGCAGCAGCGTTCATTACCCTATATTTTCAGACATTCTGACCAAAATGACTTAATTTTTGTTGATCATTTCAAAAACATTTCAGCCTATGACCAAAAAAAAACAGGTGTCCAATACATGTGGGATCTTGGAAGTTTGAATGTTGACGTAAACATACAGCAAGCAAAGAATTGTTCCAAGTCATGTCAGGGTAAAC
>JGI24158J21664_10004430_pt1 | contig 18084 bp, 10 predicted proteins | sample Ectturendosymbi3_FD_21664 | JGI IMG/M metagenome (IMG submission 21664)
GCCAGGTAAAGTGGGCCAAGGTGGCCTAAAAGTCCTCCACTTATGACGTCACTCACAAAAAAACCACATCCCCCAAGCAAAAAATTTTTTTTCAAGTGCAGTCTAGAAGACTTGCCGTGTCTTTTGAGACTTTTACCGGGTCTGTAGAGCATACCGGACCGGATAAATTCCTGCGCAAAGCCATGTGCGTTTAAGTGTTTTTTCCGAAAATCCCCGAAACCTTGTGGATGCCAAAGAATTAATAAATAAATTGCTAATTTCACAGTTGAAAAAACAGTTTGAGATGGATTCTGATTACATTTATTTCAGAATATGCAAGATGAAAAATTTAAACAACGGATGTCTTTTTGGTGCAAGTGCACCTTGTTAGAGTGTCTGATTCACTAAGCATATTTGTAACATGTTGGGTACGAGGCAGATTTTGAGAGTTCACCACATTTATGTCAGTTTCCTAGAATACCTTGCAAATGAAGCTCAAGCAAGTGCTTCATGGTTGAATCTACTATGTCTCTTCATATTTTTCCAAGAGAAAAAGATTGTAGCCAGTATCCAATGGAAGTAGAATCTGTATCTGTACAAAAACTGGTATCCACTCCAGAAGTTCTTTTCCATAAAGATACATAGGCTGGTAGGGAAAGTGTGAAGAAAGTTATTTTATCTTGCATCATGCACAAAATCATTAATGATTCACCAATAGCAGATTTAAAGGACATCATTTTGGTCATTTATGTTGTTTCTGTCATGAGCAGACTTTACAGAAGTTAATTGATAAAGCCTTGAACAACACAGGAGAAATTGAATCCACAATTTGACACGATCATATTATGTTTTTATGATGGATTACTATAACAGGCCAATATTTCTTAAGTCAACCACTAGGTGAATATTGTTACCAGTGATCCAAATGTTCCCACAGGTGTTTTGGTAGCCAAAGAGCAAGTGATAGTATCTTGCAGTAATGGCTGATGCAAATATATTGTGAGCTGAGCTTGTTGCATTTCGTGGCCATTTACTCCCTTTTTTGCATTACATACAGCTTTCTAGCTCAATTTCTTGGACTTCATTTACTGAGATTCACTGAAAAGCATTTGTTTTTAAACTATGCTACATTATATTGTTTAAATATGTGGGTTTCCCTTGACTCTAACAGAACCTTGATAAACCTAAATAAATACCTTTTTACAAACCTGAGATGATATCCTCACAATTATTTTTTACAGAAGTACTGGATTCATATAGTTTCTCCCATGAGCAAAATAATTGCACTTCTTGAAAATATATACTTGTTAAGGGTTTTTCACATGAAATGTAAAAGTGCAGTGCCAACTAATTTACAGAAAATATATTGCATTTTGTTTGAACTGTCACAGGATGGGTAATACATTCACTACTTCAAAACTGAAAACTAGATCAAAAAGCACAAATGCCAGATAGTGAAGTGATACTCCTCATGTTATACAGATGTTTAGCATCAACTGTGCTTTGTAAGATATGAAGTGGAGTTCATTTTTCAGTTCAGTTTTGTTTATGTTTATATTGGTGCAAAGTTATGATAATAGCTGAATGAAGTCACTTAGCTGGTTGTAAATGATCTGGTTAAAATGCATAAACTCATGCTAGTGGTGGAATTCAACTACTTAAATGTAAGACCCTATGGCAGACAGGCAGATCATGTTTAGACATTCACTTTATGATGCTACTACTGCTCTGCTGGTATTATTATTTCAAAAGGGCCATTCTCATCATATGAACTTAACTACACAGCCTCGGATTTTTTAAGAATAGTTTAGAGAGAGAGAGAGAGAGAGAGAGAGAGAGAGTTTATTGGTGCAAACATTAAACAAATTCATGCATATTAAAGATAAGGCACTGGGACACCAAAATAAGCCTGTTAAACAGGTTGTCTTGTCAGGTGCCCCTCAACAGTGTCATAAATTCCTATCATGGTTTAAAGTTGATGGCCGAATTATTGGGAATTTAATAAGGTTATAGTTTTGAAGAGGTTGTAGTCTGCTGGATGATCAACACAGTTGCGTGCGAGTGCTGGGTAGCAACCGGTATCTATCGTTGTTTGCTCAGTTTTGCAAGGAGCTGAGCATGGCAGAGAAAGTGTAAATCCAGCTAAAATGAAACTCTGCCCGGGTTTCCATAACCCTTTCTCATCCAAGCAGACGATTGTTGCTCTGTAGCAGTTTGTAGTTTTGTGCCAAGAAGAAGTAGTAGGTTTTATCATTAGAAGTAGGTTTTATTATTGAAGGCACGTTTCACAAATGTGAATTATCACCTAGTGCTCTGATTATATCAGGCGTTGTGCAGTAATTTCAAATTGGCTAAAATCCCAGTGTCTCAGAAAACTCGTCCAGCTTTATAACATTCATGTGAAGATAGACCTGTTTGTTTATTGCATGCTAGACACAAGCCAATTTTGTCATTACGGAAGCTGAACTAAGGATGTGTAACTGCTATTTTGTTTAATGAAGTCTGAAAGAATGTGTGCTGATGCTGAAACAATTATCCAGTGTTAGTGGAGAATAGCTTTGCTGTTTTTGTTGCACTGCTTTTATGCAAAGAGTGAGTCAGCTAATTGATCTTTGTAAAAGACTAGAATTATTTTTGAATTTTGGGTATAAACTATTATTGTGATGCAATTACATAACAGTTCAACTCAAAACAGTTTGTCTAGTGTTATACACTTTGATAGATGTTATCTAAATTGTGAAATTCATGCTAGTTTAATGTTGCCACATTGGTTTGCTTTTAGTGTCTAATTAATGTATGTTGCAAGTAATGGCATGGTGGTGATAATAGGTATGACTGTCTTAACTAGTACTGTACAGTCAGAAACTTGATTAAAAGCTTAAATAGATTGTCATTTTGTTGGTAAAATTGTAGTACTTTGTTCTGAATAAAATACACCTATTTTTAGAGAACAAGAGACCCACACTGGTACAAAGCACAAAACATGAAAGGGAACACAGGAATGGTACCAACAAATTATCTCATGAAAAAGTTAGTATTTTCATTTTTGATTTGAATTTTTATGTTATGGTGCAGTGTCAGAAATTGGTTCATTTTCAAATAACTCAAGATGTTTTGTGGTTGAAGTTGGCCTCGGAAAAGTCAAGGAAATTTGTTTTGCAGGTCAAACCCATCAGGAAACAATGTGAGTATTGGTTTTTGATGAGTTTCTACTTGTTATATTTTTGGTTGCTCTTGCAGGACTGAATTGTGAATGTCTGTTAGGTTTATCAAAACTAGAGAAGAAAAATGACAAAGCTTTGTTAATGGTATAAATGAGAAGTAAAATGTTCTAGGGTTACATAAAAATGCTCCAATGATTTTGTTTTAAAATCAGTGACAGATCTAGAGTTAACCAAGTGCCCAAATTGATTATTTCTAGATTGTTGAGTAGTAGATTCGATTAGTAATTCGGACATCCAATGTTAAATAATCTTTACTCATTGATCATAAGGAGCCTGGTCACTAGCAAAAGAGTCTTTTCTAAACTGCCAAAAATTGCGCAGGTGCACAAGTTATTGAGGTTGTAATATTAAAAGTACCACACTGCGAAACGTGAAAGGAATTTACCCTAAAAAGTGAAAACAATGGTCCAGATATTTTATGTCAAGTTTATCGTGGTATTAGTTGTAGTGTGGACAGATCAAGACATTTAATCCTGTGTACATTTTCTGCATTATATGCATCATTCAAGGAAACCTACATATACTGAAAGCAAAGCAGGTCTTTAGAACTTTTACTTTGTCAATTACATCCTTATGTAACTTCTGCAAAAACAGTGTCAACTGAAGGTCCTTGGTGCATGTTCATCTCACTCATCATGATGCAGTTCCTGCTGCATGTGCCAGCTGCAGGTTGAAGATGGCAGAAGTCATACAATATGTGGCTTTGTAAAGATAATATATGCAACCATCACTGTTCTCATTACCCATGAAAGACTGCTGCATGACTTTTCATCTGCCGGTATATATTCATACGCGGATGTAGGCATGCAAATTTATCAGTGGCAATCAACTAACAAGACATATACTGTCAGCTTTATCATACATGGAACAGGATATTTTTGACTTTTGCATGTATGATTGGTTAATGTACTGCTGACATTGTGCACCACCAATTGTCCAGAGAAGAGTATGATGTTTTCTCAAGAAAAATTATTCTAACAACTATCACCTTGCTCTGTGCTGGATACAGTACAATCAGTACATGGCTGACAATGAAATCAACAAACAATGCATCATGTCACTTAGTGATATATTGAAATGATTTAGTTAGATGTTAAAGTTTGCTGAATGTCTGCAGTTATGACTTCCAACTTCTATGCATATTCAGCCCATCATGGACATCCAATATATTTTCAACCAGTATGTTGCTCAAAATTTTGTCCATCACCCCTTACCAACAACACTGCCAACATAATGCACTATGGAATGCTTTTACAAAAGTCACAAATAAGCACCAAGCTATGGTGTTGAAAGCAGCAAGCAGTTTCAAATTAAGAGTGCTCAGTGAAAGTCTGAAAAACATATTTCTGCATTAAATTGCCATATAATCTGACTGCTTAAGTAACACTGTAGTCCATCCCCCCAATTCTTAATTCTCGTTATATTGCCAAGGTCATAGGTACACCTGTTGTTAAACCAGGACAGAAATGACGACCTCTTTCACCTTTCCACTGCCGTCAATTTCTGAAAATTAATCAACAGGTCACTGTAAAGTTTTCACACATGTGCACTACCACAGTCCTGTAACAGATGTCCTTGCAAGTGGTAACTCATCAGACCTTTTGACTATGATATCCAGTTGCTAAAACTGAAAAGTTACGTTTGTTGGTGGAGGCATGTGAATTGGTGCAAAACATTTAATTGGAATCCAAATACAACTACTTGACACTGACAAAAATAGAATGATTGTTCATAATGTTTCTTCATGTCAGCTTTGGTTTAATGCGTGGCAATGGCTTATTAATGCATTTTTGTGACTCAAATCATGAAATAACACAAACGCAACAAGAGGAAAAAGAACAACGTCAAAGAGCAGGAATTAACTGCATGCTGATGAGAATATAAAAAACATCAAAAAGATTAGAAAATTCATGTGTTCTAACATATTTAAATCACAAAGGATTGGTAAAAGACAATATGGGTCAACTGCTCAGCCAGCCCTGTTGCATTACGTCTTAAATTGTGGTAATTGATGTACTGGTATATTTATTATTTTTGAAACATACCATCTGTCATTTTTTTTATCTTTAAAAAAAACTAACTTTAACTGTTTTATGAGTTATGCTAAATTAACACTTTCTCAATTTGAGTAAGCGTTCTCCACAAGAGATAAGCAAGTAACCGATCAGAAAATTTATTTAAATAGGAAATCAATTTCATGTAAAACTACACATCCTCAGTAATCCCAAAGGCATATTCAAAAAGAGTATAAAATTGTTCAGATTCATTGATCTACCACAAAGTGTGGAACTATCCAGTCTGTTGTACAGAACAACTCAACAGTATAACAATATTATGAGCATAAAACTAGAGCATCAGCAATTTCATGATCAGTGTTTTAGTGAATGAAAACCTCTAGGCTTGGCACTCAAGCCTTCGAGGAATCAGCCTGCCGTGGACTGCTTTCATAACTTTGCAATGCTTCTGACTGCACTGCACATGTAACAAGCACATGCTAGCCCACACAGCTGCTATCTCCACTGTAGTCTGCGTACTTTGTCTAATCTTCAGGGTTCCCACGCAGTCCTGAGAAGTACGAAAAAAAATTGTGATTTTTCCAGTCTGGAAAAGTCTGGGAAAAAATTTTTTGTCTGTTGATATGGAAAAAGAAAATAATTTTCCAGAGTTGATCTTTTTGACATACATTTTCATGATATATATTACTCAAGATTTATGTAATTTTACTTATATTGTGTTAAATTTTACAGGGCCTGTATTACATCTGGATAGGTTATACGGAAATGTTAGATCTGGAAAATGTCTAGAAAAGGTCTTTAAAAACTCTGGAAATTAATTTTCAAAATTGCGTTTTGAAAAATTAATTCAAAAAACCCTAAATCTAGCTTTAGTGTTTTTTGTCATTTCACTTTAAGATTTTGCTTGATATAAGATGCGTCGCTGACGCGAAATCGATTTCCTAGCAAAACACTTTGCGATCAGATCCGACTGTGTCACCCTTGTGGTGTCTTGATACACTTGTTTAGTAATTTTGTTGTAAGGGGAAAAGATACCAAAAAAAGTACAGTAGAATTGCCCTATGACGTCACTTCATGGGACCGGAGGAAAAGGATCATTAGAGGCGAAATGTCATTGTAGCCGAACTACAATAAATCATTCCTAAAATGGCTTTTTAGTTCAATGCCAAAGCCAGGCAAAGGTTAAAAGTGTTCTTTAGTTAGGATTGCTGCGTGGTGCTTGCTGTATCTCGTTGTCGCGTATACTCTGAAGAAAAAGTGAAAATTTGTTTTTCCTTTATTTTTCGAAACTGTAGTCAACGTTGTTGTTGGAATCTCGACATCTTTTGCAAGTTTCGTGCCATTTTTGAGCGAAACAACGATGTCGTACTTTTCGACACAATTTACGCACTGCTCCATCAAGACTCGGTCAAACTGACTACAGTCGCAACAATTCCTAATACACTAAAACTCATGCAATGATTTGCCTCCATGGCTGCTGATGGCGCAATCTTTGATGCCATTCCCACGGCGAGGGCCGTAAACACCTGATATTTTCGGAAGGGGGTACAATGATTGTAACTTGTTGTACCTACCAACTAAACATTTTTTAAAAAGTTTTTCGGGGCAATTGCCCGGTTTCGCCCTCGTTGGCGGGCCTGCCCACGCCACACCTGCCATGGCTCAACAATTGGCAGCTCAACTGTGTTCCTATTCGGTCATAAAAGATTTGTGTTGTGGCTCAACACAGCCAAGCTTACACTTTAAACTGTAAAGAAAACTTGCAACTGTCTGTATAACGAAGTTTTCTGCGGGGACCGACAAAAAGCGTAGTTATAGGCGAATTGACGATATAGCCGAAGTCGTTATATAAGCGAACTCGAATGCACGTAAAAGATAGGAATTCTGCCGGGACCGGCGAAAAAGCGTCGTTATAGGTGAAATGTCGGTGTAGCCGAGCCTGGGTCGTTACAGTCGAATTCAACTGTAGTAGGCCGGGTGTTTCATGTCTGAATATGTAACGGGTATTCCCCCTTGGCTGCCCTGGTAAATTTTTTATTTTGTGTCAGTCTCACAAAAAGTCTTGCAAACAGCAAATATTAAGGAATTGATGGCCTACTACTTGTAACATCATTGCGAGTCTCCGCTCGTAGCACCACTTCCATGCTAAAAGAAATACATTATGCACAACAGTTCTTGGTAAGCTTCGTTTTTCCACTGTGTTTGTTTGCTTGAAAAAGGCTCGCACTCAGGAAATGTGATTTTGGATAGTGAACCGTCCTCGCAACTGATTTTTATAAGTTTTGGTAAAACTTATCTTGCCCACTTGATGTGATTGTACTGAAATCGTTTTGTTCGAAATCACCTTCAGTCTTTTGGGCAGTTTGTAGGTGTGGCGAAACGAAACCTTAATCATAATTGTTGACGCGGAAAAAGATGACATTTAACAGGAACGTAGGCTACGTCGGAAAACCTTGCACAGACAACGAAAACTGTGATGAAGGTATGTGGATAGCTGTTCCACGGTCACCAAAAGGGCTTTATATTGACTGCGATGAACCATAAGAGTGAGCTGGGACGCAAGTGCAAGCCTTCCCAGTTGCTCTGTTGCTACGCCCCAAGCCAATCAGAATGTGACATGATGCAGATGAACTCAAATCAGACTATCGTGTGTTTCGACGCGTATTTTTTCCAGTTGAAGGCGTCTGATCTTTGCTGCAACCAGTCAAAAATAGCCTCAACGCTTGGACGCTAAACCTGAATAAAGATACACAAGAGATTAGGTTCGACAGCACGGTTGGGTTCGTACCAGTGTGTTCCCCACAATACGGGTGTGAGTTAGCAACAGCGATAGGCATCACCACACCTGAGCTGGGTACACAGAACCCCGTGTCAGAGAGGCTCTGAACCAAACCAACATACCCGAAGGCTAACTTGATGTAAAAATTTGTCTGACTCGTCTTGCTACTGGTCTTTGCGGGTAGAATAACTGCTATAACTGGACTATTACCGCCATAACTGGCACTGCACACCACTAACTGCTCGAATGAGGGTACAATTTTGACAATGCCATGCAGGAACAGGTTTGTCTGGTCAAAGCCATATTCTCTGCGTTACGGGTATTGTCCCATCAAAGCTGCTGTAAAATACTTGTATTAGATCGGTTCTTGTGAACGGGACGTCGGCAACGGCTTTTGTAACCTGCAGTTCGTAATTATTATTTAAGCTTACTACAAAGGGTTGAAAAACTAGAGAGTACAGTGCTTTAAGGTATCGACGTGGAAGCGGAAAAACAGTCTATTTTCGCAGTGCGTAAATGACTCGTAGACCCGTGAAATGAAACTATCTTATGCCTTGGCGGCAGGTTTCTGAAAAGAAGTCTGAGCTACGAACAGTGACAGAGTGCGTGTTTGTGCACTTTACACAAAGGAACGCGATAGTTGAAATGCCTAACACTTCGCAATTTAAAAAGATGTGTTCTGAAGAAAAGTTCGCAAAAGGGAATGCAAGATTGCTGTATCGACTCAAACTATCTAATGCCGCATGTATCAGACTTAGTCTGCATTAGTTGAGCGTTCAGAAATCAATCTACTCAGCAACGTAGTTGTGCTATGAAACAAGTGTGTAATATGAAATCTTTCCGCGGTTTGGAAGAACTAAGAAAGTTCCAGAAACGGAATGAAGAAATCCACGAACTTCTCGATTGAAACTGTAGAAATTAATCCCAAACTGCTATCAAGCAGGAGGTAAAACTGGTGTCCTGAAGGCTCGTCGAAATATTTTGTTTCACCAGAGCACGTCAACCGAAGTGAAGTGCACCGTAAAAGCAGAATGCACCAGAGTGTTGGAGAGTTAGCTTAACTTGTTAATATACAGCACAGCGTATACCGATAGAGCAGCGGTTCTCAATTGGGAGTGCTCGCACCCCCGGGGGGTGCGAGAAGGGACTTCTTGAGGTGCGAACTTCCCTGATAATACAAAAAACAATAAATCAAATGGTGCAAGGGGTGAAAAAATGATATTTCCTTCCGGACGGGGTGCGGGCTTAAATGAAAGGAGAACCGCTGCGATAGAGTAACCAACGTAGCGTTGGAAGTGGCGTGTGTGTCGCTTACGGATAAATCAGATGGCTTGCGATTAACGGTCAGCCCAGTTGTTGTTCAAGCGTTTTGCCTCGTGTCCCATAACCAAATTGCCTTCGGTTGAAAAGTTTCAACCCTAAGCAAAGCTAGATAAAATCTTTTACCGTTTACAATCCATATCAACTCTCCAGATGAATGCTGTGCAGCTTGGTGGCTTTCCTTCGCCATATTTAGCTATTCTGCATGCGCGCGTAGACCAAAAACATAAGCACGCCTGGATACTTACAGGCTGACACGAATGCATCCTACATGGGAGAAACTGGAAATTAGAACTACATTACACTTAAAACCCGGATTAAATGCGAAGTATCGAATTTCAAACTATACCACGCCTGCAACCACTGAAATGCATGGTTTGCATTTAGGAACCAGGGTACAAACTTGCAAAATTTCTGAAGTTATCGTGTACATTAGGGATTGAAATGTTTTTCATCGAAATCTTTAACCCTATCTTACCGTTAGATCTGTTTTAAAGAAAACGAATGGAAAGTCGCGTTTGTAAAAAAAGTTTTTATGTTGCATAAAATAAACATAGTTTTGTATGTTAGCAGAATCGCTGATGTCAAACGTCATGCCTCACCAAGTAAACTAATTGTGACTGGGGAGCACTTGCTTCAGATTTATTTAAAAGTCGCTTTTATCACCACATTTGAACCATTCCCTTCAAGGTGTATTAGACACGTTTTTGTTGTTTGCTGCTATTTTCTAGGAACTTTCTGTTACTTTTTGTGATATTGACCCACCTTTTTATTTGCTTGAGCAGATGACAACACACAAAGAAGTGAAATTGACAGCAATGCCGTAAGTATAGTTATTTTTGCTTTAATTTTCCTACTCATACTCACAACGGTATTTTTTACACCAGTGCCACCAGTCAGTGTGTTTCAACACTTTCTAAGACCATGATTTGTCTTTATTGATCTTATTTATCATTTTTTGCTCGGTGAAACATGATTGCAATACCGATTTTTCGCATTGGGTTGATGCTGTTTCGAGCTAGAGTGATTGACGAGCAGACCAGAAAGCTGTCAGCGATAGTCCTTTCATTCGCTGTTTTTGACGACTGGAAGCAAGCGTGATATGTTTTCATGTCTATCTGTTGACGGCAACCTTCCGGCCATCAGCTGAGCTCAGGGCTTGATCTGCGCCGTGGTCTCCACTCGCAAGTAGCAGTTTCCGGTTACGCGATAGTTACATGGCGTTTTCCGTGGATGTTGCACTTCCATTATTGAATACCGAACACTGAAGTTAAAAAACAATCCGTAGGAAGATTTTGTTCAGCAACGCTTTGTTTTCCTTTAATCAACGCGTCTTGCCAGTGGGCATTGCAAAAATCATGAATACTTTTCTCACATTTGGTAACAAAACGTGCGATCTTGGAGTATTCTTGCAAAGTTTTTCAAGAGCTACACAAGTATGCTGTTAAGATGAACTCACTGTTGGGATTTTGCGGTTTGTTGGATTTAAACAAGGATTCATTTCGATCACTCGTAATCGCCGCTGAAGTCCTTACTTTTTTCATTTGTTTTTGGATATAATCGTTGTCAAGGTGTTTGAACAAATGGTTTAATTGGCCACTTGCAGGTGGTTTCATGGAAAAATCACTAGACAAATTGCGGAACAACTGCTCCAACCTCGATCAAACGGACTCTTTCTTGTCCGTGAATCTACCAACTTTCCGGGTGACTACACCTTATGCGTTTGCTTTGATGGTGACGTTGAGCATTATCGAATTATTTATAAAGACAACAAGCTCACCATTGATGAAGAGGAATATTTTGAGAATCTGACCAAGTTAATTGCGGTATGTAGCGGTTGTTTTAATTTGTTGTGAGTGTTTCATTTCCCACTTAGTGTTTTTTTATTGTACCGTATACCAATTCTCTAGTTGTTTCGTGTGTTTTTCTATTCTGAAAGTTAAGATGTTATTTGCTTAATACAGTGACGGCGTTACCGTCTAACTTTATTGATTATGACCGAAAGACGATCAAATTCATGGTTTAAAACACGAAATAAGTCGAATTTGTACTAAATCTCGTTTATCTTTGGCACGATGCTTGTGCTACATCCATTGACGGTGGATGGCCGTCGCCTTCGAAATCTCTTTGGTATGTTGTTGCGCTCACACGGCTTCTTTGAAGTTTTTCTGGAAATTCCAGTAACTTTTAACTGTGTGAAACGTTGGCTTCTGGCTAGACAAATATTTTCACCCATCTAAATTGCCGTGCTTCATGATTTCATGTTGAGAGACTCCTTTGCTTGTTGGCTTTCGGCATTATGCAGTATGACTGAAAAATCAACGTCCGCTCGCACGCCTCCAAGAAAATTCCAAGTCTCTTCATTTATTTTTCACAGCATTACGAGAGGGATGCGGATGGTCTTGTGTGTGCATTACGAACTCCTTTGCAAAAGAAAGGAGGCTTGGAATTTTCGGTGGACACAGAAGACTTTAAGAAAGGTATGTTTAATAATACTGAAGTTCCTGCGCGCATTGCATGTTCCATCAATGAAACCGTGTTATATTGATATGTTAAAGCTAAGTAGCGTTTTGTTCAATTGTTTAAGATGCCGAGGTAGTCCCTTTGACGGATTTCGTTCTTGAGCTGTTTCGTTGATTTTTAAAATATTATACCGTGTCAATACCTTGTTGAAAATAAGTGGATTTTCATAAGAGCGAATCTCTGTTTTGATCGAGGCAATAAACAATGGTGATTGCATTACTTCTTGCTGCCTTGGTGTTGTCTTCTGTGTTCGGAGATCTTTTTAGCGGATTGTATTGGTCTGTTGCCAGCCGGCTGGGCAATAAACTTTGAAGAACTGCAACTCGGAACAATATTGGGAAAAGGAGATTTCGGTGACGTCTACGAGGGCACTTACAAAGGTCAGAAAGTAGCCGTGAAATCTGTAAAGGATCGATCGAAAGCAGCTCAGGCTTTTCTGGCCGAAGCGTCAGTGATGACGTAAGTATGGCGAATTGCGTTAACACATACGTATGAAGTGAGGTCATCATGCATTTCAAAATTGACGTCGTGCATGTGCATTTTCTGCGGTCAAGTAACGAGCATTGTATTTATTAATGCTGGACCTCACGACTAAGCTCGAAAGCTCGTATCTATGTGGCTCTTGCTGCAGGATGAAGGTGAAATATGCTACGAACCATATCTCCGTATCTATCGCCTAATTTGACTCCTATTTGCTGCCGAAAGGAGAAAATAGACGTAACCGCTTGTGCACCAATTTTTCATTGTTTGGCATGGCTAACAAAAACTAAGCAAAACATTAGTTTCGTATAACACGCCCGTCAAGTCCCGCCAGTGATTTAGTTCATTTCAATCTCGAAAAGACTGACGCGAAACAATGGCCAGCGAAATGTCTCGTCGAATTCGAACAAACAAACCGAATTCTTATCGAAAGAGTTTCAAACAGAATACCTGCGCGCTGCGCGACAGAATACACCAAAACGAAAGTGGTGGCTTAGTTCAGTATGTCAACACGCCGATATAATTTTATGTACTTTAACATATCACTGCGAACAGGTCGCCAACAGAAAGTCCTGTCGCTCAGCACAGTAAGCTTCATCCAATCTTGCGCGCGTTTGCGCAAATGACAGTGACCGGCGGTTCGTCAAAATGATATTTACCATGATTTAGCGACGTGTGTGGACGCAAAGCGTTGTCTACGTGCGCGCACCGAATAGCTGAAAGTTGTCTTTTTTCAACTTTTGCCAACCTTGGTGCCTGAAGCGATCAGGATTTAACTGGACGACGTTAAAGCTGAAGCCTAAACGCTGCTATGTGATCAAGAACTCTTCGAATCAGTCGCTCTGCTTAAACGAAAACGAAACGTACAACGTGTTATGCGTGTGGTGCTTGCTTTGTGCTTTACAGATGTTGACTTTTGAAAATCACATAGAGTAACTTTGAATTGTGTTGGCAGTATGTGAACTGGAAGCATCCCGTTAACGCACAAAACTGTGATTTGTTTTCGCACTTTTTCAGATCACTTCATCACAAAAACCTGATACAGCTTCTCGGTGTTGTCATTCCACCTGCCATGTCAAACGAACCCATCTACGTGGTGCTTGAGTTCATGACGAAAGGCGCTCTGCTGGAGTACCTGCGGTCGCGCGGTCGCTCCTTGGTGTCCAGCGCCGATCTGCTCAAATTTGCCAAGTAAGTAAAAATCAGCTGGTCACGAAGACTTGAAACTTCGTTTTGTTTGTCGTTGATCGACACTAATTGCTGTCTTGACCGTGGCTCCCTGATGTAATCGTGGCAATTGTGTTTTAGCGTGAAGTTCGAAGGTCAATATTTAACGAGCACGCAATCGTGCAACCGTGAAGACGCATAACCAGTGAAGCGTTTGGCAGCACCCTGCATCTAACAGTGTGTTAGTTGTGCTTTGTTTTCGGGAGACCCCGGAAATGCAAGGACGAATAAGTAGGCAAAGAATACGAGAATGCCAGTTGCGCTGTATCTCTTCCTGAAACGTTTGGCTGCAACGCGGAGATCAGCTCCAACAATGTGCGTTGACGCGAAGTACACAAAAAATTCAGGAATCCCTTTCGGTCTCGCATGGTTATGAGCGAGCGCAAAAGTATGTTGGCTTGTTCCTTTCTTTTTTATGCTTGATAAACAGTCATTTCTCAGCAGTATCAGTGATCTCTTGCAATGAACGTAGCGATTTCAGCACAAGGAAGTGCTGGTGAAACTCACAGTGATATTTATGGATAGTATGCTGTGTACCCTGATGAAGAGCAGGGTCTCCAAACTACGGCCCGCGGGTAAAATCCGGCCCGCGAAGCCATTTTAACCGGCTGCAAAGATGAAAAAAATAATATATTTTACGAAATATGTGTTGATTTGGTAGAATGTAGCATATCCCGAAACAATCGCAATGAGCAAGGTGTCCGGCCCTCGAAATTTTGTGAAATAGCTTATGTGATCCTCGGACAAAAAAGTTCGGAGGCCACTGTCGTAGAGAGCCGCACCTTTAGCCATAATGATTGCGCTGAGCTTGCATCACCATCAATGCTCCCTCTTAAGGTGCGCAACTGCAGAGTACGACCAGACCATTTGCGCAGTGGAATCTCATTCTTGCGCACTTACAACATTCCAGATTTACTATCGCAGATCTATCACCTGAAACCCTTCGCTTGTAGTACATTTGCATGGTTGCACAACGGCATGCTCACTAAAACAAGCATTTACTCAGTGTAAAATTTTCGTAAAGGGAACAGTGATCACCATTGTGGAGTTCTTCTGTTAACCGGGTGCACTGTTATACCGGACTGTGCTTTAAGAGGTGTATAAAGGACGTAAAACATAGCACATCAACACGAACACTCTCGTACCAGACGCTGGTCCCTGATTTGGCGCAACTAAATTAGTGACGTGGCAGCTGCGTAATCTCGCCAACACATTTCCCCGTACATCGACATGATTTGTGTTGATGCACTGCACGACTTTGCGATCCAGGTAAGTCGGAAAAGCCCAACGCGCACACTCGCACGTGCTTGGCGAGCAAGTTCGCTGGTTCGAACGAAACTTGCTTCGAATGAAACTTTCGATTGAAAAAGTTTCAAATTTCGAATGAAACTCGAAATGAAAAGTTCGCTGGTTCGAAAGCTAGGACTAATGGTTGTAAAGAGAAAATAGTTGGTTTGGTTGCCATCCGTAAGTGAAAAGATGAATAACTTCGTGGATGAATGCTAATTGCCAGGTAAATACCTACTCTCTCTACAAACACCTTTGCTGTCGGTTTGTGAAGCTGGTGCAGTAGTTATGGCTCCCACTGCTAGGTTTTTCATCTGGGTGTCTAGGCTTAATTGTGAAAAATCCCGTTAAATCTGTTTTATTTTGAAGATATAAATTGGGAAATTAGCTACAGTAAATCTAATAGTATAATAAACATATCTTCCAGTCATTGCAGTGTTCGCATGCGATCATCAGGTGAAAAAAGTGCTCATTTCGGTGAAAAAAACGGGTTCAGTTGGTTTCACACCCTCACACCAGTTTCACTATGAAATAGTGTAGGTCAGGGTGCAAAATTTTCTGTGAATGTTAGTAGCGCGCATAAATTTTTAGTAGCGCACACATATAAGCTTTGTCATAAATATTTCATATGCATAATGTATAAAATGTAAAAAAAACGTTCGCGCAAGTTTTTGGTCGCGCGATGCGAGTGTGCAACCGCGTTTTTGCACCCCTGCTGTAGGTTGCTTGCGATCCGGTATACAGTAGTCCTGCTGTTGCGCGTACAACAAAAGTAACATGAATAAATAGCAAACCGGTTACATAAACAAGGGAAAGATTTGCATTTGGATGAACGATGTATCATGACATTGACTCAGACGCCTGTTGAACAAACTGATGAAACAATGTTTCAGACTGAATATTTAAATTTCTTGGTTGTCCTATCCATGCAAATTAAACGATTTCCATTGGAGGAATTTTTGCCAACTTAGGGATTTTAGATTCCGTTCCAGCTCAAGATCTCATAAAAGATCTAATTTCAATCGCAAATGTGGTCATGCATTTTCCCCATCTTGTGCCTGAAGATCAGCTGGAGGCTATAGCGATAGTTTAAAGATGTGTCCTTGTTCCACAAATCTACCCCTGATTTCTGGTATTATCTGCGTAACATCAAAGATGGCATAGATAACTCGGAGTTTGGAATACTTTCTGATTTAATGTCCTGCCACACTCTACGGCAACACTAGAAAGAATATGTTCACTTCACACTCGCTAAAACCGCCACTGTTAAGGAAAAGTTGTTGGCAAAACAAGCTTTGGTAAGAAACCAGCAAACCGGCTTTTAGACACCTAAGCCTGAATTAGTGAGAGATGTCATTAATGGAGTGTGTCACCAGCGTTATATTAGACGTCTTGAGCAATGGACAAGTGATCCAAATGTTAATGTTCACGCTGGAGAAGAGAATTTGGAAGAGGAACTCTTAATGTCTTTTCGCAAGATTTCTGTTTCTTTTTCACGTACAATCTGGGTTTGTTTATAAGAAATTACTGCATGCGAGCCCTGACAGTAGTATGTCAGCGTGCACCTGGTACGGCGTTCCTCCGTGTGCCGCGTGACAGTTTCAGTTGTGGCGCCGTTTTTTTTTTTGACAAATTAAAGCAATTTGGTTAAACTTGTGTCAAATAATTTCTGATATTGTTCGGCTATGATTGCTGTCGGTTGATCCAGTAGTTCCCAGCCTTTTCATTATCGGATACCAGTTTAGGGCCAAGCACCACCTACGCTTCCAGAAAAGAACTTGGATCAAGTGTCTGTGTAGTGCAAAAGAAGGACACAAATGAAGTAACGGCGAAAAGGCAGTGTCGTGTTAACCAGTAAATGACATCGATCTCTTATATTTGCAAAAAGGCACTTATAATTGCGAAAGCTCGAAAATCACCAAAATTTGTTTGAAAATGTGCTTTGGCGCATGTCAGTAGTGCCCATTGCCCATGTGTGACAAGGCGGTTTGAACTTACCAAAATGGCGATCACGATGGTTGAGAACCCCGTGTCAGTATCCGCGGAACAGCGTGACGGAAAAATGCGAACTTGAATCGGAACCGCTGCGGATAACAACTATTTGTGAACTATGAACCTACAACCTAGGTGATTTATAATTGCTTGTGCGTTTGTGCGTCATACTGTACACCTTGCATATGACATAAGCTTTGCCCATGGGGACCACAGAAAGCTGTTGTTGGTCACCTTCAACAGCAGTAGCACTTGTCCCATCTCAGCGGAGAGGGTGATGAGGAATACGTGGCCCAGAAAAAATGTTCTGTGGCACCTTTCGTGAATACGAGCAGAGTACCCATGGTTCTTGTCTCGAACACAGGTGCAGGTTGTTTTTTGAAAGTGAAAAATCGTTCGCGTATGAGTTTATTCTTGCTCTTGGATCGCCCGTTTTTAGGCTGCAATTGCAACACTCGTGACATGATCAATATGAGCTGACTTGTTGACAAAAATCAGAAAATGCAGACATGTTGCATGAACAATTTGTACTTTTCTGAGGCCATTGCATGAAAAATTTGTCCTGTTGTAATTCCTTGCAATTAAAACACGCAAGGAAAATGAGAATGCCTTGTTCTCATGCTAACATTACACGTGAAAACTTACACCAAACGATTGAAAGGTAAGGTGAAGAAAACTAGCTGCGTACAACCCGCCAGCACATTCCACTGGACCCCAACTAAGCCTAGTTGGCTATGATGTCCGTATAGATTCATGGACCAGAACGATTCGCTTTACTTCGTTTGCAATCAGCACGTGAACAGTTGCTACCAGGCGTAGTTAATAGGGTGCTGATCAGCATGGATGGGCAATAAGCTTCTCAGCTCAATTGCGCCATTCGTATCAAGTATCACTTAATAACATCAGTTGCAAGCGTTGGCATGCAAACATTGTGTGCGTGCTTGGGAGTATGTTGACAGTTTATAAAAAAACTGCAGATTACCCGTGTGCGACTGAGTTTTAATGAAGTTCCTTGAAACGTCGTCCCAGTGTTTCTGCCTACGTTTTGTCAATCCGATTTACACTTTACCTGACTGCGTGCATTCATATGCGTAACGTAGCGCACGCGGCTACCTATCGACAAGCTTTTCACAACTCTTTCTCTGTGATATGTGATACTGTATAGGGAAAGACAAGTCGCGCAGACGCCTAGTGTGGTGGCGGAAGCTCGTGCAAGTGTTGTAATGCGTGTGAGTCATCGGTTGGGCGAAGTAATTCC